>Ga0209226_10000392_pt1 | contig 25545 bp, 25 predicted proteins | sample BarGraNGADG00212_2_FD_184497 | JGI IMG/M metagenome (GOLD analysis project Ga0209226, IMG submission 184497) | Arctic peat soil microbial communities from Barrow, Alaska, USA - Barrow Graham LP Ref core NGADG0011-212 (SPAdes) (version 2) | ecosystem: Environmental > Terrestrial > Soil >...
CGGCGTAGGGGAGGGGATCTCCGACCTGCGGCCCTTCGACCCCGAGGCCTACGCGGCGGCGCTCTATGGGTGACGTGTACGCGGAATAAAGGTCCCTGGCAGGGAACCCCCTTGCTTGGCACGCGGGATTAGCGTCCCTGACAGGGGACCCCATCTGGGTAGCGGCTGCGCGGTAATAGCGTCCCTGACAGGGAACCCCCTTGGGTGGCAGGTTAAATAAACGGTTTAGTAAGACTGCATTATGGGGATCCCGGAGATGGTGGCGTCTTAAGGCGGGGGTTGTAGGAGTGAGGTACGATCTGCGGTTCTGGGTCGAGCACCTCGACGCGTGTGAGACGGTCGAGCGGGCGCTTCCCCTGCTCGAGGAGTACGGGGCCGGGGTCTGCATCGCGACATTCGAGCGTTCGCTGACCGAGTCCAACGCCGCCGCCCTCAGGACCCTCGGGCAGGCGGGCCTGCAGGTCGGCCTGTGGCCGCTACTCAGCCTCGAACAGGGCTACTTCCCCAACGAGAGGAACGTGGCCGCATACAACGGCCACGTGCGCCGCGTCATTGAGTGGGCGGAGGAGAACGGTGCCGTTCCCGACCTGCTGGCCGTCGACCTCGAGATTCCAATAGACCAGATGAACTCACTGCTCGACCGCTCCCGGCCGGGGGGCCTCAAGCGCCTTGTCGATACCATGCGGGACAACCGTGACCCGGCCCGATACCTGCGGGCGAAAAGTTGCCTCAACGAGCTGAATTTCTGGCTCCATGCCAGGGGCATTCGCACGATAGTCGCGCTGCTGCCCTGGGTGGCGCTCGAGATCGAGGGCGATTCAGAACTGCTCCAGGACCTCATGGAGACACCGGTGACAGGGATCGGTTGGGACATACTCAGTCCCATGTGGTACTCGTCCATGTTCCCTGGACTTACCGGCGGGGCCATAACCGAGCGCGACGCCGACTGGCTCGGCTACGACTCGTGCCTCTGGCTCAAGACCAGGCACCCCGCCAGGGCCGGCGTCTCACTGGGCGTTACCGGCACAGGCGTGCTGGGAGACGAGCAGGCTTTCACGACACCCGATGGACTCATGGTCAGCGTGAGGGCCGCGCTCTCGGCAGGGATAAGGGACATCAGCATATACAACCTCGAGGGAGTGCTGGACAGTGACGACCCCGCCGCCTGGATGGCGGCTCTGCGCGGCGCGAGGCCGGCGGTGCCTCCGAGGTCGGACAGGGCGGTCTACTTCCTGGCCGCCATGAGGTGCGCGTTCCCGAAGCTGGCGAGGCTGTCGCGCCGCTGACCGCCGTCACTGAAGCTGTCACCCGAGGCATGACGGCAATCAGAACCCGAGTTGCTCGCCCACGATAAAGACCTTCAGATCCGTCCACATCGGCTTTCCGCTCACGATGGTGGTGATCCTGCAGATGTTCATGGGGCTGCGGCAGTCTACGCAGGAGCCTCGGGTCACGCACGGCACGTCGATGCCCAGCCTCCTGGCGTTGGCCGGAGCGGCGATGTTGCGTATCCTCGTGAACGCCTCCTGGCGGCCCTCCACCAGCTTGTTTATCCCCGCGACCACGAACACCGTCTGGGGCCCGAAGACCATGCCGCTCACGCGGTTGCCTATGCCGTCGGTGTTGACCAGCTCACCCTCCATGGTGACGGCGTTCGAAGACGATAGGTAGAAGGTGCAGGCGATTGCGTCCTTCCTGACCCGCATGCTCTCCTCGAGGTCCATCTCCGGCCGGTGGTAGACCACACCGTCGCCGCGCGCCTCGAGCCGGTCCAGCAGGCCGGTCTCCCGGATCGTCACCGACCCCCCGACCCCTATCCTCGAGCCGGCTGGGATCGCCTCCACGACCGCGTCGACGGCCTCGACGGCCGTCGCGAAGTACCTCGCGTCGATCCACCTGGCTGCCAGTGCGCGCACCGCCGCTTCCCCGCGGGCCGCGTAGAGACCACCGCGCACTTCGTCGAAATCGCCCGCTCCCAAAATCGACCTCCCTGTCTCACTCAGACGCTGCCCGCAAAGGGCCTCCGAACCGTTCCGCCCGCTCCGGGACTGCCGTTCAGGCCGTTGCCGGTAAGGCACCTGAGCCATTGGCGATTCCCGCAGAGTATAACATCGGCCGAACCGACCCACTGTACACAAGCACACTTCAACGACGGGGGTCGATGCGCCACCAAAGAAGCACAAGCGACGGTGGTCGGGGTCCCCGTCGTTACGCCATCGTCATGCAAGCACACTTCGACGACGGGGGTAACCGAGCGTGGCGGTCCACCGAACAGGCCTCCGACTACAGTTGTATTGCTTGCCTGCGGGAAGGTTAATGGGTCAAATAGAGCGAAGGTTTTGCACGGAAATAAAAAAAGACGGTGTGCGCCGGACGCCGCCAGAGATTTCAAGGAGGAAGAGATGGCTGAGGGATACTGTGTGAAGTGCAAGGAAAAGACGGAGATGAAAGACTCGGAAGAAGTCGAGATGAAGAACAAGCGCAAGGCGCTCAAGGGTACCTGCGAGAAGTGCGGTACCAAGATGTTCAAGATCCTCGGCAAGTCGTAGCGGTCAGACGCTCGACAGGTTTCGATAGCCCGGCCTCGACGGCCGGGCTTCGCTTTTCGCGAGGACCCTCCCCCGGTACCGACGCGTGCCGGCGCAACTCGATCCCACCGCGCGTGAACCTCACGGCCGACGTGCGGGTTTGACACCTCCGGGGCTGGACCTTAGCATTGGGATGTAGCCGGGGAACGCGCCAGAGCGGGTCCTCGGTGTTTTTACGATATTCGACGGCTCTGATCGATGAGCCGGTCAAGCCTTATGGAGGTAGATTTGTTCGAGAGTCTGGGCGATCGGCTCCAGGGGGTCTTTACCAGTCTGAAGGGCCACGGCAAGCTGACCGAGAAAGACGTCGACGCCGCGATGAGGGAGATACGCCTCGTGCTGCTCGAGGCCGACGTGAACTTCAAGGTCGTGAAGGACTTCGTTGGGCACGTCAGGGAACGCGCCATCGGCGAAGAGGTTATAAAGAGCGTCACCCCAGGTCAGCAGGTCGTGAAGATACTGTACGACGAGATGACCGAGATACTCGGCGGTCGCGAGAAAGGCCTCAAGTTCGCCCCGCACCCGCCATCGGTCATCATGCTGGTCGGCCTGCAGGGGAGCGGCAAGACCACCGCCGCGGCCAAGCTCGCGGTGTTGCTGCGTCACCAGGGGCGCAACCCGTTGCTGGTCGCCGCCGACGTCTACCGTCCCGCGGCCGTAGAGCAACTCCAGACGCTCGGTCGCCAGATAGAGGTCCCGGTCGCCTACTACAAGCACAAGAGCGCTTTCGAGATAGTTGCAGAAGCGGTCAAGGAGGCTGGGCGCACGGGCAACGACGTCGTGATACTGGACACGGCCGGAAGGCTGCACATCGACGAGGAGATGATGCAGGAGCTGGTCGATATCGAGCAGGAGGTCGAACCCAGCGAGATACTCCTCGTCGTCGACTCCATGACGGGGCAGGACGCGGTCAACGTCGCGCTCTCGTTCCTCGAGAAGCTCGACTTCGACGGGATCATCCTCACCAAGATGGACGGCGACGCGCGCGGCGGGGCTGCGCTGTCCATGAAGACGGTGACCGGCAGGCCGATAAAGCTGGCCTCGGTCGGGGAGAAGATGAACGACCTGGAGGTTTTCCACCCGGACCGGGTCGCTTCGCGCATACTGGGGATGGGCGACATCGTGACGCTCGTGGAGAAAGCGGAGGAGGCTGTCACCGAGGAACGCGCCCGCAAGCTCGAGGAGAAGCTGCGCAAGCAGAAGTTCGACTTCGACGATTTCCTCGAGCAGATGCAGCAGCTCCGCAGCATGGGCGGTTTCTCCAAGGTCCTTGAGATGGTGCCCGGGATGGGCAACATGGCAAGGGGGGGCGGGATCGACGTCGACGAGCGCCAGATGAAGCGAATAGAGGCCATTATCCAGTCGATGACCGCCCACGAGAGACGCAACCCTTCGATACTGAACGCCAGCCGTCGCAGGCGGATAGCAAAGGGAAGCGGAACGACCACGCAGGACGTGAACCAGCTGGTGAAGCAGTTCGGACAGATGCAGAAGATGCTGAAGGCTTTCTCGGGCAAGGGCGCCGGCATGGGCATGCTCAAGCGCCTTTTCCCGTTCTAGCCTTTGCTTCTGATAGAATAGATGCGCGAAAGGAGGGGTCCTTGGTAAAGATAAGACTCAAGCGAACGGGCAAGAAGAAGCAGCCCTCTTACAGGATAGTTGTTGCGGATTCTCGCATGCCCCGTGATGGCCGGTACATAGAGTCGCTCGGGTATTACAACCCGCTTGCGGATCCGTCAGTGATCGAGATAGACGCCGAGAGGGCTCTGCACTGGCTGTCGCAGGGGGCTCAACCTACCGGCCAGGTGCAGAACCTGATGAAGATCAAGGGCATCTGGGAACAGTTCGAATCCTCGAAATCAAAAGTCTTAGTGGAGGCTGAAGATGAAGGACCTTCTCGAGTATCTGGCTAAGGCGCTGGTTGACCATCCGGATGACGTCCAGGTTGAAATGATCGAAGGCGAACGTTCAGTGATACTGCAGCTCAAGGTCAACCAGGAGGATATCGGCAAGGTCATCGGGAAGCAGGGGCGTATCGCCGGGGCGCTGCGCGTGCTCGTGAAAGCCGCCGCCACCAAGCAGGGCAAGAATGCGATCGTAGAGATATTGGATTGAGCGAAGAGGCAAGACCCGGGGTGCCGCCGCTCCTGGTCGTAGGAACCATCATCCGGCCCCACGGCCTCCGTGGGGCCGTGATCGTAGAGCCCGACACCGACAACCCCGATCGCTTTGCGAGGGGTGAGAGGATGCTGGTAGAGGAGCTCCCCGGGCGGTACCGGGAGGTTACCGTGGAGTCCTGTCTCCCCCAGCGTCATCGTCTGCTGGTGAGGCTCGAGGGGGTCCTCGACCGGGAAGGAGCCGAAGTCCTCAGGGGACGCCACATCCTCATCCGTGCCGAGAACGCAGCGCGGCTCGAGGACGGGGAGTACTGGATCTACGATCTCGAGGGGATGACGGTCGAAGACGAGGAAGGCCTCGAGCTCGGGGTCGTGGACGCGGTGATGAGCGGTCCGGCACAGGACCTCCTGGTCGTGAAGGATGGACTCGGCCGCGAGTTCCAGGTCCCGTTCGTGGAGGAGTTCATCAGGAAGGTCGATGCCGCCTCGTCCACGGTGACAGTATCGCTGATCGACGGGATGGGACCGACAGGCTGAAGACCCGGGCGTCAGGGCCGGCGCCCGCCGTCCGTGGCTCTACCGGGAGTTGGAGATGAGAGTACACGTCTTCTGTGCGCTGCCGGTGATGCTCGATTCGCCGGTGCGGGAGGGGATCATCGGCCGGGCGCGCGAGGCCGGGGCGATCGAGGTCCTGGTGCACGACCTTCATGAGCTGAGCCCCGACCCTCACCACAAGATCGATGATTGCCCGTACGGCGGGGGGCCTGGGATGGTCCTCCGCGTCGACATCGTGGCGCACGCGCTGCGCGCGGTCTTCGGTATCGAGCCGGAGGAGGTCCGCGACAGGATACCGGTGGCGCTCCTGACGCCACAGGGTCGTCGGTTCGACCAGGCGGCCGCCCGGAACCTGTCGGAATGCGGGGAACTCGCCCTGATATGCGGCCGGTACGAAGGCGTCGACGAGAGGGTGAGAGCACACCTCGTCAGCCTGGAGATCTCGCTCGGCGACTTCGTGCTTTCGGGCGGCGAGATAGCCGCCGCGGTCATCATCGAAGCGCTGGCGCGCCTCCTGCCGGGGGTGGTGGGGAACGAGCGGTCGCTGGACGAGGAGTCGTTCAGCGCCGGGCTGCTCGAATACCCCCAGTACACGAGGCCCGCTGTCTTCCTGGGATGGCAGGTCCCGGAGGTCCTCATCAGTGGTGACCACGCAAGGATAAGGCGGTGGCGCGAGGGAGCGGCCATCGAGCGTACGCGCGATCGCCGCCCCGACCTGCTCGATTGATAGCGGGGCAGATGGCGGGGCCAAGACCTGACCCTATCCCGGAGGTCGACCGGCACACGAACCACGAATTCGGGCCGGGCGTCCAATGCCTAGTGGGCTCGATGCCTTCGAAACGGCTCCCGGATACTGAAGTATGCAAGGGAATTAGGTTCTGCTATAGTTTATTGGTCCTGAAGGAGAGCATTCATGAAAGAAATCGACACGATCGAGCGGAACCAGCTGAGAGAGGACCTTCTGCCCTTCCAGCCGGGTGACACCGTGAAGGTCACAATAGAGATAAAGGAAGCAACCGGCACCGGCGACAAGCGGACGGTCCGCACGCGCACCCAGGCTTTCCAGGGGCTCGTGATAAGGCGCCAGGGTAGCGGCGCGCGCGAGACGTTCACTGTCCGGAAGATCTCCTTCGGGGTGGGTGTCGAACGCACCTTCCCTCTCCACTCTCCGATCATCAAGGACATCGCCATGGTTTCTGAAGGCGACGTCAGGAGGGCGAAGCTCTATTACATCCGGGACAAGGTAGGCAAGGCAGCCCGGGTCAAGAAGAAGAAACTCACCTAGCCGGGCCACGATAGATGACCCCCGATGAAAACCATGGCCGGGGTACCGACAACCCCCAGGAACCAGCCGACGCGACCCCGTTAGTCAAGGACCAGGCGGCCCCCGAACACACGGACGGGACCGCAGCGGCCCCGACCGGCGGGGAGCCGACCACCGGAGAGGTCCGCGATAGCAGGAGGACCCTCGGCGCGGCTATATTCGAGACGGTCATCATCCTGCTGATCGCCGCCGTCGTAGCGGTTTTCATCCAGTCGTTCTTCATCAAGGCGTTCCTGATACCCTCGTCCTCGATGAGCCCCACCCTGCAGATCGGAGACAGGGTGATGGTCGAGAAGGTCACATATTACTTCCACAAGCCGCGGCGGGGCGACATCATCGTCTTCAGGTACCCCCCCAGGGAGCCCGCCGCGATGAACACGAGCAACGCCTTCTACTGGCCGTTCGAGATGATAGGGGAGACGCTGCACCTTACGCACAGGGGTTCGACCCCGTTCGTCAAGCGGGTCGTTGCCACCGGCGGACAGACGGTAGCCCTCCGGAACGGCCAGCTCTATGTAAACCACAAGAAGGTCCACGAGGACTATATAGTCAACGACAATGCAGATTTCGGTCCGGTGGTCGTACCAAAAGACAGCCTGTTCTGCATGGGTGACAACCGCCCGAACTCAAGGGACAGCCGCGCCTGGGGCGTCGTTCCTGTTCGGAGCGTGATCGGGAAGGTGTTTCTGATATGGTGGCCGCTGAGCCGTTTCGGAGTTCCGGGTTAGCCGAAGGACTTTTCGGCAGCCCGGAGGAGGCTGCCGCTGGTCACGACGAGACCCTGTCATTCTCGGTGAAAGAGGTCAGGGAACTGCTGTCGCCTTCCCGGTCGCTCGACCCGTCGTTTCTCGCCAAACTCACTCGAGACCCCCGCAAGACGGTTCGGATGATGGCGTACAGGGCGTTCAACAGGAACAGGAACCTGGCCTCCAACGAGGACATCTTCAGGGTCGGAGGCATCAGGAGCGTGGCCGGGGCCGACGAGGCGGGGAGGGGCGCTCTGGCCGGTCCGCTGGTGGCCGCCGCGGTCGTGTTCCCCCCCGGGGTCGTGGTCGACGGTGTCAACGATTCCAAGCTGCTGTCTCCCGAGCGCCGCGCGGAGCTTTACCAACGCATTATGGAAAAGGCCGAGTGCGTCTCCGTTTCTTTCATCGACGCCGGGCTGATCGACCGCTGGGGACTGCAGCTCGTGAACTACATGGCGTTGGGTGACGCGGTTGCGGGGCTCTCGGGTCGCTGCCAGTGCCTGGTCTGCGACCACTTCTCTCTGAGGGGCCTGAGCTTCCCCGCGTTCGGGATACCCAAGGCGGACGCGACATTCCACTCGGTGGCGTCGGCCAGCATCGTGGCCAAGGTCGAAAGGGACCGCGTGATGATCTCTCTGCACGGTCGGATACCCCGTTACAACTTCCGACAGAACAAGGGCTACGCGACCGAGGAACACCTCACCGCGCTCGCCGTCTACGGACCCTCCAGGTATCACAGGATGTCGTTCCACGGAGTCGGGTTCGAGGACGACGACTACCGCCTCTGGGAGGACTGATTGCCCGCCGGGGAGCCGGACGGCAGGAGGGCGCTCGGCCGGAGGGGCGAGGACGCGGCCTGCGACTTTCTTTCCCGACAGGGTTTCACCATCGTGGAGCGAAACTGGCGCTCGCGCGCCGGCGAGATCGACGCGATCGCTGTAAAGGGCGGCCTCATGGTCTTTGTCGAGGTGAAGTCGAGGAAGAGCATGGCTTTCGGTGAGCCGGAGGAGTCCGTGATCCCGAGGAAGGCCGGGCGCATCAGGAGGCTCGCCGGCGAATACCTCTCGAGCCACCGGTGCCAGGCGGAAGTCCGGTTCGACGTGATCAGCGTTATGATGGACGCCAGGGGAGAACCGGTCGGGCTCAGGCATATCCCCGACGCCTTCTGAGCGGCAACGGGCGGACACGGTAACCCCGGTGTCCCGGGCGCTTCCGGTTTTCACCCGCTTGGCCCGCATGGCCCTATCCCACGTTTCCCAGGTGACTGTTCAGTTCGGGCATCTCACCGCCGATAAGTATTGCGGGGTAGGACAGAATTGGAGGGGTTTGAATGGTCTCAAGAAATAGAAGCCTCATTTCGGTCGTATTCACTTCCACACTCATCGTCATACTTGGGATTGTCTTTTCGGCTTTGCTGTCGGCCATGGCCCTCGCAGACACCTGGTCGAACCAGGCATCGGCTGGATTCGACGGCAACTATTCGGCGTCTCTGCCGTCCGCCTCTTCACTGGCGTACTACAACGGCAACCTCTACGTTGGCACCGAGAGCGCGAACGGGTCGAGCGAGGTGTTCCGCATCAACGGTGGGGGCGGCTGGGATAACGTCAACGATAACGGGTTCGGGTACCCCGGCAACGTTGAGGTCACCGCCATGACCGAGTATGACGGCTCCCTCTTCGCGGGCACGAGAAACCAGGGGCCCTTAGCGTGCGGCGTGTGGCGCTACGACGGCAACTCGTGGTCCGCGGTCCGCGTCTTCGGTCTCGGCGACCTCGGGAACTCGGCCGTGTCGTCGATGGCCGTGCTCGGGTCCGACCTCTATGTTGGCACCGCGAACGATAGCGGCTGTGAGGTCATGCGTTTGCGCAACGGCTCCTGGTCCAGGGTCAACGACCAGGGATTCGGCACCGACCAGAACAAGAGCGTCTCTTCGCTGGCCGCGTGGAACGGCAGCCTGTACGCGGGCACGGAGAACAGTACTTCCGGGTGCCACGTTTATGCGTACGACGGCACAGACTGGAAGCAATTAACCTCCGACGGGTTCGGCGATAAGAAGAACATCGCCGCATCTTCCATGACCGTATTCGGTGGGAACCTCTACTTGGGGACCGACAACGGTCCTTCCGATGTCAGCGACGGCTGCCAGGTATGGGCGTATGACGGCTCCGGCTGGAGCCAGTCGGCATCGAAGGGTTTTGGAGACTCGAACAACGAGAAAGCGGCCTGCATGGCCGTATACAACAGTGGCTCTGGGAACAGACTCTACCTCGGAACGAAGGCCAGGTGGAACAACCCCTGCCACGTATGGGCGTACGACGGTTCGAACCCATGGTATGAGGCAGGATCGATGGGCCTGGGAGATTTCCTCAACACGGGTGCAGTTTCAATGGGTTCTTTCAACGGTGGGCTCTACGTCGGGACACTCAACGATTTCTGGCAGAGCGACACTGACAGGGGCACCGGTTGCGAGGTCATCCGCTACGATTGGAGCGGCCAGTGGAACTGCGTGTCAAGGGGCGGTTTCACCTCCAGTAACAACCATACCGTGTCGGCGATGGCCACGCTCAATGGCTCGATCTTCGCCGGGACCGCGAGTGGGGCCGGCTGCGAGGTCTGGCGAAACGACGGAGGCGACGGCTGGAACATGATCTCGAGTCCCGGTTTCGGGGATGGCACCAATTCGGCGCTCTCCTCGATGGCGGTCGATAACACCACAGGCACGCTTTACGCGGGCACTTACAACCCGGTCACCGGTTGCGGGGTCTGGCGCTACGACGGCGGCAATTCGTGGACCAAGATCAACAAAAACGGTTTCGGTGACCAGAACAACCGCGAAGCATCCAGCATGGCCGTCTTTGACTCGCACCTGTACGTCGGCACTTACTCGCCATGGACAGGGGGATGTGAGGTATGGCGCTATGAAGGGTTCGATGGCTCTGACCACGTGTGGACTACGGTCGTAGGTCCGGGTGCCGCCATTGGTAATGGGTTCGGACGCTGGTGGAACCCGATGGCTTGTTCGATGGCCGTCGGCGGTTCTTCCCTGTATGTCGGCACCCTCAGCTGGGACCATGGCTGCGAGATCTGGTCGACGACAGACGGTACGGGATGGTCGCTCGAATCAGAAGGAGGCTTTGGCGACTCGAATAACCAATGGGCGACGGCCATCACCACTTTCAACGGAGGCCTCTACGTAGGCACCAAGAACTGGCAGCATGGATGCGCGGTCTACGAGAACTCCGGCTCGGGCTGGCAGAGGGTCAGCGACTCCAGCATGACCGACTCGAACAGCACTGTATCAAGCATGAGCGTCGTAGGCCCGAGGCTGTTCGTAGGCACCAGAGATGGCAACTGCCAGGTCTGGAGCACCTACGATGGCACTTCATGGGAGCAGGCCAACTCGAACGGGTTCGGTGATGGCAACAATGAGGGCGTCACATCGATGACCTCGCGGGTCGAGGGACTCGGCGCGAGGCTCTACTGCGGGACGTTCAACCTCAATGACGGCGCCGGTGTGGAGGCGATAGACACATCCATCGACTCCTGCAACCCGCCGTTCGCCGTTCAGGGCTCGACCCTTGACGTCGCGATAAGCGGAAGTAACACTCACTTCGAGGAGGGAGTGTCCAGGGCGACGTTCTCCGGGGATGGCATAACCGTCAACTCCACCCACGTCAAGGATGCCGGCCATGCGGTCGCAAACATCACCGTCAGTCCCACTGCGACCCCGCTCCCATGCAACGTAAACGTGATAACGGGGCCCGAGACCCCCGACCAGAGGATCGCCGGCTTCACGGTCCTTCTACCCGGCATCCCTGCTATATCTTCCTTGAGCCCGGGCGCGGGGGCGCAACATAAGACAGTGAACGTCGACATAGTCGGTACCAACACGCACTTCATCCAGGGGCAGTCTAACGTCACGTTCTCAGGCAGCGGCATCAAGGTCAACTCGCTGAAAGTGAAGGACGTGACGCACGCGACGGCGGGCATCACCATCGCCGACGGCGCCGCTCTCGGTGCGAGGACCGTGAACGTTACTACCGGCATAGAGGTGCCGGTGCCGCTCCAGAACGCATTCGAAGTGACGTATGGGCGGGCGCACCTGTGGTACCTTGCCGAGGGATGCACGGCATCGGGCTTCGAGACGTGGGTGCTCGTTCAGAACCCCAACGATACCGCGGCTGATGTCACGCTCACCTACATGACGGCGAGCGGCCCGGTCGCGGGACCGGCGGCCACCCTTCCCGCCCACTCCAGGGTCACGTTCGACGTCGCGGACAAGGTGCCCGACCAGTACGAGGTCTCGACCATGATCACCTCAAGTTTACCTGTCGTCGCTGAGCGCTCGATGTACGGGAACAAGCGCACCTGGGGGACCGACTCGCTGGGCGTGTGCAGCCCGTCCCGGACCTGGTACCTTCCCGAAGGCTGCACGGGGCCCGGGTTCGAGACCTGGATACTCGTACAGAACCCGAACCGGACTCCCGCGAGCGTCACCCTCGAGTACATGACTCCCGGGGGGAAGGTGGCCGGGCCGACGGTCGACATCGCGGCGAACTCCCGGAAGACGTTCAACGTCGCCGACACCGTGCCGGGAGCCTGGGAGGTCTCTACGAAAGTCACCGCGAACAAGCCGGTCGTTGCCGAGCGCTCGATGTACGGCAACGGGCGCCAGTGGGCGCACGACTCGATCGGCGCGACACAGGGCGCGACCGGCTGGTGCCTTCCCGAAGGCTCCACCGGCCCCGGTTTCGAGACCTGGGTCCTGGTGCAGAACCCGGGTGAAAAGCCGGCGAAAGCCTCGCTCACCTACATGACGAACAGGGGCGAGGTCAAGGGGCCGGTGCTCGACCTCGAGCCCGGCACGAGACGCACTGTGAGGGTCGCGGACACCGTCCCCGGCAACTGGAGCGTTTCGACAACGGTGGAGTCCGACGAGCCGGTGATCGCCGAGCGCTCGATGTACGGCAACAGCCGCCACTGGGGCACCGACTCCATCGGCCTCTCAAAGAGTGCCAGGACGTGGTGTCTCGCCGAGGGTTCGACGGGTCCAGGTTTCGAGACCTGGGTGCTGCTGCAGAACCCGGGAGACGAGACGGCGACCGTGAGCCTCACATACATGACGGACCGGGGCGCGGTGAGTGGGCCGGTCCTGAGCCTCAGGCCCGGGACCCGGAAGACCGTGAACGTGGCCGACAAGGTGCCGGGCTCGTGGGGAGTATCCACCTTCATCACTTCCGACAGGCCAGTCACTGTGGAGCGCTCGATGTACGGCAACAACCGCGAGTGGGCGCACGATTCGATAGGTTTCGCCTGGTAACGAACCGAAGTAACCGGCACGAAGGAGGGGAGGGCTCAAGCCCGCCCTTCGCTCATCATGGATCGCCTTCCCGGGCGGCGCTCCACGCGAGAAGGACTCGCGTCATTCCCCTTTGCATCGGGCGGGTCTATGATGATCGAGCCCGGGCCTTGCTCGGGAAAGCCGATACCCGGGAGTGCGCCGCTTGATAATCTCCGCGAGCTACCGGACCGATATCCCGGCCTTTTATGCCGAATGGTTCGCCCGGCGCCTCCGGGCCGGATACTGCACGGCCGTAAACCCGTACAACCAGAGGCCGTACAGGGTGCCGATGGGCCCCGGTGAGGTAGACGGTTTTGTATTCTGGACGAAGAACCTCGAGCCTTTCGAAGGGCAGTTGAGAGAGGTTGCCGAGAGGGGATTCCCTTTCATCGTCCAGTACACCATAAACGGCTACCCGAAGGAGCTCGAGCGCTCCGCGGTCGACCCCTCCAGGTCCGTGCGCCACATGCGGATGCTCAGCCAGGAATACGGGTCGAGGGTGGCGGTCTGGCGGTACGACACCATCCTGCTCACGTCGCTGACGACCCTGGATTTCCACAGGGAGAACTTCGAGTCGCTGGCGCGGGCGCTCGAGGGTGCCACCGACGAGGTCGTGGTCTCGTTCGCGCGCATCTATGCCAAGACCAGGAGGAACCTGGAGCGGGCGTCGGCTCGGTTGGGGTTCAACTGGTCAGACCCGGATGACGCGACGAAGCGCGACTTCCTTCAGGAGCTCGCGGGCATCGCCGCCGCCAGCGGGATGCGGCTCGGCGTCTGCGGGCAGCGCGAGCTGCTCGCCCCCGGGTTGTCCGACGCGTCCTGTGTGGACCCCGCAAGGCTTTCGGACGTCGCTGGACGTCGCGTATCGGCCGCCGCGCGCGGGCACCGCGATGGCTGCGGTTGCCATGTCAGCCGGGACATAGGCGAATATGAAACCTGCCCGCACGGGTGTGTCTACTGCTACGCGGTCAGAGACCGCCGGTCCGCTCTGGCCCGCTACAGGGCTCACGACCCCGACCACGAATCACTCGCCCCAGGCCCCTTGTAGGGGACGATGGATCCAAACCCTCGCCGGCGCGCATTACCGGGAGCACCTGTTCCGTGTGTTGCGGTTGTCGCTTGCAATGCTTAGAATGTGATTGTATTGCTTACTTTCCCAGGGGGGGGCGAATGCTGGCGAAGGTCAACGGGACCGCACTCATCGGGATGGAACCGTACCGCGTCCGAGTCGAGGTCGATGTCATCATGGGCATCCCCGCTTTCGAGATCGTCGGGCTGCCCGACGCCGGGGTCCGGGAATCCCGTGTCAGAGTAAAGTCCGCGATCCGCAACTCGCAGTTCGAGTTCCCGAACCGCCGCATCCACGTGAACCTGGCCCCGGCCGACATAAGAAAGGTGGGTCCGTCGTTCGACCTGCCACTCGCGCTTGCGATACTCGAGGCTACCGGCCAGTTGAGCCCGTCGAGGCCGGCCGGGTTCATCGCGGCTGGAGAGCTGTCCCTGGACGGACGTGTTCGCGAGGTCACGGGGGCCCTGTCTGTCGCGATCGGCGCGAGTCGGGCCGGCAGTCCTTTCGTCCTTGTGCCTGAAGGCAACGCCCAGGAGGCGGCACTCGTATCCGGCGTACAGGTCTTCGGCGTGTCTTCGCTGCGTGAGGCGGTCGGCTTCCTGACCGGCCGGTTGGACATCGGGCCCAGGACCGTCGACGTATCGAGCGCGCTGGCAGAGGACGGCTCAGGCTGCCCCGATCTCGCAGAGGTGCGCGGCCAGGAGGCGGCGAAGAGGGCTCTCGAAGTGGCCGCCGCCGGCGGGCACAACCTGTTGCTTATCGGCCCGCCCGGCTCCGGCAAGACCATGCTCGCCCGTCGTATGCCGGGTATCATGCCTCCGATGACGCTTTCAGAAGCCCTCGAGGTCACCCGGATACACAGCATCGCCGGACTCATCCCGGCCGGCGGCTCGCTCGTGACCAGGCGCCCTTTCCGCGACCCGCACAGCTCTACGAGCGCCGTAGGCCTCACGGGCGGCGGAGCCCCGCTGCCGCGCCCGGGGGAGGTCTCGCTGGCCCACTGCGGAGCCCTCTACATGGACGAGCTCCCGCTCTTTGCGCGGAACGCTCTCGAATCGCTCAGGGGTCCGCTGGAGGACCGCAAGGTCACGGTGGTCAGGTCCATGGTGCCGGTAACGTTCCCGTCCCGCTTCAGCCTGGTGGCCTCGATGAATCCGTGCCCCTGCGGTTTCCTGGGCGACCCGCAGAACGAATGCAGGTGTTCCGCCGGCGACATCCAGCGCTACCGGGGCAGGCTGTCGGGGCCACTGCTGGACAGGATTGACATGCAGGTCGAGGTTCCGAGGCTGACTCGCGCCCAGCTCCAGGCGAAGGCTACCGGCGAGAGTTCCGCCGCCGTGAGGCGCAGGGTGGCGGACGCGCGGCAGGTCCAGGACCGCAGGTTCGACGATAGCCCCACGCACTGCAACTCCGAGATGACCCACTCCGAGGTCGAGGGGTTCTGCTCGACGGGCGCCGAGGGAGAGCGGTTCCTGGGGCTGGCGGTCGAACGGCTGGGGCTGTCGGCCCGGTCGTACCACCGGGTCCTGAGGGTCGCGCGCACCGTTGCCGACATGGCGGGTTCCACGTCCATCGAGGTCGAGCACCTCGCAGAGGCCGTACAATACCGCTGTCTCGAGCGGAGCCCGCTGGCGTGAGAGGCTGCATGCCACGACGCTGGACAGGGGTCTCGGCCGATGGCGGGACTCCTCCATGGGGCGACGGCCGGTGCGGTCGATGAGCTGGGCGCGACTGGTCAGGCCGGCCGAGAAAGCCGAGCTCTCTGCGGTGTGTTCCCTGCCGGGGATCACCCCGAGGCAGGTGAGGGAGTTGCTCACGCGCTTCGGATCGGCCGCGGAGGCCTGGAGCGCGGTCACGCGGGGGAACAGCTCCGGTGTTGCAGACCGGGAGCGGATGAGCCAGTGGGCATCCTGGTCCGCGGACGTCGAGCCCCGCGAGCGGATCGCCGGGTTCCAGAGGCGGGGTGTCGAGCTCCTCGCCCTCGGGGAGCCGGGGTATCCCAGGCTGCTTTCCGAGCTGGACTACCCTCCACTGCTGCTCTATCACCGGGGCACACTGGTCGATGACACCCTGCCTTGCGTCGCCCTTGTCGGCTCACGCAAGGCGACGCCGTACGGCCTCGAAGCCTCCAAACATCTGGCCGCCGACCTGGCCTGTGCCGGCGTTTGCGTGGTGAGCGGCGCGGCCTACGGGGTCGACTCGGCGGCACACCTGGGGGCGCTCGAGTCCCGTGGCCGCACCATGGCCGTCCTCGGCTGCGGGCCCGACGTGGCCTATCCGAGGTCGCATGCCCGGCTCCTGCGGGATATCGTGAGCGAGGGAGCCGTGCTCTCCGAGTATCCCCCGGGGACGCCTCCCCTCAAGCATCACTTTCCCGCTCGGAACCGCATCATCGCCGGGCTCGCAGTAGGGGTTGTCGTCGTCGAGGCCGCCGAGGGCAGCGGCGCCCTGATCACCGCCGACTTCGCGCTGGCCGCGGACAGGGAGGTGTTCGCCGTCCCCGGCGAGATCTTCTCGCCGAACAGCAGGGGATCGAACGACCTCATCCGCAACGGAGCGGCCCCCGCGACCTCCGCGGCGGACATCCTCGACGCCCTGGGCCTGGTGAGCGCTGGGCCCGAACGGCCGGCCGCTGACGTCTCGCTCCAGCCGCCGCTTCCCCTGACAGGGCCTGGCGAGGAGGCACTGCTCGATGCCGTCACGGCTGGCTTTTCGGAGGCGGGAGACATCTCGCAACGCGCGGGCATGCCGCTGCACAGGGCGATCGCGGGCCTGTCAAGGCTGGAGGTCGCGGGGCTGGTGAGGCGAGGTCCGGGTGGTGGTTACCGCGCGACCCGTCAGGGCTCGGCCAGAAAGTAGACCAGCTCCTGGCACAGGTGCACGAGGTTCGCCACCGACACCGATTCATCCGCCTCGTGCGCGCCCAGGTGCTCGGCGTCCAGGACGCCCGTCCCTACGAACTGGTCGGTATCCGCTATCTGGCTCACGAAGCTCATGTCGGTGGCCCCCGTCGCCCCGGGGAATATGAAGTCCAGGTCCGGCGGGTAACCTAGCGCCAGCCTCACGCCCTCGCACCAGCGCCGCACGTGGGGCGAAGCGATGTCGATCGCGTGAGGCGGGTAGATCACCTGGAAGTCGACGTCTACCTTCTCCGCCCGACTCCGCTTCTTCCCCCTCTCCACGGCCCGCGCTATCTCGGCTTTCACGTCCTCCAGGCTTTCGTCAGGGAGATACCGCCTGTCTATCTGAAGCTCGGCGAGCGCTGGGACGATGTTCAGCTTCTCGCCTCCGTTGAAGATGTTGAGGTTGAAGTTGGGGGTCATCCTCGGGGATGGCATGCCCGGGAGCGGGAACGAGTCGTACGCCGACTCACGCTTCTCGACCAGCTTCTTGAGGTCGATCAGCTCGACGAGGATCGGCACGAACTCCTCGATCGCGTTCACGCCCAGGAAGCCTAGCCCCGAATGCACCTCGCGGCCGTGTACCGCGATGGTGGCTTTCAGCGAGCCGGCGTTCGCGGATATCATCACCGGGCCCTGCCCGCCGCCCTCAAGGTGTATTATCGGCGGCTCGAAGTACCCCAGTTCGGCCAGGTACGCGGCGCCGGGGTCGATTCCGACCTCTTCGTCGGTGCAGAGTAGAAAGACGATGTCAAAGCGTGGCGCTATCCCCAGCTCTTTCATCACTTCCAGCGCCACGACCACAGGCGGTATGGCGCCCTTCATGTCGACCGCGCCGCGACCGAAGACCTCGCCGTCGACCACCTCGCCACCGAACGGGTCGTGGGTCCAGCCGACCCCCGCCGGCACCACGTCCATGTGCGCGTATATGGAGGCAGGAGGCTTGCCCGAGCGCAACGACGCGACGAGGTTGACTCGCTCCCCGTCAAGCGGAAGCGGAATGCGGCGCCAGCGCTCCTCGGGCACCATGACGCGCTCGGTCTCCATCCCCGCCTCCACAAGGAGCGGCTCGAGGTAAGAGACCATCTCGCCATAACCTCTACCGGGCGGGACCGTAGTGTCGATCCGGATGATGTCCGACAGCATCTTCGCCAGCCGCCCGGCCCTGTCCTCGACAGTCCTGAACACCCGCTCGATGTCCATCCTCAGCCTCCCCGGTCGCAGCATTGTTCGTCGCTCATCAAGGGAATGACCCTCACAAATAGTATATTCATTTGTAGGGCGGGCGCGTTCCAGGGTGGAACATCTGGCCAGCGAGGGCCTGCCGCGGCCGGTGGAAGGCCGGCCGGACGCGACCGGGCGCACAGAGAACTCGACCGGGAAGGGCGATGCGCGAGCAATTCGATTCTTTCCTCCGATACATAAGGGACGTGCGGAACCTGTCGGAGAACACCGTCTCCGCCTACTCGCTCGACCTGTCGCAGTTCGAGGAGTTCCTGTCGCGGGCCGGAGTGAGCGACCTGGGCCTGGTGGACCACCGGCTGCTCAGGAGCTTCCTCGCCAACCAGCAGGCGCGCGGCTACTCGAGGACTACGGTGGCGAGGCGATGCGCCACCATGCGCTCGTTTTTCCATTTCGTGAGCGACCGCGGGGACCTGGCGGACGATCCCGCGGCTTCCCTTTCGTTCCCCGTGAAGGGCCGCAAGCTGCCCAGGTTCCTGAGCGAGACCGAGGCCGGAGCCCTTGCCGACGAGGCGGGCGCCGTCGGGGAGCTGGGGCCTCGCGACCGCGCTATAATAGAGCTGCTCTATGCGACCGGCATGCGGGTGGGCGAGCTGTGCGCCCTGCGCACAGGCGACATCGACGCCGGGTCCGGGCTCGTGCGAGTGGTGGGCAAGGGCGATCGGGAGCGCGTGGTGCTGGCCGGCAAGCCGGCCCTGAGGGCTCTTGCCGGGTACCTGGCCGAGGTCCGCCCGCGCCTCGCGCGTTCGGGGGGATACGGCGGAGAGGCCGTGTTTCTCGGCAGCAGGGGCCGGCCATTGGACCCGCGCCAGGTAAGGCGGATCGTCGACAGGGAGTTTGCCTCGAGTGTCGGGGGTGAGGCGATAAGCCCCCACACGCTGAGGCACTCTTTCGCCACCCACCTGCTGGGGAGGGGCGCCGACTTGAGATCGGTCCAGGAGCTGCTCGGACACAAGAACGTAGCGACGACAGGCATCTACACCCACGTCACGATGGGAGAGGTCAAGAAAGCCTATGACAGCAGCCATCCGAGGGCTTGAGGTAGAGAATGAAGAGGGCTGAGCAGACCAGGACCACCGATACCGCGGGGGCCGCCCCCAGGAAAACGCTGGTCGAGCAGAAGACCGACCTCGAGACCGAGGCGCTCTGGCACGAGTACAAGAATGACCCCACCCCGGAGTCACGAGAGAAGCTCATCCTGCACTACTCCCCGCTGGTCAAGTACGTCGCGGGGCGCGTATCGTCGGGGTTGCCGCCGTCGGTCGAGTTCGCCGATCTCGTCAGCTACGGGGTGTTCGGGCTCCTCGACGCCATCGACAAGTACGACCCGGAGCGGGGGATCAAGTTCGAGACCTACGCGATAGCCAGGGTCAAAGGCGCGATAATCGACGAGCTCAGGGCGGACGACTGGGTGCCCAGGTCCATCCGTTTCAAGGCCCGCGAGATCGAGCGCGCCTACATGGCCCTCGAAGGAGACCTTCGACGCATCCCTACCGACGAAGAGGTCGCCGATAAGATGGGGATGAGCCTCGAGGATTACCTCAGCCTGTTGAACAAGCTCTCCGTGATGTCGCTGGTCGCGCTCGACGAGCTGTGGACCGTCAGCGGGGACCGGCTCGACAAGATCACGCTCGCGGACATGGTCGAGGACGTCAAGGTCAAGGATCCCTCGCAGACCTTCGAGCTCGAAGAGATGAAGGACATAATAGCCGAGGCGATAAACAGGCTGCCCGAGAGAGAGCGCATCGTCGTCGCCCTCTACTACTACGAAGGTCTGAACATGCGAGAGATCGGGGAGGTGCTCGGCGTCACGGAGTCAAGGGTCTGCCAGATGCACACCAAGGCCATCCTGCGGCTTCGCGCCCGCCTCGGGGCGACCCTGGGCGTAGCCTAGGTCCGCTGCCGCCCGCTCGTCGACCGCCCTCATGGCTCGCCCGGCGCCGACCCGCGGCCCTCCCGCCGCGTCCCGGGGACCGGCCTCCGTTGTTGCGGAACACCGTGCCCTATACTACACTGATACAGATTTTGCGCCTTTAGGCGCGTGGCCTTTTCTATGAGGCCGTAACACGCACCCCGGAGGACCACGCGGCGGGGTGCCCTCCGGTCATGCTAACGGGGGTCGCCGCGGGGGATGAGTCCGGGGGAGGAACAACCAGTCTGGAGGTTTTGGCATGGCAGTTGTCACTATGAAAGAGCTCCTTGAAGCGGGAGTTCACTTCGGTCACCAGACCCGCCGGTGGAATCCCAAGATGAAACCCTACATCTTCACCGAGCGGAACGACATCTACATCATCGACCTGCAGAAGACGCTGGTCATGATAGGGACGGCCTACAACGCTATCCGCAACAGCATCGCCGACGGCGGCACGCTGCTATTCGTGGGGACGAAGAAGCAGGCCCAGGAGGGGGTGCAGGAACACGCCGAGCGATGCCTGTCGCCATACGTCAACACCAGGTGGCTCGGCGGCACGCTTACCAACTTCATCACCATCCACAAGCGCGTCATGTACATGGACGAGCTCGAGAGGCGTGATCGTGAGGGCGAGCTCGAGGTCCTTCCGAAGAAGGAGGCCCTCCAGCTCCGCAGGCAGGCCGAGAAGCTCAGGCGCAACCTCGAGGGCATCAGGAACATGCACCACCTGCCTACGATCGTCTTCGTGCTCGACCCGCGCAAGGAGAGGATCGCGGTTGCCGAGGCCAGGAAGCTCGGCATTCCCATCGTGTCGCTCGTGGATACCAACTGCGACCCCGACGAGGTCGACCTCGTGATACCGGGCAACGACGACGCCATCAGGGCGTCCAACCTGCTGTGCCGCGTGGTGGCCGACGCGGTTATCGACGGGATAGGGATGAGGGAGGCCAGGCTCGCCGAGCAACTGGCGCGTGACGAGGACGCCGAGAGGCAGAGGCTCCAGACCGCACCCTCGAGGATGGGCGCGGCGGTCCCGGCATACAGCGCCTCCCCCGACGATATCGCGGGACCCAACATGACACCGGTCTATTCAGGCGAGTCGACCGAGGCTGAGGCCGAGGTGGCGATAGTCGAGGCCGAGGAAGAGATAGCCGAGGAATCGTCCGAGGGAACGGAGCCGGCGGCCGATGTCGCCGAGCCCGCTGCGGAGCCGGTCGAGCCGGCGGCGGACGAAGGCTGAGAGAGATTGTTTTACCAGGATAGCGATGACCAGGGAGACGGATAGATGGCTGAGTGCCAGATAACAGCGACACAGGTAAAAGACCTGCGTGAGAAGACCGGCGTGGGCATGATGGACTGCAAGCGCGCGCTCGAGGAGACCGCGGGCGACCTCGAGAAGGCGGAGACACTTCTTAACGCAAGGGGGCTGGCCACAGCCCAGAAGAGGGAGGACCGGGTCGCAAGCCAGGGCGTCATCGAGTCGTACCTGCACATCGGCAAGCAGATCGGCGCCCTCGTGGAGGTCAACTGCGAGACGGACTTCGTCGCGCGAAACGCGGAGTTCCAGGAGTTCGCGCATGTCGTCGCGCTGCAGATAGCGGCGTGTAACCCGACGTACCTGGACAGGGAGTCGGTCCCTGCCGAGGTCGTCGAGTGCGAGAAGGACAAGTACAGGACCAGGTGCGAGACAGAGGGAAAGCCCGAGAAAGTATGGGACCGCATCATCGAGGGGATGCTCGAGAAGTACTACCAGGAGGCTTGCCTGCTGGAGCAACCTTTCATTAAGGACCCTTCGTTCTCGGTCGCGGAGCTGCTCGCGCAGGTATCGGCCAAGCTCGGCGAGAAGCTTCAGATCAAGAGGTACACCCGCTTCCAGGTCGACGAGGATATCGAAGAATAGCGGTGGAGGGTGTCGGAGAATGCCTGACAGAGCGAGCCCGGGGGGCGAGAGGGAGAAGCTGGTCTACAAACGTGTGCTCGTAAAGCTTTCGGGCGAAGCGTTCATGGACTCTGAGGTCGGTTACGGCATCGACACCGATACGGTATTCTCGATCGCGGAGAGGCTGGCCGAGGTACACAGGATGGGCGTTCGGCTGGCGCTGGTGGTCGGTGGAGGCAACATATTCAGGGGTGACGCCGCCAGCAAGAACGGGATTGACAGGGTGACCGCCGATTTCATGGGCATGCTCGCCACCGTCATGAACGCGCTCGCCCTCCAGGACGCACTGGAGAAACAGGGCGTAGACACCAGGGTCCAGACGGCAATAAACATGCAGTCGATCGCCGAGCCGTACATAAGGCGTCGGGCCCTGAGGCACCAGGACAAGGAGAGAGTGGTGCTGTTCGCGGCCGGCACCGGAAACCCCTACTTCACGACTGACACCGCAGCGGCTCTCCGCGCTCTTGAGATAGGGGCGGACGCCATCCTGAAGGCCACCAAGGTCGACGGGGTCTTCGACCGGGACCCCATGAAGTTCCCCGACGCGACCATGTTCCGGAGGTTGAGTTACCTGGAGGTCCTGAACAGGGAGCTCGAGGTGATGGACGCGACGGCCGTGAGCCTCTGCATGGACAACAACCTGCCCATCGTCGTCTTCAACCTTTTCAAGCAGGGTAATCTCATGAGGCTCCTGCACGGGGAAGAGGTCGGAACGATAGTCTGCAGCGACAGGTGATTCCAACGTCCCTGAAGGGACGGGCGCCGCGGCTTTGAATACTCTCTTTAGGCGGTTTATGCTTGAAAAGCTCTGAGGACGCGAGGGGTGACATGGACGACATAACCGGTGCGGTCGAGGAGAAGTTCAAAAAAGCGGTAGAGGTCACCGCGAAGGAGTTCGGCTCGGTGAGGACGGGAAGGGCGTCGCCGTCTCTCATCGAAAGGCTGCAGGTCAGCTACTACGACGCGCCGACCCCACTCAACCAGATCGCCACCATCAGCGCCCCGGAGGCGAGGCTGCTGGTGATACACCCTTACGACAGGACCAGCATCCCGCAGATCGAGAAGGCCATAACCCAGTCCGACCTCGGTCTGGTGCCTTCCAGCGATGGAGAGGTCATCCGTCTCCCGGTGCCGCAGCTCACGGAGGAGCGGAGGCACGACCTCGCCAAGCTCGTCAAGAACCGCGCGGAGGAAGGCCGGGTCGCGATCAGGAACATCAGGCGTGACGCGATCGAGCAACTGCGCGCCGACGAGAAAAAAGGCGACGCCACCAAGGACGACCTCCACAGGGGCACCGAAGAGATACAGAAGGTTACCGACCGCTACATAAAAGAGGTCGACGAGCTGACCGAGAAGAAGATCAACGAGCTGATGGAGATCTAGGGAGCGACCCACTTGGACGACAACCTCATCCAGCAGAGGCACGCCGAGGCGAGGCTGGCCGAGAGGGTCCTCGGCGCGGTGCTCCTGGTAGGGGTCTTCGTCGGTTTTCTGATCTGGGGCGAGCTTCCTTTCACGTTCGCCGTGGCTCTTGCCGCGGTCGTCGGGTCCGTGGAGCTCTTCAGCATGTTCGAGACCAAGGGCCAGGCCATCCCCACAGCATCGGTGCTGGGGATAGCGGGCTGCATAGCGTACGTGTTCCTGGCCCACTTCAAGCCCCTGGTCAGCATCGGTTACGTGACGGTGGCGCTGATATTCGTGTCCTTCATGTGGTACATGCTGGTGCTGCGCCATGTCAGGCCGACCAAGGCCGTCGCGTTGACCGTGCTGGCGCCGCTCCTCACGGGCCTGTGCCTGAGCTACCTGGTGCTTCTCAGGGACGTGGTCGACAAGACGGGGCCCGCCAGGAACGGCGGCTGGTGGATCGTGCTCTACCTGATGGCGTTGATCTGGCTCTACGATGTGTTCGCGTGGGCGGTGGGGAGGAAGATCGGCAGGCACAAGATGGCGCCGACGGTAAGCCCCAACAAGAGCTGGGAAGGAGTGATCGCCGGGACGGTCGGAGTCTTCGTCGTTGCGGTCCTCGGCAGGCTCATCATCCAGGCGATCCTGGGGCAGAACAAGTTCCCCTGGTTCAGTTACGGTGTGGCCCTCATCATGGCGGTGATGGTCTGCATCCTCGGCCCGCTCGGAGACCTCTGCGAGTCGCTCATGAAACGCGACTACGGGGTAAAGGACATGGGCAGTCTCATCCCCGGTCACGGCGGGATAATGGACAGGTTCGATTCGACAATCTTCACGGCACCGGCCGTCTTCTACTACCTTTTCTACGCGGTCTTGAAACTCTGATCCAGTGACACCAGAACGCGTTTCCCCCGGAGCAGAAGAGCAGCCGAAGAAGATCGCCATCCTCGGTTCCACGGGGTCGATCGGCACGCAGGCGGTTGACGTCGCGGCCAGGCTCGGCGGGAGGATCTCGGTCGAGGCGCTGACGGCTCACGGCAACGGCGGGCTCCTCCTCGAGCAGGCCACGGGTCTCGGCGCGCGCGTGGTGTGCATGACCCACCCCGACGCCGCCGCCGAGTACTCCGCAGATTTCCGGGACCGCGGGATAGAGTTCCACGAGGGCACTGAAGGCCTGCGCGAACTGCTGGGCGCGAGGAAGTACGACCTGGTGCTCAACGCCCTGGTGGGGGTGGCGGGACTTCCAGCGACACTCCAGGTGCTGGACGCGGGTATCGCGCTGGCGCTGGCCAACAAGGAAAGTCTGGTCGCGGGCGGCCCGCTGGTGATGCAGGCCGCAAGGGAGAGCGGGGCGCTGCTGATCCCCGTGGACAGCGAGCACTCGGCCATATTCCAGTGCCTGAGGGGCGAGCGGCGGCAGGACCTCAAGCGCATTATCCTCACCGCTTCGGGCGGGCCGTTCGCAGACCTGACGGCCGCCGAGCTGGCCGGGGTATCCGTCGACAGGGCGCTCGCGCACCCCACGTGGAAGATGGGCAGGAAGGTCACGATCGATTCGTCCACGTTGATGAACAAGGGGCTCGAGGTGCTCGAGGCGCGCCACCTTTTCGACGTGGAGCTCGACATGATCGAGGTGTTACTGCACCGCGAGAGCGTTATACACTCTATGACAGAGATGGTGGACGGCTCGGTGCTCGCGCAACTCGGGGCCCCGGACATGAGGACCCCGATACAGTACGCCATGACCTTTCCCGAGCGAGCGGCCGGGCCGGCGCAGTCGCTCTCGCTGGCGGGTTACGGCAGTCTCACGTTCGGCGGCGTCGACACCGGCAGGTTTCCCTGCCTGGAGCTGGCGTACCGCGCGGGGCGCGAGGGGGCGACTTTTCCGGCGGCCATGAACGCCGCCGATGAGGAGGCGGTCGCCGCTTTCCTCGAGGGGAGGATCTCGTTCACCAGCATCCCGGAGGTCATCGAGCGGGTGCTGGATGGCCATTCACCGCTTCCGGGCGAGACCCTGGAAGAGGTCATCGAGGCCGACGCGAGGGCACGGGAACTCGCTCGGTCGATCATCGACAGACCGGGAGTTGAAGCATGACCGGCTTATACATCGCGCTCGTGATCCTGATACTGATCTTCACCATACTCGAGCACGAGACCGGCCATTTTCTCGCCGCAAAGGCGGTCGGCATCAAGGCAACGCACTTCTCCGTCGGGTTCGGGCCGGAGATAGTAGGTTGGGACCGGGGTGGAACGCGATACGCCATAAAGTGGGTCATGGCCGGTGGGTCGGTCCGCATCCTCGGGATGAACCCCGAGGAAGAGATCTCCGAGGAGGACCTGCCGTACAGCTATGCGGAAGCCCCGTACTGGAAGCGCTTCATAGTCGTGGTCGCGGGGTCGGTGGCCAA
>Ga0209226_10000393_pt1 | contig 25530 bp, 23 predicted proteins | sample BarGraNGADG00212_2_FD_184497 | JGI IMG/M metagenome (GOLD analysis project Ga0209226, IMG submission 184497) | Arctic peat soil microbial communities from Barrow, Alaska, USA - Barrow Graham LP Ref core NGADG0011-212 (SPAdes) (version 2) | ecosystem: Environmental > Terrestrial > Soil >...
ATCCGCATCGCCGTCCATGATGCAGACCGCATCCGCGCCGATCTCCTTGCCCTTGGCCAGTCCGGCGTCCACATTCGGCGGGATGGGTTCAGGACGCTTCATGTCGGGGAAGATGGGGTTGCGCTCATAGTGGAACTCGACGATCCGGGTGGCGCCACCGGCGATGAAGCGGGAAATGAAGCCTGCGCCGTTGCCCCACATATTGTCGACCAGGATCGTGAAGCCGGCCTCGCGGATGGCATCCACGTCGACCAGGGAGCGGATGCGCCGGTCGTAGGAGGGAATAGGATCATAAGAGTGAATCAGCTCGGCCTTCACGCCCGCTTCAAAATCGCTGCGCTTGACCTGGGCCATGTCATCGGGGATGCGTGCCTCGATTTCCTTCAATCCTTCGGGCGGGATGGCGCCACCGTTCGGGTCGCGCACCTTAAAGCCGTTGTCCTGGGGTGGGTTATGGCTCGCGGTGATGTTCAGCGCGCCGATCGCACCGCGCTCGGTGACGCCGAAAGAGATGATCGGGGTCGGGACGCCACCGCCGCAGAAATGGACCGGGATGCCATTGGCTGCCAGCACCTCCGCGGCTGCCGCTGCGAAGTGCTCGGACCCGAAGCGGCGATCTCCGCCGACCACAACCCCGCGCGAAAGGCCGGCCGGATAGGTTGCTTTCAGATAATCGGCGAACCCCTGAGTGCAGCGGCGTACGTTATCGAAGGTGTAATCCTCCGCAATGCGCGCTCGCCAGCCGTCCGTCCCGAAAGTGATGGTGTCCATTGCGTCCCCTTGGTCGAACTAGGGTCGGTTGCTATGCTTTGTGTCAGCCTACATGCGGCGTGTGGTTCCCCGTTTGGTGTAACGCGGCCAGGTCGGCGTCCACCATAAGGTGCACCAACTCGCGGAAGTTTACGGAGGGCTGCCAGCCGAGCACGCGCCGCGCCTTGCTCGGATCGCCCACCAGCATGTCAACCTCCGCCCGCCGGTAGAAGTTCGGGTCGACGATCACGTGCTTTTCCCAGTCCAACCCGACGTAACTGAAAGCCTCCTGGCAAAACTCGCGCACCGAATGAGTCTCGCCGGTCGCCACCACGTAATCGTCCGGACGATCCTGTTGTAACATCAACCACATGGCGCGTACGTAATCGGGCGCCCAACCCCAATCGCGCCGGGATTCCAGGTTGCCCAGGCGTAACTCGGTGGCCAAACCCAGCTTAATGCGGGCCACACTGTTCGTGATCTTGTGCGTCACGAACTCCAATCCGCGCCGGGGACCTTCGTGGTTGAACAAAATGCCGGAGCAGGCGAAAAGGTTGTAGCTCTCGCGGTAGTTGATGGTGATCCAATGCCCGTAGACCTTGGCAACGCCGTACGGGCTGCGTGGATAGAACGGTGTCGTCTCGCGCTGCGGCACTTCCTGGACCTTGCCGAACATCTCCGAACTGCTGGCCTGGTAGAAGCGGATGTTCTTGTCCACGGTGCGGACGGCGTCCAGCATGCGCGTAACGCCCAGGGCAGTGAACTCGCCGGTCAGCACCGGCTGTTGCCAACTGGTGGGAACGAAGCTTTGCGCGGCCAGATTGAACACCTCCTCCGGATGATGGTCTTGCAGGATGTGGATGATGCTTACCTGGTCGAGCAGGTCGCCCTGGACAATCGTAACACGGTCCTGGATGTGCCGGATGCGATCGAAGTTGATAGTGCTGGTCCGGCGCACCATGCCGACGACCTCATAGCCCTTCTCGAGCAGAAAATCGGCCAAATGTGATCCATCCTGCCCAGTGATTCCGGTGATCAAGGCTTTAGGCATGACTATCCTTCCCCGTTTCTGGTTTTCTGGCAGTCGGACTGCCTGGCCGCAAGTCAGAGGCGCGCATCTCGAGCGGTGTCGGATCCGATGCGCCCGTTCGCACCTGCTCGCGCCAATAGTCCAGCACGTCGTGCAGGCTTTGTGCGAAGGGAATCTCGGCCTGCCAGCCGGTGCGCGCCCGAATCTTTTCGCAACTGCTGATCACGCGGGGCACCTCGACCGGGCGCATGCGCTCCGGGTCCTGGACCACGGTGACCGCATGTCCAGAATAGTCGATCAGGGTGTCCAACAACTCGCGCACCGAATGGCCCTCGCCGGACCCCAGGTTGTATATCTCACCAGGCTCACCTTGCATCAGGGCCAGGTAATAACCGCGCACTATGTCGCGGACGTCGCTGAAGTCCCTGATCGCATCGAGCGCGCCCACCACCACTTCAGGCGAACGCCGGCCCAGCTCGATCTCCGCGATCTGCCGTGCGAAATCGGGCGCCACAAAGCCCTGACGTTGGCGCGGCCCAATGTGGTTGAACGGGCGCACGCGTACGGTTTCCACGCCATGGCTCAGGTAGTATTGCAAGCCCAGGTAATCCTGGCCGATTTTGCTGACGCCATATGCGCTCGCCGGGCGCAGCGGCGTTTCTTCGTCGATCGGCAGGTCTTCCGGCCGAATGTAGCCGTATTCTTCGCTGGAGCCGACCACCAGGACCCGGCTGCGCAACCGTAACTGCGTCACCGCTTCCAGGATGTTTAGCTGAGCGCGGATGTTGTTTTCCAGCGTGAACCAGGGATCCGTCCGCGAAAGCTGTGGGATAGGTTGCGCTGCAAGATGGAAGATGGCGTCGGGCTGCGTTTCTTCGACGATGAAGCGCGTGACTTCGAGCCGCGAGAGCTCCGCGGGAAAGATCAGCAAACGGTCACGCAGATGTTCGATATTGTCGAGACGGCCATAAACCGTGCCGGCCACTTGCCAGTCGGTATGGTTGAGCAAAAACTCAGCCAGGTGACTGCCGACAAATCCGGATATTCCGGTGATCAGAGCACGCAAGTAAGTGCCTCCGAGGCGCGCGACGGAAACGTAGTGCGTCAGTGCTATAACAGACGCGCCGCGATTATACAGCAGGCGAACGTGAAAAGCGAAACGCAAAGCACCGGACGCATATTACGCCGTCCTGCATGCGAAACACGAAGCGTGAAACGCCCTATAGCGATGGCGTCTCACGCTTCGCAGATCACATCTCTCGGCTCACGCAGCACGTGTGCGGCACGTGTCAAACCACGTCCCACGCATCAGGCCAGGCCCGCGGCCTTTCGCAGCGTCTCGACCTTGTCCAGTCTCTCCCAGGGGGCGTCAATGTCGGTGCGGCCGAAATGGCCGTAGGCCGCCGTCGCCTTGTAGATCGGCCGGCGCAGGTCCAGGTCACGGATGATGGCTGCGGGGCGCAGGTCGAAGTGATCGTGGACCAACTGGACGATACACTCGTCGCTGACCTTGCCCATGCCGTAGCTTTCCACGGCAATGCTGACCGGCCGGGCCACGCCGATGGCGTAGCTGACCTGGATCTCCAACCGCTCGGCGACGCCTGCGGCAACCAGGTTCTTGGCCACGTAGCGCATCATGTAAGAAGCGGAGCGATCAACCTTTGTCGGGTCCTTGCCCGAGAAGCAACCGCCGCCGTGCCGGGCCACACCGCCGTAGGTATCGACGATGATCTTGCGACCGGTCAGACCGGTGTCGCCGGCAGGGCCGCCGACCACGAAGCGGCCGGTAGGGTTGACGTAAATCTTCGTGTTCTTGTCCAGGTAGCCGTTCGGCACGCAGTACCTGATGACCCGGTCGTACATGTCCATCTCGATCTTCTCGTGGTTGACATCCGGACTGTGCTGGGTGGAAACGACGATCGTATCGACGCGCACCGGCTTGCCGTAGGCGTACTCTACCGTCACCTGGCTCTTGCCGTCCGGGCGCAGATACGGCAGGGTGCCGTCTTTACGCACGTTGGCAAGGCGGCGGCATAGCTTGTGCGCCAGGTCAATCGAGAGCGGCATATAGCTCTCGGTCTCGTTGCAGGCAAAGCCGAACATCATGCCCTGGTCACCCGCGCCGATGGCCTCGACCTGCGCATCGCCTATCTCGCCGTGCTTGGCCTCCCAGGCTTTATCGACGCCGAGCGCGATGTCCGGGCTTTGCTCTTTGATGCTCACCATGACGCCGCAGGTGTCTGCATCGAAGCCGTACTTGGCGCGCGTGTAGCCGATCTCGCGCACGGTGTCGCGCACGATGCTCGGGATATCGACGTAGGTCTTGGTCGTGATCTCGCCCATCACGACGACCATGCCGGTGGTGGCGAAGCTCTCGCAGGCCACGCGGGCGTTGGGATCGTTTTTGATGATGGAGTCCAACACCGCGTCGGAGATCTGGTCACACATCTTGTCCGGGTGGCCCTCGGTCACCGACTCGGACGTGAAGAAGAACTTGGGTGAACTCGCAAAAGTTGTAGTCATGGAAGCCGTTTCCTCCTTCGCATGAATTGTGCGCTGGCTCTGCACCCGACAAATATTGCTCATCAGTCGCGGCCCATTACGTTCCCGATCGCCACTGCCGCAGGTAGGCATCCTGTTCGCTCGTGAGGACGTCAATCGAGACGCCCATTGCCGCAAGCTTGAGGCGCGCGATCTCATTGTCGATATCTTCCGGCACAGAGTAGACCGCGTGCCCGAGCTTGTCGTAATTCTTGACCATGTACTCGGCCGCCAGCGCCTGGTTGGCAAAGCTCATGTCCATCACTGCGCTGGGATGGCCCTCGGCGGCGGCCAGATTCACCAGGCGGCCTTCCCCGGCCAGGAACAGGTGGCGACCATCGGCGAGGATATATTCATCCAGGAACTCGCGCACCCGGCGCACTTCTATGGCCATCTTCTCCAGCGCCGGGATGTTGATCTCGACGTTGAAATGACCCGAATTGGCCAAGATCGCTCCGTTTTTCATGGCCTCAAAGTGGTGCTGATCCAGCACGTTGATGTCGCCGGTCGAGGTGATGAAAATGTCTCCCAGCCGGGCCGCTTCGGCCATCGGCATGACGCGGTAGCCGTCCATGACCGCTTCCAGCGCCTTCATCGGGTCAATTTCGGTGACGATGACGTTGGCGCCCAGGCCCTTAGCGCGCATCGCGATGCCGCGGCTGCACCAACCGTAGCCCCCGACCACCAGGTTCTTGCCCGCGATGAGGACGTTGGTGGCGCGGATGACGCCATCCATCGTGCTCTGACCCGTGCCGTAGCGGTTATCGAACAGGTGCTTGGTCAGGGCATCGTTTACGGCGATGACCGGGAACATAAGCTCGCCGTCGGCAGCCATGGCCCGCAGGCGGATTACGCCGGTGGTGGTCTCTTCGGTGCCGCCGATGACGCCGGGCAGAAGCTCGCGACGGTCTTTGTGCAACGTGCCGACCAGGTCGGCGCCGTCGTCCATGGTGATCTGCGGCCGGTGATCGAGCGCGGCCTTGATATGCGCGTAGTAGGTTTCGTTGCTCTCGCCCTTGATGGCGTAGACCGGCATCTCGTAATGCGCCACGAGGGTAGCCGCGATGTCGTCCTGCGTCGAGAGCGGATTGGAGGCGGTTAACACTACATCCGCTCCACCGGCCTGCAGCACGCGCATCAGGTTGGCGGTCTCACTGGTGACGTGCAAACAGGCCGACATACGCAGCCCCTTGAGCGGGCGCTCCTTCTCGAAGCGCTGTCCGATAAGGTCAAGGACGGGCATCTCGCGCGCGGCCCACTGCATGCGGAAGCGACCCTTGTCGGCGAGACTGAGGTCTCTGATGTCGTAGTTCTTACTCACTCGATTGTTCCTCCTTGTACATGTTCTGCCAGCCAGAAGTCGCTGTTGATATTGTTGCCTTCGACCTGATGGGCAGCCGTCGCCGTGCCCCAGAGGAAGCCCTTTGGAAACTGGAACTGCACGCTCATCTCCTCATTAAGTCGGCAAGCTCCGGGCAATTCCCGAAGTTCTCTTGATAGCGAGCGGCGAACTCCGGCAGCGTGTAGTGATGGTTCATGGTGCCCGATTGTTCCAACACATACGTCGCGGCCAGGGCGCCCAAACGGCCGCACACCTCCCATGAATAGCCGCTGACCAGGCCCGTCACCAGACCGGAGCGGAAGGCATCGCCGACGCCGGTTGGATCGCGCAGGACCAGCGGCGGTACCGCCGGCACATCCACCCGTTCGGTTTTCGACTGGAGCGTGGCGCCCTCGGCTCCGCGAGTGACCACCAGCATACGCACGTAATCCAGGATCTCGCTCTCCGACAGCCCGGTCTTGCGTTTGACCAGTTCCAATTCGTAGTCGTTGACCGTCAGCGCCGTGGCGCCGCGCATGCCGGCGATGATCTCCGGGCCTTCCATACGCGCCAATTGCTGGCTGGGATCGTAGATGAAGGGGAGCGCTAGCTCCTGGCACTCGAGCGCATACTTTGCCATGCCGGCCGGGTCATTCGGCGAGATGATGACCAGGTCGATGTCCGCCCGGTCCAGGCCGCGAAAGCTCAGTTCACGCGCCCGGCTCATCGCCCCCGCATGAAAGCCGGCAATCTGGTTCTGGTCCAGGTCGGTCATGACGGTGAAAGTCGCAGTGAATTCGTCGGGGTAAATGCGCACCAGCGAGGTATCTACTCCCTGGGCGTTCAGCCAGGCTGCGTATTCGATGAAGTCATGACCGGCGGTGCCCATCAGCTTGGGGTGGCAACCAAGCAGCGCCAGGCTGTAGGCGATGTTGGGCCCCACCCCGCCCCGGTGCATCTGCTTCTCTTCGACCAGGAAGCTGACACTGATCTTGCCGGTCTCATTCAGCAAGATGTGCTCGAGGAAATGTCCGGGGTAGCACATCAGGAAGTCATAAGCAATGGAGCCGGTAACGATGATGGACATGGGACCTCAGAATGATGGGTGATGCGTCTTAAGACTGCGCGCGGCGTTGCCGCGCGGCTTCAACGGCGCGCTGTAGGCTCAACGAAAAAAGTGGGTAGCAGATCCCCTCTTCGGTGATAATGCCGGTCAGGTAACGATGGGGGGTCACGTCGAAGGCCGGGTTGTAGACCGGCACGTCTTCCGGTGCAATCAGCTCCCCGCCGCAACGCGCGACCTCATCTCGGCTGCGCTCCTCAATTGGGATAAGATCGCCGTGCGCCAGTGATAAGTCAACTGTCGAGGTGGGCACGACCGAGTAGCAGGGGACGCCGTTCTCTTTGGCCAGTACAGCCAGATTGTAGCTGCCGACTTTGTTGGCCACATCGCCGTTGGCCGCCACGCGATCGGCGCCAAAGAGCACCAGGTCCACCTTGCCGGCCCGCATCAACATACCGGCCGCATTATCTGCGATCAGGGTCATGGGAATGCCGTCGCGCATCAGCTCCCAGGCGGTCAGCCGGGCGCCCTGCAGGCGAGGGCGGGTCTCGTCGACCCATACGTGGACGTCTTTGCCTTGGCCGACGGCTGCGCGCACGACTCCCAGCGCGGTGCCGAAGTCCACGGTTGCCAGCGATCCGGTATTGCAGTGGTGAAGAACGTTGGCTTTCTGGGGTACGATCTCCGCCCCGCAGGTGCCCATCCGCCGGTTGATCTCCACGTCTTCGTCGGCAAGTCGCTGGGCTTCGGCGAGCACTGCCGAGCGGATCTCATCTGCGCCGGCCGAGCTGGCAGCCAGAGCCCTTGCGAGGTCCAGGATGCGCGCCGTGCCCCAGCTAAGGTTGACCGCCGTGGGCCGAGCGGCATCCAGCGTGGCCTTAGCCGCGGCCAGATCATCTAGCAAGGCGACGCAGTCGTGCGCCGGGCTCTGGCGGGCAGCCAGGGCCATACCGAACGCGCCGGCCGCGCCGATGGCCGGCGCGCCGCGCACAACCATGTCACGGATAGCCTCGGCCACTTCCCGGTAGCCGCTGAATGCGGCGATTTCGAAGGTGCGCGGCAGCAAGCGCTGCTGGATCATTTTGACCTGGCCGTTTTCCCAGTAAACCGTGCGGCTCATATCGCTCCCGAAAATAAAAACGCCCTCCAGAGGAGGGCAGACGCGCTCATAGCCTTCCTCTCATCTTCCAACCATCCGCCAAGCGGTGGCTGCCGGAATTGGCACCTACCTGATCGGAGTCGTCGCAGATGGATGTGTCCAGTGTCGTCATGGGCGGCGCAAGTCGCGCGGCTTACAGTGACACGGGACACTGTGTGCTCCAAGTGCAACCGGTCTCCGGGGCTCCAGGTGGTTGCCGGGGGTTCGCAGGGCCGTTCCCTCCCCCCCTCTGGATAAGAGTGTCCAGGGACAATCGATTGTCAACAAGACCAATTAAAACATGGCCGCCAGTTTAACACGGCGACTGCGATTTGTCAAAGAAAGCGAGTTCCGTCTACGTGCCGAACGATGCCAGCGCTCGGCGCAGCCGATCTTCGACGTCGGTGACGTCGCGTGGCAGGCCTTGCACCGCGCGCTGGGCCTCGACGATGCTGTAACCCAGCGATGTGAGGGCGTCAATCACGGCGGTGTCGGCCTCGGTCAGCGCGGCCAACCCTTCAGAGACCTCGACTGCTCCAACCTTGTCGCGCAGTTCCAGCACGATCTTTTGGGCCGTCTTTTTGCCGATCCCCGGCACGCGCGCCAGCACCTCGGGTTGTTCCTGGCCGATGGCGAGGCGTATGGCATCCGGGGCCATAGCGGAGAGCAATGCCAGGGCCGTCTTCGGGCCGACGCCCACCACGCCGATGAGGTTCTGAAACAGAGCCAGCTCGTCTTCCGAGGCGAAGCCCACCAGGGATAAATCATCTTCGCGTACGATCAGGTGTGTGAACAGCAGGATCGGTTCGCCGACGCGCGCGGTCGCCAGAACGGTCTGCGGGCAGAGCACGCGCAGTCCGATACCCCCTATGTTCACGATCAGGGCAGTCTGCGAACGGGCGGCGATGCGCCCTTCGAGGGAGGCGATCATACAGGCACCGGCGGCCGGCGAAGTTTGTAGCCCGCGCCCCGCACTGTCAGGATCATCTGTGGGCGGGCGGGATCGCGCTCGATTTTCTCACGCAGGCGGCGCACGCCGACCTCGACCAGGTTCGCGCCGCCTGCGTCATGATAACCCCACACTTCGCGGAAGAGGACCTCTTTGCTCACACACTCGCCCGGCCGGCTGGCCAGGTAATGCAGCAACCGGAGCTCGATTGACGTCAAGTGGATCTCCTTGGCGTTGACCCAGACCTGCTGGCTTTCGGTGTCTAGCCTCAGTTCCCCGTTGTTGATTACCCGCGGGGGTGGCGGCTGGCGCGTCCAATCGATGCGGCGAAAGACGGCGTCGATGCGCGCCCCCAGTTCCCTGAACGTGAACGGCTTCGTGATGTAGTCATCGGCGCCCAGGTTGAAGCCCTTGACCACATCATCGACGCTGCCCAGCGCGGTCAGCATGACAATTATTGACAGCCTGGCAAACGGCGTCCGGACGATCTATTACGCTTCTCCCATCAGCTTACGCAGGCGCATACTGTGAAGGTGACATACGGCCACCGCGACTGCATCAGCCGCATCGTCCGGACGGGGAATGTCCTCCAGTCTCAGCATGATGCGTAACATTTCCTGGATTTGCTTCTTGTCTGCGTTTCCGTAGCCCACCAGGGCCTGCTTGACCTCGTTGGGCTTGTACTCATATACCGTCAAGCCTGCCTGGGCAGCCGCTAACAGGACCACACCACGCGCCTGGCCGACCGAGAGCGCACTCGTGACATTGCGGCTGAAGAATAGCTCTTCAACCGCCACGCTTTCAGGGGCGGCAGCACGAATGAGCGCCGTGACGTCCTGGTAGATTGAGCGCAGTCGCTCGGGCATCGGCCCGCCGGCCGGCGTCAGGATCACACCATAGCGAATCAGTTTCGCCTCACCCGCCGCGTCTTCCTCTACCAGGCCGAAGCCGGTCTTCGCCGTCCCCGGATCGATGCCCAGAACAATCACCTTTACATCGCCATCTTGGCCAGGGCTTCGTCGGTGATATTGAGGTTCGAATAGACCTTTACCACGTCGTCAAGATCTTCGATCGCTTCAATCAGATTCATCACCTGTAGCGTATCCACCGGGCTCAAGTCGACCAGGGTCTTGGCGATCATCGTCAGCTCGGCGCTCTCTATCTTGTACTTCGCGTCCTGAAATGCTTGCCGAACGACCTGCAGATCGCCCGGCTGGGTATAAACCTCAGCATGTTCTTCGCCGAAGACCACGTCCTCAGCTCCCGCTTCCAGTGCCAGCTCAAATAACTTGTCCTGGTTGACGTCTTCAAGTGGGATGCTGATATAACCCCTGTTCTCGAACAGCCAGCCGACGCTGCCCGATTCGCCCAGGTTTCCACCGCCGCGCGTGAGGCTGCGGCGTAGATCCGAGACGGTGCGATTGCGGTTGTCGCTCATCGTCTGGATCAGCAATGCTACGCCGTGCGGCCCGTAGCCTTCATACGTCATCTCCTCGATGATCGTGCCATCGCCGCCAAGACCGGCCCCGCGCTTGATCGCGCGCTCGATGTTGTCTTTGGGCATGTTCTCGGCCTTGGCTTTGTCGATGATCAGCCGGAGACGGAAGTTGAAGTTGGGATCGGCGCCTTCACGCGCAGCCAACTGGAGCTCGCGCGCGAGTTTGGTGAAAATCTTGCCGCGCTGCGCATCGTTTGCGCCCTTCTTCCGCTTGATAGTAGCCCATTTTGAGTGTCCGGACATCGTAGTTCCCCCTCATTGGTCCCCATCGACAGCGATGGGGTAGGCTCGTAACATATTCTACCACATGCCGGCCAGATGCCAGATTTTCGGGTTTTCTGGCGCAGCACGCGGGCCCTTGCCGTCTTTAGTTAGCGGTCTCTAACGCAACTTCTTGCTCGGGCCGGGCCGGCGTAGCCACCCGGTCGGCGACCGCCTTCAGAAACGCCCGGAAGAGCGGGTGCGGACGGTTCGGCCGCGAGCGGAATTCCGGGTGTGCCTGGGTGCCCAGCATCCAGGGATGCAAATTGCGGTCCAGTTCGGCGATCTCCACCAGCCGGCCATCGGGGGAGATGCCGCTGAAGACCATGCCGGCCGCGCCCAGCGGAGTGCGGTAGCGGTTATTGAATTCCCAGCGGTGACGGTGGCGCTCGTCGACTGCGCCCGACGGCGCATAGGCCTCGGCGGCCAGTGTGTCGGGCTGTAGCACACAGGGGCACAAGCCCAGGCGCATCGTGCCGCCCATCTCCTCGATGCCCTGCTGGTCAGGCATCAGGCTAATGACCGGATTGGCCGTCTTCGGGTTAAACTCGGTACTGTTGGCGTCCTGTGTTTTCAGCACGTGGCGGGCGAACTCAATGCACATCACCTGCATGCCGAGACAGAGCCCCAGGTAAGGGATGCCGTTCTCACGCGCGTAGCGCGCGGCCGCGATCTTTCCCTCGATGCCCCGGTAGCCGAACCCGCCCGGCACAATGATGCCCTCCGCCCCGATCAGTGCATCGGTCCCGCCTGGGTGTTCGAGCGATTCGGCGCTGACATAGTTGATCTTAACGTCGTAATCCAGGGACCAGGCCGCGTGGCGCAACGCTTCGCGCACGCTCATATAGGCGTCTTCCAACTCGACGTACTTGCCGACCAGCGTAACGTTCAGCAGCGGTTTGGCTTTCCGGATCTGCGCCACCAACTGCCGCCATTCGCTAAGGTCGGGCTTGGACACGGTCAGCTCAAGACGCTGGGCGATGAAGTCGGCCACTCCTTCCTCTTCGAGCATCAGCGGCACTTCATAGATGCTGTCGACCGTATAGGCCGGCACCACCGCGCGCTGCTCCACGTCGGTGAAGAGGGCGATCTTCTGGCGTACGGCCGGAGTGACCGGATAATCAGAGCGGCAGACAATCATGTCGGGCTGAATACCGATGCTGCGCAACTCACGCACGCTATGTTGGGTGGGCTTGGTTTTTAGCTCGCCGCTACCCGAGATCCAGGGGAGCAGGGTAACGTGGACGTACAGGGTTCGGTTTCGCCCCATGTCCGAGCGCATCTGGCGGATGGCCTCCAGAAAAGGCAAGCCCTCGATATCGCCGACCGTGCCACCCACTTCGACGATCACGACGTCCGCCTTGTTGTGGCGCCCGGCTTCCTGGATGCGGCGCTTGATCTCATTCGTGACGTGTGGGATGACCTGAATCGTGCCGCCCAGGTAGTCGCCCCGCCGTTCCTTGCTCAGCACCTGGCTGTAGATCTGTCCCGTTGTCACGTTACTGGCCTGGTCGAGGTTCTCGTCCACGAACCGTTCGTAATGACCCAGGTCAAGATCGGTTTCGGCGCCATCGTCGGTCACGAAAACCTCGCCGTGCTGATAGGGCGACATCGTGCCCGGGTCGACGTTCAGATAGGGATCCAGCTTCTGGATGCAGACGCGTACACCTCGGCTCTTGAGCAACCGCCCGATTGAAGCCGCCGTCACGCCCTTGCCGAGCCCACTAACCACTCCGCCGGTCACAAAAATGTATGCAGTCACGCTCACTCCTACCTTTTCGCTACAACCGCGCTACAGGGTTGCTGCGCCGTCCTGTGCCCGCGCCTGCAAATAACAGAGACACGAAGATAACTCTCCGTGTCTCTGGCGAGCATTAGATCCAGGATGGTATTGTTGACGGATACTTAAGAGTCATCTGTCTCACTCTCATATGCCATCGGCCGAATAATAGCACACGTGAGAGGACAGTGTCAATGCGCGGGAGTCGCGTATCGCGCAGTATACGAAGCGGTGATCCAGGTTTCTGTGCGCCAGCCTGGCTGATGTATAATGTCGCGGGCGACCCACTCACGTGTTGCCAGGTCATCTGTCAGCGGCCGAAAGCCGCAGGTGACATATCTTGTCTGGCCGACTGACAGCAGAAACGGAGATGCCGTGCCACGCACGTACGTTGCCCTGGACCTCGAGACGACCGGCCTGAGCTCTGAACGCGACGCGATCATCGAGGTGGGGGCCGTCAAGGTCCGTGACGGCGAAGCGGTTGAGGAGTTCCACACCCTGGTCAATCCGGGGCGCCCCATCCCTTATGAGATTCAGCAACTGACCGGGATTGGCGAGGCCGATGTGCTGGGTAAGCCACGCTTCAGCGAGGTTGCCGGCCAGGTAACGCGCTTTATCGGGCAGCACCCGGTTGTGGCACACAACGCCAGTTTCGACCTGGGCTTTCTGCGCGCCCAGGGCCTGGCGACAGAGAACGTCGGGCTGGATACCTGGGAGTTGTCGAGTATTCTGCTCCCTAACCAATCGAGCTACAGCCTTGGCGCGTTGACCCGCTATTTCGGCATCACGCTTGACAACCCTCACCGCGCGCTGGACGATGCCCGGGCCGCCGGGCGCCTGTTTGAGTGCCTGTGCAACCACGCGCACCAGCTCTCGAGGGCAATCCTGCTCGAAATCAACCGCCTGGCCCGGAACAGCAATTGGCCGCTGGCTACCGTCTTTTATGAGGCGCTGGAGTCAGGCCCGGGCGGCCTGCGTGTTTTCGGGGAGGACTCGGCCTCTCTGGCCGGTTTTGCCCTGGAACAACTGGCTCCGGGTAGTCCCTTGTTGCAGCCGCTGCGCATCGCCGAGCCCCTGGTCCCTCGCGAGAATCCTGAGCCGGTTGACGTGGAAGAGCTAACCGCCATGTTGGAGCCGGAGGGCGCCGTGGGGACGGCTTTCGCGGGTTACGAGTTCCGCCCGCCCCAGGTCGACATGCTCAGGGCGGTGGCGTTGGCGTTCAACCAACAGCACCATATCCTGGCCGAGGCGGGGACCGGCACGGGCAAATCCCTGGCCTATCTGTTGCCGGCGATCGCCTATGCCGTCCGCAACGGCACGCGCGTCGTCGTCAGCACCAACACCATCAATCTTCAGGACCAGCTTTACAAGAAGGACTTGCCCGATCTCCAGCGCATCCTGGCGGGCGCCTGGTCACGACAGGTTCCCTTCCGCGCCGCACTGCTCAAGGGGCGCGGCAATTACCTGTGCCCGCGTCGTTTCGTGGCGCTGAAGAGCCGGGCAAACCTTAGCCCCGAAGAACTGCGCGCGATCGCTCGCATTCTGGTCTGGCTGCCCAATACGCAGACCGGCGACCAGGGCGAGCTTTCGTTGCCGACACCCGCCGATCGTTTCATCTGGAGCCAGGTGTGCGCTGACAACGAAGGCTGCTCGTTGGACCGTTGCCAGCGCGAGCAGCGCGGGCGCTGCTTTTTCTACCGGGCTCGCAAACAAGCCGACGCCGCGCACGTGGTGGTGGTGAATCATGCGTTGCTGATGGCTGATGCGGCGACCGAAAACCGCGTGCTGCCCGAATACCATCACCTGATCATTGACGAGGCGCATCACCTGGAGGACGCCGTCACCGACCAGCTCAGCTTTCGGGCCGACAGCCAGTCGCTGGGTCAGCTATTCGGCTCGATCTATCCCGCGGCGGGGGGGGGCGGGCGTACGGCCGGCCAAGCGCGCGTCGGGGGCAAGGGGACGCGCCAGTCCGGCTTCGACGGCATCTCGCATGGCGGCAAGGGCGCTTATTTGCCAAAGGCCGGTTTGCTCGGCGACATCGTGGCCTGCCTGCGAGGCGGCGTGCCCGAGGAATTGCAGACGGTGCTCTACGACCAGGTCTTGCGTCTGCAGAGCGAGGTGGAGGCCGCACACGGCCGGCTGGACGACTTCTGGTCGGTCGTTAGCGATGTGGTACGCGATCTCCAGCCGGCGAGCGAAGGCAACGCGGACTACGACGCCCGGCTGCGTATCACCGAGAGCACACGCAGCCAGGCCTACTGGGTTGAGATCGAAGTATCGTGGGACAACCTCAGCGGGGCCTGGCAGGGTGCGCTCAAGCTGCTTGCGTCGTTGGCCGGTGGCCTGCAAGACGTGCGGGATGGTGGGTTTGATCCGACCGGCCTGGACGGTCTGATCGAAGACCTGGGCGCGAGCGCGCGCCGGCTAGAAGAATTGTACGCCCAGATGGAGGCCTGGACGATCAAGCCCCAGCATAACGGCATCTACTGGGTGGAGATCAACGCCCAATACGGGCGGATCATGTTGCGATCCGCACCGCTGAACGTCGGGCCACTGGTGCGCGAGCATATCCTCTTCCACAGCGACACCGTCATTATGACCTCGGCCACGCTTCGCACTGCCGGCAGCTTCGACTATGTGCGCGACCGGCTGGGCTGTGACGAGGCGGACACGGTCGCCGTCGGCTCGCCCTTCGACTACACGCGCAGCACGCTGCTCTATCTGCCCAGCGATTTGCCCGAACCAACCGCCTCCGGCTATCAGAGCGCGGTCGAGCAAGCGCTGGTCGGGCTGGCCAAGGCGCTGGGCGGCCGCACGCTCGCTTTATTCACCTCTAACGCCCAGTTGCGTCGCACGTCGCAGGCCGTCACGTCGGGCCTGGCCGGGACAGACATCAAGGTTTTGAGCCAGAGCTCAGGTACGTCGCGACATCAGCTGCTTGAGGTGTTTAAGACGACGTCAAACACAGTGCTGTTCGGCACGCGCAGTTTCTGGGAAGGGGTGGACGTGGTTGGTCCGGCGCTGAGCGCGCTGGCCCTGGTGCGCCTGCCCTTCGCCGTGCCGAGCGATCCGATCGTCGCAGCGCGCAGCGAAACCTTCGACGACGCGTTCTACAACTATTCGGTGCCCGATGCGATCCTGCGTTTCCGCCAGGGCTTTGGCCGGCTGATCCGCAGCAAGACCGATAGGGGCGTGGTAGTGGTGCTTGATAAGCGCGTCCAATCCAAGAAATATGGGCAGCTGTTCCTCGACTCGCTGCCCGAATGCACGATTCTGAAGGCGCCGCTGATGAATTTGCCCAAGGCGGCCCGCGAGTGGCTTGCCCAGGGAATGTAGATCCTGGTTTGCGGCGTGACGCTCGTGCGGTTTGCGAGGTGTCGCGCCTTTGGCGCGAGCGGGGAACGGACTGCGGCCGGTGGTAGCGCGCGTCACGCCCGAAGCGTGACCTGGTGCGGGGGGGCTGTGAGTGGATAGACTTCTTGCTAATATCGTGCGCTGGGTGCTCGTCCTGGCCATGCCGGTGTTCCTCGTGCTGACCAGCGCGCGGCTGCTGGTTTCTGACTGGTACCCGGGCTATGAGTACTCCAAGGCGGACTTCCCGCCCGATCCTTACGGGTTCACGCAGCAGCAGAGACTGCAGTTGTTGACCGGGGTCTATCACTATCTCAACTCGCCGCAACCCGTCGATCAGGGCATCCAGATGCTCAAAGTCATGCGCATGCCGTATGGCAATGGCCCGCTCTTCAATCCCGACGAGGTCAGCCACATGGTCGATGTGAAGCGCGTGATGGACTCTGCATGGCGGGCGCAAGTGGCGAGCGCGGCCGTCTTGATCGTTGGCTTTCTGTTTCTGCTGGTGCGTCCTGCGACGCGGGTGATGGCCTGGAATGCCCTGTTCGGCGGCGGTTTCCTGACGGCCTGCCTGCTGCTGGCGTTGGGGCTGTTTGTGGTGCTCGGTTTCGACACGTTCTTCACACAGTTTCATGAGGTGTTCTTCCCCCAGGGCAACTGGACCTTCGATTATAGCGATTCACTGATTCGTCTCTTGCCCGAACGATTCTTCTTTGACACGTTCGCGTTGGGCGCTGTAGCCACCCTTGTTTCAGCAGTTGTCCTGGCCGTCATTGGCTTTGTCCTCGGCCGGCGTCTGGGATGAGTTGGCGTACGTTTGAGATGGAGGTCGAATGTCAGCGGAAGATAGAATCCGGCGATTGAGGGAACTGAAGTACCAGGCCACCCTGGGCGGGGGCGAGGCGCGCATCCAGCGCCAGCATGCCCAGGGCAAGCTGACGGCGCGCGAGCGCCTGGATCTGTTGTTAGACAAGGGCAGTTTTGTCGAGCTGGACCGTTTCGTGACCAATCGCTGTAACGACTTCGGGATGGAGCAGCAGAAGGTTCTGGGCGATGGGGTGGTGACCGGTTATGGCACGATCGACCGGCGCCTGGTTTACGTATACTCACAGGATTTCACCGTGTTCGGCGGCTCCTTGTCCGAAACGCATGCCGCGAAGATCTGCAAGATAATGGACCTGGCGATGAAGAACGGAGCGCCGGTCATCGGCCTCAATGACTCGGGTGGGGCCCGTATCCAGGAGGGAGTCGTCAGCCTGGGAGGATACGCCGACATCTTCTTGCGCAATACCCTGGCATCGGGTGTCATCCCGCAGATCAGCCTGATCATGGGGCCGTGCGCCGGGGGCGCAGTCTATTCTCCCGCGATCACCGATTTCATTGTCATGGTGAAGGATTCGAGCTACCTTTTCGTCACCGGGCCTGAGGTTGTCAAGACCGTGACGCACGAGGACGTTTCGTTCGAGGTTTTGGGCGGAGCGCTGACGCACGCCTCAACCAGCGGTGTCGCTGCGTTTGCCGCCGACGGCGAAGAGGACGCGTTTTTCCTGACCCGCGAGCTGCTCAGCTTCCTGCCCAGCAACAATCTGGAGGACCCGCCGATTGTCCGGGACGAGGACGATCCATTGCGCATGGACGAGGACCTGGACACTTTTGTTCCGGAGGAGCCCAACAAGCCCTATGACATGCGCGAGATTATCCGCCGGGTGGTCGACTGTAACGACTTCTTCGAGGTCATGGAGAATTTCGCGAGCAACATTTTGATCGGTTATGCCCGGCTGGACGGGCGTGTGGTGGGCATCGTCGCGAATCAGCCGGCCGTGCTGGCAGGTGTGCTGGATATCAACGCCAGCGTCAAAGCGGCGCGCTTCGTGCGTTTCTGCGACGCCTTCAATATCCCCATTCTGACTTTCGTCGACGTGCCCGGCTTTTTGCCCGGTACTGCCCAGGAGCACGGCGGCATCATCCGTCATGGCGCCAAGTTGTTGTTCGCCTACGCCGAAGCCACGGTGCCCAAGCTGACGGTGATCACGCGCAAAGCCTACGGCGGCGCGTACGATGTGATGAGTTCCAAGCATTTGCGCGGAGACATCAACCTGGCCTGGCCCTCAGCCGAGATCGCAGTCATGGGACCGGATGGCGCCGTGAACATCATCTTCCGGCGCGAGATCAGCGCGGCGGCCAACCCCGAGGAAGAGCGCGCCCGCTTGGTGTCGGAATACCGGGAGAAGTTCGCCAATCCGTACGTGGCCGCGTCGCGCGGCTACGTCGATGCAGTAATCGAGCCGCGCGAGACGCGCCCACGCCTCATCAACGCGTTGGAGATGCTCCAGAACAAGCGGGATGCCAATCCGCCTAAGAAACATGGCAATATACCGTTGTGAAATGTGAGATGCTGTGAGGCATTATGTTTAAGAAGGTACTGGTTGCCAATCGGGGTGAGATTGCCGTGCGCGTTCTGCGCGCTTGCGAGGAGCGTGGGCTGCGCACCGTTGCCGTCTATTCGGACGCCGACCGGGCGGCCCTCCATGTGCGCTATGCCGACGAGGCCTACCGCATCGGCCCGGCGCCGGCGCGCGAGAGCTATCTGAACATCCCTGCCATCATTGCTGCAGCCAAAGCGGCGAACGCGGACGCGGTCCACCCGGGGTACGGCTTCTTATCGGAAAACGCCGACTTCGCGGAGGCGGTGAGCGAGGTCGGGTTGGCCTGGATCGGCCCGCCGGCCTCCGCCATCCGGGCCATGGGTGACAAGGTGGCGGCACGGCGGACGATGATCGCCGCGGGGGTACCCGTGGTGCCCGGCACGGATACAGGGTTGACTGACGAGGAAGCCGTGCGCGCGGCGCAGCAGATCGGTTACCCCGTGCTCGTCAAAGCGTCCGCCGGCGGCGGAGGCAAAGGCATGCGCCAGGTCGAGGAGCCGGGCGAGTTGCCCCGTGCCCTGGCCGCGGCGCGCCGGGAGGCGCTCAGCGCTTTCGGCGACGACACGATCTACCTGGAGAAGTTGATCCTGCGGGCCCGCCACATTGAGGTGCAAATCCTGGCCGACCAGCACCGCAACTGCATCTACCTGGGCGAACGCGAGTGCTCGATCCAGCGCCGTCACCAGAAGCTGATCGAGGAGGCGCCTTCTGTGGCGGTCACTCCCGCCCTGCGCGCTGAGATGGGCGCGATTGCCGTCAGTGCGGCCCAGGCAGTCGGCTATACCAACGCCGGCACCATCGAGTTCCTGCTGGACCGGTCGGGCAACTTCTACTTTCTGGAGATGAATACGCGCTTGCAGGTGGAGCACCCGGTCACGGAGCTGGTGACTGGGGTGGACATCGTCAAGGAACAGATCGCCATTGCCGCCGGGCGCAAGTTGCGCTGGTCGCAAAGCGACATCAAGATCAAGGGACATGCCATAGAGTGCCGCATCAACGCCGAGGACCCGTACAACAATTTCTTGCCCGGCGCCGGGCGTATCACCAGCCTGACAGAGCCTACTGGCCCCGGTGTGCGCCTGGAGAGCGGCATCTACGCCGGCTTCGAACTCACGCCTTATTATGATTCGCTGCTGGCGAAGCTCCTGGTCTGGGGTGAGACGCGCGCTGAGGCTATCTTACGCATGCGCCGGGCGCTGGAGGAATTTCGCATCGGCGGCATTCACACCACGATACCCTTCCATCAACAGGTGATGGACAACACGCGCTTCCAGGGCGGCGTGTTCGATACCAGCTTCGTCGACGGGCCGGATGGCTTTCGCCTTTCGGCCCCTCCCAGCCGTGAAATGGCGCGCATCGCAGCCATTGCCGCGACTCTTGTGGAGCATGAGCGCAGCCAACAGGCTGTGATCCTGGGCACGCCTTGCGATGAGGCCGGCGCGCGTATCTCGCCCTGGAAAGAGTCCGGGCGCGTCGAACGCCTGCGCAGGCGCTGACGGTGAGGTAAGGCGTGAAATACTTCGCGACGATCGACAACCAGACCTACGAGATCAGCGTGGAGGGCTCGGGCAAGATCACGGTGGACGGCGTCGACGTCACCTCAGACATGCAACGCATCGGCCGCCTGGACCTTTACTCGCTGCTTGTCGACAATGTGTCGCACGAGGTTTTTGTAGAAGAGGGCAGCAGCAACCAGCCGAACGTTTACGGAGTGCTGGTTGCCGGGGCGAGGTACCTGGTCAAGGTGCAGGACGAGCGCTCGCTCCGCCTCGCGCTGGCCGACCGCAGCCTCAAGCCCCCCGCAGGCGAGTTGATAATCAAGGCCCCGATCCCCGGGCTGGTGATCAAGGTCGCGGTCACCCCCGGGCAGGTTGTTGGCGAGGGCGATTCTCTGGTCATCCTGGAGGCCATGAAGATGGAAAACGAATTGCGTGCGCCGCGCGAAGGGACCGTCCATGAAGTACGCGTGGCGCCCGGCGACCAGGTCGCGCTCGGGCAGGTGTTATTGAGCATTCGCTGACGTCCTTTTTTCAGCAGCCAAGGAGAGGAAGCAAACATGCCTGCGCCGTCCCATCCCCCGATCGACCATAGTGATGTGCCGATCCGTCTCTTCAAGTCCGATTTTCTCGAGTTTTTCACGCATATCAGCCCGGTCGCCGTTCTGGTGATCTGGACGCCGGTGGTTCTTTGGTTCCTGGTCTCGGTCATCCTGCGCGTCGTGCCGGGCGATTCCTGGCTATTCATCCCCGCCGGGCTCATCCTGGGAGTGTTCCTCTGGACGTTCGCCGAGTATATGATGCACCGCTTTGTCTTTCATCACAAAGCCAGTTCGAACCTGGGGCAGCGAGTTTTCTTCTTGTTCCATGGTGTGCACCATGCCCAACCGCAGTGCAAGACCCGCCTGGTGATGCCGCCGGTCGTCAGCATCCCCATGGCCTTAATATTTTACGGCCTGTTCTATCTGGTCTGGGGCCGGCTGCTTGGCGTGCCGCAGTGGATTGGCCCTTCCTTCGCCGGATTCATCGCCGGCTACCTGGCCTACGATATGATTCATTACGCCACGCACCATTTCTCGATGCGTCAGGGCTATCTCAAGTTTCTCAAGCGCTATCACATGCAGCACCATTATAAGTCGCCTGATGCACGTTACGGTGTCAGTTCACCGCTCTGGGACAGGGTGTTCCGGACGATGCCGGCATAAGGGCGCCAGGGGCTTGCGGACGCGGGCGCGGACGTCCGAAGCAGGCACAGCGCAGGCGCGCATGCCTCTAAAGCTTTAAGATCGAACCGTGGAGTGAATGATGAGCAAACTAGCCGACCGTAAGGCGACGTGGGAATCAAAGATGGTCGCCAAGACTCTGGCCAAGGCGCCGGAGCGTCGGGAGGATTTCGCGACGAGTTCCGGTATCCCGGTCGACCGGCTCTATGTACCGGACGAAGAGCAAGCCGCAAGTTGCCCCGCACTGGACGAGGCGTACTTGCAGGAGTTGGGTTTTCCCGGCGAGTACCCCTTCACCCGTGGTGTGCAGCCGACCATGTACCGGGGCCGGTTCTGGACGATGCGCCAGTATGCCGGTTTTGGCACGGCGGCGGAGAGCAATGCTCGCTACAAGTACCTGCTCGGGCGTGGTCAGACGGGCCTCAGCGTGGCCTTCGATCTGCCGACTCAGATCGGCTACGATGCCGATGATCCGCTGGCGTTGGGCGAGGTAGGCAAGGTGGGCGTTGCCATCTCGTCCCTGGCCGACATGGAAACTCTGCTCGACGGCATTCCGCTGGATCAGGTCAGCATCAGCATGACGATCAACGCGCCGGCTGCCATCTTGCTGGCGATGGTGATTGCAGTGGCGGCCAAGCAGGGCGTGGACTCGAAGTGCTTGCGTGGGACAGTGCAGAACGATATCCTGAAGGAGTACATCGCGCGTGGCGCCTACATCTTCCCGCCCGCGCCCAGCATGCGATTGGTGACCGATCTCTTCCGTTACTGCGCCGCCGAAGTACCGCACTGGAACACGATCAGTATCAGCGGGTATCACATCCGGGAGGCAGGCAGCACCGCGGTCCAGGAACTGGCCTTCACCCTGGCTAACGCCATCGAGTACGTGCGGGCGGCTATCGAGGCCGGCTTGCCGGTCGATGAATTCGCTCCTCAGGTGGCTTTCTTCTTTAACGCGCACAACAACTTCTTCGAAGAGGTTGCCAAGTTCCGGGCCGCGCGTCGCTTGTGGGCGCGAATCATGCGCGAACGCTTCGATTCACAGAACCCCCGCAGTTGGGCGCTGCGCTTCCACACGCAAACCGGCGGTTCTACCTTGACGGCGCAGCAGCCGGACAACAATATCGTCCGGGTGACTCTACAGGCCCTGGCAGCGGTGCTGGGCGGCACGCAAAGCCTGCACACCAACTCGCGTGATGAGGCGCTGGCCCTGCCCAGTGAGGCCGCGGTTGAGGTGGCGCTGCGCACGCAACAGATCATCGCCTGCGAGTCAGGCGCGGCCGACACCATCGATCCCCTGGCGGGTTCCTATTACGTCGAGCACCTGACAGACGAGATCGAGCAGCGGGCCAATGAGTACATCCAGAAGATTGAAGCGATGGGCGGGGCGCGCAAGGCCATCGAGGCAGGCTACATCCAGGGCGAGATCCAGGAAGCGGCCTATGCCGCGTTGCTGGCCATCGAGAGCGGCGAGCAGGTGGTGGTGGGCGTCAACAAGTTCCAGGACGCTCACGGTCCCGCGCCGGCTGACCTGCTTCGAATGGACGAAACCGTGCAAGCCGAGCAGGTCGGGCGCGTCCAGGCGCTGCGTGCCCGGCGCGATGCAGGTCAGGTGGCCGGCCTGCTTGCCCGTATCCGCTCTGCTGCCCAGGCGCATGAGGCGCAGCTGATGCCGCTCTTCGTCGAGGCGGTGAGCGCCTATGCGACGTTGGGCGAGATTTGCAATACCTTGCGCGAGGTATTCGGCGAATACCGGCCCTGACACCGGTAACGGAATGATAGGACGGGGGTGAGAAGACTGTGACTGATAGCGCGCTGCAACCCGAAGGGGTTGCGTTGACAGACGGTGCGAGCGCAGTGAAAAAGCAGCCGACGAGCCGCATGTGTTTCGTGTGCGGCGAGAGCAACCCGGCGGGCCTACACGTGCGGTTCTACCAGCAAGAAGACGGCTCGGTATTGGCCCGCTTCACGGGCCGCGACCATCACCAGGGCTACCCCGGTCGCATGCATGGCGGCATCATCACCGCCGTCATGGACGAGACGATGGGGCGGGCGATTATGACACGTTACGGCGACAACATCTGGGGCGTGACCGCCGAGCTGACCGTTCGCTTCCGCCAGCCCGTGCCCCTGAATCTTGAACTCACGGCGGTCGGTCGCATCACCGCGGAAAAGACGCGCCTGTTCGAAGGCTCTGGCGAGCTCTACCTGCCCGATGGCAGCGTGGCGGTCGAGGCCGTCGGCAAGTTCGTCAAAATGGACCTTTCCCGCATCGCGACGTTCGATCCCGAGTGCGAGCAATGGTACGTTAGACCGGACTGAGCGGAGGACAATTGTGACCATAAAAAGGATCGACCACGTGGCGGTGGTCGTCGAAAACCTGGCTGCGGCCTTGAGCGTTTACCGCGATGCGCTGGGGCTGGTTGTTTCCAAACAGGAGACCATGCCAGAGCAGGACGTGAAGATGGCCTTTTTGCCCAGCGGCGACAGCGAGATCGAGTTACTTGAGCCCATTCACCCTGACTCGGGCATCGGGCGTTACCTGGCCAGGCGCGGCGAGGGATTGCATCACATCTGCCTGGAGGTGGACGACCTCCAGGCGACCCTGGCGGAGTTGAAGGCCAGGGGCACGCAACTGATCGACGAAACACCCAGGCGCGGCGCCTACGGCCAGGTGGCCTTCATCCACCCGAAGGGCGCGCACGGTGTGCTGATCGAGTTGTTGCAGAGGGACTGAAGCCATGCTCGGTGATAACATTCTGGCCGGCACCAATATCCGTCTGGCGGCCCTCAGCGGCCTGGGCCTGCCGATCATGACAGCCTGGTATAACGACGAGTGGGAATCCAATGCAGGCCTATAATCCCTCATTCGCGCGTGTTTACAACAGCTTTTGGACCGGATTCGCCGCGCAAGTGGGGCCGGGCATCCGTGAGTTCTACGAGCGGCCGCGCGGGTTGGATGCCGACAGGAGCCTGTTGGACGTGGGCTGCGGCACCGGCCAGTTGGTCCTGTATTTCCTGGAGCATGACTATGATGTGACCGGTATCGACCTCTCGGAACCGATGCTGGTCTACGCACGCGAGAACGCCGCCGAGTACGTCGAAAGCGGTCAGGCGACCTTCGTCCAGGACGATGCCAGCGATTTCAGCCTGGATGACTCTTTTGGCCTGGTGGTTTCGACCTACGACGCGCTGAACCACCTCGAAAGCCTCGCCGCACTGGAACGCTGCTTTAGGTGCGTCTACCGCGTGCTGGAAGACGGAGGTTGCTTCGTTTTCGACCTCAACACGCGTGAGGGTCTGCGCCGTTGGAACACAACAAAGGTCCAGGAAACGGACGAGGCACTGATCCTGACCAGCGGCATTTACGATGAGCGGGGCGGGCGCGCCTGGACGCGCATTTCCGGTTTCATGCGCACCGAAGGCGGGCTCTACGAGCGGTTCGAGCAAACGGCCTTCAATACCGCGTTTGACCTGGCGGCCGTACGAGACGCCTTGCTAGCCTGTGGCTGGGCGACCGTCCATTTCGCGGCGATCCACGACCTGTCGGAACCTCTGCTCGAGCCGGAGAGAGAGGCGCGCGTGTTTATCGTCGCGCTCAAATAGTCAAGCTGGTACGGCCAGGCTGAACAAGCAGGCGCGGCCGGCTACGCTTTACCTTGCTCCTGTGCCCAGCTCGGCCAGCAACACATCCATCGCTTCGCGGTCGGTCAGTTTGCCGGTCTTGATCGCTTCGTCGGCCGCGAGGATGCGTTCCAGGGCCTGCTCGAGCCGCTGGTAGCTGTGGTGGCCGGCCTGCGCCAGCAGCTTGGGCACAGTCCAGTCCGGCACTCCCAGGTCCCTGACCATCTCCGCCGGCGCCGTGCCGCGTGCCTGCAACTCCTTGGCGATCATAAGCAGCCGGTATTGCCGGCTGATAAGCGCCAGCAAGCGCAGCGGCTGTTCGCCATCTACGTCCAACGCATGTTGCAGTAATCGTCCCGCGGCCGGCAGATTGCCCGAGCCGAGCGCTTCGACCAGATCGAAGACGCTGGCCGCACGTGTGGCGGGCACCAGGCGGCGCACGTCCGCCCGGGTGACGACCGCAGGTTGGCCACGAATGCCCCTGCCGAGCACGTAATCCCCTAACTTGATCAATTCCTGATCCACTAGGCGCAGATCGTCGCCCACGAATTCCACCAGGTCGGCAACTGCGGCCGGGTCCAGGTTGACCTGCCTCAGCCTGGCGCGCTCGCGGATCCAGTTCGGCAAATCATTCTTCCTGGGTGGAACGCAGGCGATCACTGCCGCTTTCCTCTCTCGCTGCAGCTCCGCCAGCCGGCGCAGCACGGGTGCAGAAGCGACGATATCGTCCTCGACCAGCACCAGCTCGGTCGTCTCCGGTATCTGGGACAGGTAGGACAGGATGGTGGTCTGCTGAGGAGGCTCGGCGGGAGCTTCATCGCTGCCGGCCGGATCAGGCGGGCCTGCCTGGCCTTTCCCCACCGCCTCCCCCACCCGGGTTCCCCCCTTAGCCCCTGCTTTCGCGCCAGTCTTGGCCCCTCCCCTGGCGCCCGCCTTAGCGGCCGGCTTGGCGGCCGCGGCCCGCCGCAGCAACCCTTCCACCACGACCAGCCGCCGTTCGGCCAGAAAGGGCAGCGACTCGCACGCGAACTGGATATCCGCCAGGCTGGCCAACCGGCCATCAAGGACAACCGTGTTAA
>Ga0209226_10000394_pt1 | contig 25471 bp, 22 predicted proteins | sample BarGraNGADG00212_2_FD_184497 | JGI IMG/M metagenome (GOLD analysis project Ga0209226, IMG submission 184497) | Arctic peat soil microbial communities from Barrow, Alaska, USA - Barrow Graham LP Ref core NGADG0011-212 (SPAdes) (version 2) | ecosystem: Environmental > Terrestrial > Soil >...
AATGACTAATTCGTCCCGCGCCGCCTCCCCGGAGGCGATCAAGGCCGCGACGGCGCGCCCGACTGCCAGTTCACTACGCTGCACCCGGTAACTCACCGCTGTGTCAAGTACATTGCAGCCCCGGCGCACCGCCTCGCTCAGCGCCGCCTGGTAGCCCTCGTCGACGGCGTCGGATGTTTCTCCAAGGTAAGTCCCGGCGCCGATAGAGGACATCGTTAGCCCAAGCCCCGCGCGAAAATGGCCGGGCAGCCTTTGCTTGCCGGGGTCATGCTCTGCAGGGTTGAAGCTTGCCGCGTAGCGAGCAGTGCCAGCCGCCGTTGCCCGGCCTGAGATCGGCATCAGTGAGAGGCCTCGCCGGCCGGCGACTTCGCCGCGGTGGCCGCTTCTTTTTTGCGCCTGTCCTCCGCTTTGCGTGCAATGCGGTTAAATGCGCTGGTCAGGCCCATCGCTTTTTTGACTTCACGCAGCGTCTCAGCGGCCACCTCGCGCATGTGCAGCGTTCCAGCGTAGATGATCTCGTCGACCAGACCACTTTGAGACTGGTAATAGGCCATGCGCTCGCGCACCGGATCAAGGAACTGGTTCAGCACGACCGCCAACCGCTCCTTGACCTCCACATCGCCCACCTTACCCTGGCGATAGCGCTCTTTCAGATCGGCTACCTCGGACTTGTCTGGGTCGAACATATCCAGGTACGCGAAGACCGGGTTGCCCTCGACCGTGCCCGGCACGTCTGCATGGATCCGGTTGGGGTCCGTATACATGCTGAACACCTTTTTGCGCACGACGGCCGCGGAATCGCTGAGGAAGATCGCGTTACCCAGCGACTTGCTCATCTTGGCTTGCCCGTCCGTACCCACCAGGGTGCCGCCCTCGACCAGGTCATCGGGGATAGGGAAGACTTCCCCGTAGAGGCCGTTGAAACGCCGGGCCAGCTCGCGTGTGATCTCCACATGCGCCTGGTTATCCTTGCCGACGGGCACCAGGTGGGCGCGTGGCAGCAGAATATCCGCCGCCTGCAGGACGGGATAGCCCAACAAGCCAAAGGGGATCGTGTCTTCATCCATCAGCGCTGCGCGCGCCATGTCCTTGATGCTGGGCAAGCGCGCCAGGCGCGGCACAGTCACCAGGTTGCCCAAGAACAGGCTCAGCTCGTACACTTCGTGAATGGCCGACTGCAGGAAGATCGTGCACTTTCCGGGGTTGATGCCCACACTCAGATAGTCGAGCGCCAGGCCGCGCGCATTATCGGCGATTTCGGCGATGTGTTCCGGGCCCGGTTTGGTTGTGAGCATGTGCAGATCGGCGATGATGAAGAAGCACTCGTATTCATCTTGCAGGCGGACGCGGTTGCGCAGGCTGCCCACGTAATGCCCCAGGTGCAGCCGCCCCGTCGGGCGGTCGCCGGTCAGGATGCGTTTTCTGTCGGTCATATCAGTTCTCCATCATTAAAACAAATACCTCGCCCCAAGCATAACGCCAGGGACGAGGCTCTGATCCTCGCGGTACCACCCTGATTGGGCCGGCGCGACCGGTCCCCCCTCTGCCGGTATGGTGCGGGCCAATCTACGCCTACCATGCCGTGCGCTCTGATAACGGTAGCGATGCCGGCAGAGCATACTCGGCGATTGCCTTTCTGTCTGCAACTCCCCGGTCCATTCGCTGGCGCCGTAGATGCCCCTTTCTCACCGCTGGAGGCTCTCTGTGATCGCGTATCGCCGGTTACTAGTCCGGTTCACAGTTATTCATACCTCAGTTGTCGCTGCAGGCTAGCGGGCATTGCTCCCTGCCGCTTCGCCAGTATGCCACATGCGTTCTGCCCTGTCAACCTTTAAAGAGAAAATTGACATTTGACAACGAGTGATTAAAATTAAGAGTATGTGAACCTCGCCGGCCCGACAGGCTCAGCCCATTGTTGTTCCTCGCTCGTCTGGACTTGCTATTGTTTATCGATTGTTACGTAAATCAGAGTGATCAGGCGCCCTGGTTTTGGGTGTTTGCTAACTTACATAATCTTCATCAAGGGTTATTCTTGCGTCGAGAGTGACGCGCGTTGGTGTAAGGGCCTCAAGGAAGAAATCGGACCCGCAAAGGGCAAGGAGACACACACATGTTGCAGTCCAACCAGACCCCGGCGGCCACCGGCGAGTGGGAGTGCATGGAGTGTAACCACATTTTGGAGGGCACGGCGCTACAGCGGCCCGCCAGATGTCCGGAGTGCAACGCGAGCCCTGAGGCCTTCGAATTCTTCTCTTACGAGGATGAGGAATGGGAAGGCGACGTTGAGGAAGAAGAAGACCAAGACGACGAGGATCTCGAGGACGAAGTAGACGACTTCGAGGACTTTGACGACGAAGACGACGAGGCTGAGGAGGCCGACGACAACGAACTCGACGACGACCGCTAACGGGGCTCGGCCGGCCATAGACGGGGCGGGAACCCGTACAAGAGAAGGGCCGAAGCCGAGGACGAAACTTATTGCGCTCCTGTACGTAATTAAGCTGATTGGTTTGAACTGAATCTCTAACACCCCCGCTTTCTGAATCCAGGGTTGCGGGGGTGTCGTTTGTTCGCTAAATCCAGACCTATGAGGAGCAATGAAGATGGGTACTTCGTCCGATGTAGAGGTATGTAGCGAGAAACCTCCCCAATGGGGCAATTCGTCAGAGAGTTCCGAGACCACTCTGAGCGATGAACCTCCCCAACGGAGAATGTCCTGCCGCGCCCCGCGGTGGGCCGAGGTCCCGGACAGCCAGTGGAGTGACTGGCGCTGGCAACTTAGCCACCGCTTGAACACAGCTGAAGAGCTGAGCCAGATTATCAACCTGACCCCTGAGGAAGCCGAAGGCTGCCGCCGCCATCATTTCCGGGTGGAGGTTACCCCGTACTTTGCCTCGCTGATCGACCCCGACGATCCGAACTGTCCGATCCGTCGCCAGGTGATCCCGACCAGCAAAGAGCTGACGGCCTTCGACGGTATGCACGTAGACTCACTGAATGAAGATGCGCATAGCCCCGTGCCTGGCCTGGTCCATCGCTATCCCGACCGGGTACTCATGCTGGTTACGACCCAGTGCGCCAGTTATTGCCGCTACTGCACGCGCAGCCGGATTGTAGGTGACCCGGGCGCGCAGTTCAGCCGCAGCGACTACGATGCGCAGATCGACTACATTGCCCGCACGCCGCAGGTACGTGATGTCCTGCTGAGTGGCGGCGATCCGTTGATCCTGCCGCAACGTATTCTCGAGGACCTGCTGCGCCGCCTGCGAGCCATCGAGCATGTCGAGGTAATCCGCATCGGCAGCCGCGTGCCTACGTTCATGCCGCAACGCATCACGCCTGACCTGGTGGCGATGCTGCGCCAATTCCATCCATTGTGGATGAACATTCACTTCAACCACGCGAAAGAGATCACACCCGAGGTCTCTGAAGCCCTGGCTCGCCTGGCCGACGCCGGCATTCCGCTGGGCGCGCAGACGGTGCTCCTCGCCGGGGTCAACGACTCGGTGGAAGTGATGAAGGAACTGGTGCATAAGCTGGTGCGCAACCGGGTGCGTCCGTACTACATCTACCAGTGCGACCTGGTGGAGGGCGCCGGCCACTTCCGCACGACCGTCAGCAAGGGGATCGAGATTATCGAGGGTCTGCGCGGCCACACGAGCGGCTATGCCATTCCTACTTTCGTCGTCGATGCCCCAGGTGGAGGCGGCAAGATTCCGGTGGGGCCGCAATATGTCATCAGCCAGGCGCCAGGCAAGGTCGTACTGCGCAACTTTGAGGGTTTCATTACGACTTACAATGAGCCCAACGATTACACCGGCCATACTACTGCCCGGCCCGAGCGAGCGCTGCCGAACTTCGAGCGGGGCCAGGAGGGTGTGGCAGGTCTGCTGGAGGGTGTGGCCGACAACATCAAGCCTGAAGGCTTCGATCGCGTGCACCAACGCCTGGGGGATATCACCTGGGAGACGTACAGCCCGGGCCCATCCAGCATCGAGGTTTCAACGTTGGGCGATGGCAGCGCTGATGTCAGCCTGCCCGCCAAGGATAACGGCCAGGCGACGGCTTTCAGGAACGACAACGGTCATCACTCCACGCCGCTAAATGGGAACAATGCGGCTCCTCACAGAGGCATCGGGCATATCTCGCCGTCCGAGGACGGTAGCGGGCACAAGGGAGACGAATGATGGGGTTGAACGTTGCCGTCCTGGCCAATCTGAAGAAGAACGCGCCTCGCTTCGGGGGCATGCCGGCCGACCAGTGGGATGACCTGGATTCGGACGTGACGATCAACTCGATCGTCGCGGCTCTGGAGACCTGTGGTCACGAGGCTACTTTTCTGGAGGGCAACCTCTCGTTGGTCGAGACCCTACCCAGGCTGAAGCCGGACATCTGCTTCAACATCTGCGAGGGTCACTGGGGAGACAGCCGGGAGTCACACATCCCGGCGCTCCTCGAGATGCTGCGCATTCCCTACACGGGGGCGCGGGTGCTGGCGCTGGCTCTGACACTGGACAAGCCGATGACGAAGCGGGTCCTCCACTTCCACGGCTTGCCGACACCCGCGTTCCAGGTCTTCGAGCGACCTAACGAGCCCCTGGATGCCGATCTGTGTTTCCCGCTGTTCGTCAAGCCGAGCCGGGAAGGCACGGGGATGGGGGTGACCGCTGATTCGATCGTGCAGAACGAGCGCGAGCTGCGAGAGCGGCTGGCCGGGCACCTGGACAGGTACGACCAGCCCATCCTGGTCGAGCGCTACGTGCGCGGGCGCGAGGTCACGGTGGGGGCGATTGGCAACCTGAACGAGCCGGTTGCCTGGCGAGTGCCGGCCGACGAACGGGCGGTGCGTGTACTGCACGGCTTGCGCTTCCTGCCGCCCCTGGAAGTCGACTTTAACGCCTATCCGGCCAGCGAGAATGGAGTCTACACCAACCGAATGAAGACCGAGTGGGCGCATGACTTCCATTGCCTCTGCCCGGCCCCGCTGGAGCCGGCCCTCGTGGAACAACTCGACTGGCTCATGGCCGCGGTGTTCCGGGTGACCGGTTGCCTCGACGTGGCCCGGGTGGACTTCCGGCTGGATGCGGACGACGGCAACAAGCCGTACATCCTGGAAGTCAATCCGCTGCCCGGCCTTTACCCGGGACTGAGTGACCTCGTGCTGGAAGCAGAGGGCGACGGGATGAGGTACGAAGAGTTGATCAACGGTATCTTGGCTGCGGCTTGCGCACGCTACGGGTTGAACCCGGGCTGAGCGGCGCAGGGCGCGGCTAGATCCTTGGGACTTCCGAAGCCCGGCTTCGGAAGTCCTTTTTGCGCGTTCTCTTGTGCGTCGCGGCTAATTTGCACGCGCAAAGAAGTTGTGGCATTCTCCGGCTCAATGATGTCCTGCACGGGTGAGCCCAATCTCGGTGCCGGCAACATGTCATGGGGGGAGAACGCTATGAGTGTTAAGGTGTTCTGCAAGCTTGCCGACTGTGTCAACTGGGACAACGGCCTGTGCAGCTCAGAGGAAATACGCATCGACCGAGAGGGCTACTGCGCAACGTACGAGGAGATCCCCGACGAGGCCTCCGACGAGATGGATGTGCCGGGCCGCGTCGAAGACTTGAGTTGGGAAGATGAGGAAGAGGAAGAGCTCGAGATCGACGAATTGGGTCAGGGCGACTGGAAGGATATGGGCGAGGAAGAGGAAGAAGAGGAAGAGGCGGAGGAGCTCGACGAAGACCCCTGGGCTCGCTGACGCTGCCCCGATGCTTCGGGCACTGCCGGCCTCGCTCGATGACTGCCTGCAACCGCGCTAACGCATCGGCAGGCTTCTTTCACCGCTGGGTAGACATCTACTGGGTAGACATCTACTGGGTAGACACCTACCCGGCAATCCACTAAGTCAGCCAACAAGGACAGGGTTGCGGCCCTGTCCTTGTTATCCCTGTCCGTAACCCCGGCGGAGGTTGTCGCGTTGGGGTTTGCCAATGTCAGGCTGCGAGTGCACAAATCAGGTGGTAGCTTTGCCAAATGTGCTCGTTAGTCCTATAATCGGGTGTTGTATCACAAAGCTGGTGCATTATATACAGGAGGATCTATTAGCATGGCCAAAAAGTGGGTTTACCTCTTTGGTGAGTTAGACCAGGCACAAAAGTACGTCGGCGGAGACTGGCAGAATGCTCTGGGGTTGCTCGGCGGCAAAGGTGCAAACCTGGCCGAGATGACCCGCATCGGTCTACCGGTGCCGCCCGGCTTAACGGTCACGTCTGAAGCCTGCAACGCCTACCTGGCGAACGGCAACAAGTTTCCAGAAGGGATGTGGGACCAGGAACTGGAAGCGCTGCATACGATTGAAGGGCTCGCTGGCAAGAAGTTTGGCGATTCCGCGAACCCCCTTTTGGTCTCGTGCCGTTCTGGCGCCAAGTTCTCCATGCCGGGTATGATGGACACGGTGTTGAATATCGGCCTGACCGACGCGACGGTCGAGGGACTCGCCAAGCTGACCGAGAACCCGCGCTTCGCCTGGGACGCCTACCGCCGCCTGATCCAGGGCTTCGGCGCCGTTGTGCTGGACATTCCGGATGAGGCGTTTGAGGAAGCGCTCGACGCTGCTAAGAAGCAGGCAGGCGCCAAGGAAGATGTGGACCTGACCGCCGGGCAACTCAAGGCACTGACAGGTGAGTACCGGAAGATTGTGCAGAAACACAAAGGCTTCGACTTCCCCCAGAACCCGCTGGAACAGCTAAGCCTTGCTACCGAGGCCGTGTTCCGCAGCTGGAACGGCAGAAAGGCCGTGTCTTACCGGCGCCACGAAGAGATCCCTGACAACCTGGGCACTGCTGTCAACATCGTGACCATGGTTTTCGGCAATATGGGCAGCACCTCCGGCACCGGTGTGGCCTTCACCCGCAACCCGAGCACGGGGGAGAAGGGCGTCTGGGGCGAGTATCTGATCAACGCCCAGGGCGAGGATGTCGTCGCCGGCATCCGTACCCCGAAGAAAGTCGCGACGATGGCGGACGAGCTGCCCGAGGCTTACAAGCAGTTCCTGGAAATCTGTGCCATCCTCGAGAAGCACTACAAGAACATGCAGGATATCGAGTTCACTATCGAACGCGGTCGCCTCTGGATGTTGCAGACCCGCAACGGTAAACGCACCTCGGCGGCCGAGATCAAAATCGCCGTTGATATGGTGGGTGAAAATCTGATCGACCGTAAGACTGCCCTCACGCGCGTCACGCCGGCCCAGGTTAACACGCTTCTGCACCCGCAGTTTGATGCCAATGCCAAGAAAGCGGCCCAGGCCGCCGGTAAGTTCCTGGCCAAGGGCGTGAACGCCTCTCCCGGCGCAGCCGTCGGCCAGGTCTACTTCGACGCCGACCTGTGCGAGGCGAAAGCCAAGGAAGGTCAGGCTGTGATCATGGTCCGGCCTTTCACCAAGCCTGACGACGTGCACGGCATGATCGCGGCCAAAGGTATCTTGACCAGCGAGGGCGGCGCCACCAGCCATGCCGCCGTAGTTGCCCGCCAGTTCGGCAAGCCCTGCGTCGTCGGCGCCAGCAGCATGCGCATCGACTTCGACGCGCGCAAGCTGACCAGCAATGGCGTGGTGGTTAAAGAAGGCGAATGGATCAGCGTGGACGGCGCGACCGGCGAAGCGTTCGTCGGCCAGATCCCGACCGTCGCGGCCAAGTTCGAGGAACAGAAGGATCTGGTCACCCTGCTCCAGTGGGCCGATGGGGTCGCCGCCGAGCCGGGCGCCCGCAGCGGGCCGGAAGGCTATCCGAGCCGTGGCCTGATGGTCTGGGCCAACGCTGACTATCCCGCGGACGCCCGCCGGGCACGCAACTTCGGCGCCCAGGGCATCGGCCTGTGCCGCACCGAGCACATGTTCTTCGAGCAGTCCCGTTTGCCGATCGTGCAGCGCATGATCCTGGCCAAGACCAGCGAAGAGCGCACTGAGGCCCTGAACGAGCTGCTTCCCTTCCAGCGCAGTGACTTTGATGGGCTGTTCGAGGCCATGACCGGCCTGCCGGTCATCATTCGACTGATCGACCCGCCCTTGCATGAGTTCCTTCCTGACGAAGAGGCCTTGCAGGAGGAAGTCACCACCATGAAGGTCCTGGGCAAGACCGAGGGCCTGGCCGAGAAGGAAACCGTGCTGGCAGCCGTCAAGGGCCTGCACGAGTCCAATCCGATGATGGGGCTGCGCGGCATCCGCCTGAGCATCGTCATGCCCGAGATCGTGCAGATGCAGGTGCGCGCCCTCTTCGAGGCAGCCTGTGACGTGGCTGCGCGTGGCTTCGATCCGCATCCTGAGGTCATGATCCCGCTGACCGGCACCGTCAAAGAGCTGGAGTACGTCCAGCCCAAGTTGGAGGTGATCGCCAAGCAGGTCATGCAGGAGAAGGGCCGGCAGCTCGACTACAAGTTCGGCACCATGATTGAAATTCCGCGCGCCGCGGTGACCGCGGGCGAGATCGCCAGGCTGGCGGTATTCTTCAGCTTTGGCACCAACGACCTGACCCAGATGACCTACGGCTACAGCCGTGACGACGCCGAGCGCAACTTCCTGCTCAAGTATGTTGAAGAAGGCATTCTGCCCTTCAACCCGTTCCAGACCATCGACCGCGACGGTGTGGGCCGGCTGATGGACATCTGCATCCAGGAAGGTCGCAAGAGTCGCCCGGGTCTCGAAGTGGGCATCTGTGGTGAGCACGGTGGTGATCCCAACTCCATCGAGTGGTGTCACCTGATCGGCAACAACTACGTGAGCTGCTCGCCGTTCCGCGTGCCGGTGGCCCGCCTCGCCGCGGCCCAGGCCGCGATCAAACACGCGCCGAAGAAGTAATCCGGCGCACCGGCCTTCGCTCTAGCTCAAGAGACCGGGTTTCTGGCCATAGCAGCCCGAAACCCGGTTGCTTTTCGCTGGTGTGCCTCAAATAGTCTCTTTTGACACGTTGCCTGCGCTCTTGTATAATTCTGTAGCCGAGATGGGGAAAAATCCCAGCGTCATCACTATTCAGTTGCGGCCTGGCGGCCTATGAGCGTAACCGACGAGATCAAAGAGCGCCTCGATATTGTCGAGGTCATCTCCAATTACGTCCCGCTCAAGAAGGCGGGGCGTAACTATAAAGGGCTCTGCCCGTTTCATGGCGAGAAGACGCCCTCGTTTGTGGTGTTCCCCGATAGCCAGGGTTGGCATTGTTTTGGGGCCTGTGGCACCGGGGGTGACATTTTCTCGTTTGTGATGAAGCGGGAAAACCTCGATTTTGGCGAGGCATTGAAGCTCCTCGCGGCCAAGGCCGGCGTCGAACTACAGCCACGTGAAGGACCGGCGCCCGCTGCGGAGCAGCATCTGGAGCGGCTGAGGGAAATTGTTGCCGACGCCGCCGTTTACTTCCAACACCTCCTTGTCAACGCCGGTGAAGCCGCGATCGCTCGGGAATACCTCGAGCGGCGTGGTCTGGTCCCCGCCACCTGGGAAAGCTGGCAGCTTGGTTACTCGCTGGATTCCTGGGATGCCCTCAAAGATCAGCTTTTGCGCAAGGGTTATACGCTAGAGGACATCGAGGAAGCAGGGTTGGTCATTTGGCGGGAAGAGGAAGGGGCGCCGGCATCGGCGGACGCCGGCCCGGACCGCAAGCGAGGGGCCTACGACCGTTTTCGCGGCCGGCTGATGATCCCCATCCGGGACGGGCAAGGAAGAACGGCCGGCTTTGGCGCCAGGGTGTTGCGTGAGGACCCGGCTCGGCCGCAGCCAAAGTACATTAACTCGCCCGAAACACCCCTGTTTGACAAGGGCGGTGTGGTGTTTGGGCTCGACATGGCCCGCAAGGCTATCCGTGACGCCGACCTGGCAGTGCTCGTGGAAGGCTACATGGATGTCTTGATGTCGCACCAGGTAGGTGTGCGCAACGTGGTGGCCGGGATGGGCACGGCGTTGACCGAAGCCCAACTACGCCTGATCAAGCGCTACAGCAACAACATCACGCTGGCGCTCGACCCGGATGCTGCCGGCGACCATGCAACGCTGCGTGGGTTGGAGACGGCTCGCCAGGCCTTGCAACGGGAGTGGGTCCCCGTGATTGACCCGCGCGGGCTTGTCCGTCAGGAAAGCCGGCTAAAGGCGCAGTTGCGCATTGCCGCCTTGCCTGACGGGCTCGATCCTGATGAGTTGGCTTACAAAGACCCACAGGGTTGGCAACAGGTGATCGCCAGTGCCCGCCCGATCGTGGATTACTACCTGGTAGTGGTGGGCCGGGAAGAGGATCTGAGCACGGCGCGCGGCAAGGCCAACGCCCTCGATCGCATGGCGCCGTTGATAGAGGAGATCGCCAACCCGGTCGAGCGCCAACACTATATCCAAACTCTGGCGCGCTTGATCCAGACGGACGAACGGTTGGTTGCCGAACAGGTGAGCGCAGCCGTGCGCAAGGCCGAGCGAGAAGGCCAGCGGGAAAGGCGCTCCTCTACCGCCGCGCTGCTCCGGCCGCCACAGAATGGAGCCGCGGCTGGGCGAGCGCCAGACATGGCGGCCGGACGTGGAGCGGTTTCGCCTCCGGTGCTGAGATATGGCGCCGAAGAGCTGATCCTGGGCTACCTCGTGTGGCGCCCTGATCTGCTGTCGCGGCTGGACGGGCAGTTGATAGAGGGGAATGTAGCCCCGTTGAACGTCGATGACTTCAGCAGGGGGGAGAATCGGGCGATCTTCGGCGCTATTCAGGAGGTTCTGACGGCCAGGTCGGGCGGCGAGCCGGCAGTGCCGACGCCAGAGGACGCTTTCCTGGATGTGATGCTCGACCGTGTGCCCCAGGAGTTGCATGAACGCACCCTGACCATGCTGGAGCGAGCGCAGCATGGTCTGGCTCTCACCGACGAGAAGTTGGTCAAGGACGTCGGCGACGTTTTGCTGCGGCTGAGGGAGAAGGATCTTGATCGTAACATCAGTCAGCTTCAGTTCCTGTTCAAGGAGAGTTACGAAGCTGGAGTGGTGGAGCAATCGCGTGTTTATCACGATTTGGTGACAGCGTACACTGCTCGAAGGGACCGCATCGAGAAACTCTTTTACTCTCGCACGATGACGGGCGCGTTGAAGGCCCGGTCATCCAATCAGATGAGCTGAGGATTGCATTTATGACTGCTGATCGGCGTCGCCGGAAAACACGGCCGCAAACTGATTGGCCTGAAGAGGGCGGGGAATCGCCCGAAGAGCGCGACTCTGAAGTTCTCGAACACGAGGGCATAGAACGCGATCTGGAACGCGAGCTGGAACCGCGCGCGGCACGCGGGGCTGGAACTAACGGGCTGGCGGAAGAAGAGGACTTCGACGAGGAGGACCTGGTCGAAGTTCGCATTGCCGTGGGCCCGGATGGTCTGGCCGAAGCGGTGACCTTCCCGGTGACCGAGGACGACGACACGCCGCTGATTGAGCGCGATGAGAAGCTCGAGCAAGAGGTCGAATGGGAAGCCAAGCAGCCGCTGGAGAAGGTGATTGACGAGTGGGACGACCCTGCGGCTACCAGCGACCCGGTGCGGATGTACCTGCACGAGATTGGCCGCACCGCTCTGCTCTCGAGCGAGGAAGAGGTCACCCTGGCCAACGCGATCCGTGAGGGCAAAGAGAGCGCGCAGAAACTGCGTTCAGAGGATCTCGATCCGGATACACGCGACCAACTGGCACTGGTGCGCCAACGCGGGCTGAGCGCGGAGCAGCGCCTGGCACAGGCCAACTTGCGACTGGTCGTCAGCGTCGCTAAACGTTACGTCGGGCGCGGTATGTCGTTCCTGGACCTTATCCAGGAGGGGAATATCGGCTTGCTGCGCGCAGTCGAGAAGTTCGACCCTACCCTGGGGTTCAAGTTCAGCACATACGCCACCTGGTGGATCCGTCAGGCGATCAGCCGGGCCATCGCCGACCAGGCGCGCACCATCCGCATCCCCGTGCACATGGTTGAGAGCATCAACCGGCAGATCCGCGCTCAGCGCCGTCTGATGCAGGAACTAGGGCGCGACCCGACGGCTGAGGAAGTGGCCCTGGAGATGGACTTCTTGAGCCCAGAGGACCGGCGCTCGATTGAGGAGGGCCTGGCGGCCGGCGTGCCGCTGGACGCCGCTCTCAACCGCCGCCTGGGATTGGCTGCGGCCAAGGTGCGGCGCATCATGCGTATCGCGCAGGAGCCGATGTCGCTCGAAACTCCCGTCGGCACCGAGGATAACAGCTCGTTGGGCGATTTCATCGAGGACGACAGTCTGCCCGGTCCGGCCGACCAGGCCAGCCGTCACTTGCTGAAGGAGCAGATGAACGAGATCCTGAGCGGCCTGAGCGAGCGCGAGCGCAAGGTGCTTGAGATGCGTTTCGGGCTGAAGGATGGCACCGCCCGCACACTGGAAGAGGTCGGTCAGGAATTCGGCGTCACGCGCGAGCGCATCCGCCAGATTGAAGCCAAGGCGCTACGCAAACTGCGCCACCCCATCCGCAGCCGCAAGCTGCGGGATTACCTGGGGTGATTTGACGAATTCGCCCATCCGGCTATAATAGCTTGGCGCTGTTTTGAACATTCCTCGGTAGCTCAATTGGCAGAGCAAGCGGCTGTTAACCGCAAGGTTGTAGGTTCGAGTCCTACCCGAGGAGCCTTTACAACCAGAGCGCTGCAATCAGCGCTATCACCGTAGCCATGAAGAGCGGCATGGCCAGCTTAAGCGAGCGGGACTTGACCCGGTTCAGATCGTGCATGGCCTGCATCGAGCCGAGATAGTCTGAGATCAGTTGTCTCAGTGCCGTTTGCTCGCTCTCGTCGAAGTATGCCTTGGCCAGCGTCTCCCAGTCGTGCGAGATGGGGTGCTTGAACCGCAACGGCCGCATTCCCATCAGAATCACAACGAAGAGCGCCAGGTAGATCAAGAGCGCCAGCCCCAGGATCGGCCAGAAAAGCGGCCCGAGGCTTTGGCGCAATACCGCTACCTTCACGGTGGCCGCCAGCGAGATGATCACCCCGCCGGCGACGAATGGGTTCTCTAGTGTGGTCGAGAGCCCATCGGCCGCCGCGTGCTGGCGATCATAGCTGCGCCGCAGCTCTTCCAGCACCAGTCGCTCGCCGATCGGCTCCGCTGTCCGGGCCGCTCCACTCAAGCGGCTCATGAGGCGAGAAAATGCCTGCCAAACCATCCGCTCCTCCTCCTAAGCCTGTGCCGCCCCGGCCGGCCGAGACGCCCCGCCCGAGCGAGGATCGGAGCCATGACCCGAGGAAGCAGAAAAAGTAATCGGTAGGTTCAACGTCGAACTGCTGTCCCATGAACACATTGAAGCGCATACTCTTTGGCATCCGGCTGCCGGTCACCATCCGTGGTCGGCACTTCGCCGTTCCCGTTGTCGCCGGTCTCCTGGTCGCCTGTTGCGGCTTGGTCGGCCTATCCGCCGCCATCGGTGGTGGTGGTCAGAAGACCGATCCGGCGCCGGCCGCCACCTGGACGCCCGAGGCGCCCACGGCGACGCAAATCCCGACGAAGATGCCGACGGCGACCCATGCACCCAGTGACACGCCGGCAGCCACTGCCACCGTGACGCCGACGGCGACCCATGCACCCAGTGACACGCCGGCCGCCACTGCCACCGTGACGCCCACGGCGACGATTGCGCCGACCGTAGCGAGCCAGCCGGCCAGCGCTACCGCTGAGCCCGCCCTGACGGCGACTGAGCCGCAGGCCGCCAGCGCTGCGCCGGCCACGGACATGCCAATGCCGGCAGTCGCCACCTTTCCGGCCACGCAGGGCCGGATATGCTGCAAAGTCTGCGCCAGCAGCCAGGCGTGTGGTGATTCGTGCATCGCCAAGACTAAGACGTGCACGAAGCCGCCAGGCTGCGCGTGTAACCCATAAGAAGTTTCGATAGGCTCTCTCAGTTGTTAAGGTGCGACGGAATCACTGAGCGATTGAGGGGACTGTTTAGACCGGGGCTTTGGTCCTGGAGAGAAGCCGCTGGTGCTGATAACGCCGGCGGTTTTTCTTTGCCTGGACGCCCCGGTCACTTTTCCCCGTTACTAATAGGTGGCAGTAATGACCGGGGCGTCCAGGTGTGGGACTGGAAAACCCTCAGTCTTCAGGATGTCCATGGGGTTGCAGTCAAGAGCCAACGCAAGCTTCGCTACCGTGTCAGACGCAAATGGTCGCTCACCCTTCTTGAGCATCACGATAGTTTCCCGGTTGAGCTCAGCCCGCTTCCCCAGATCGCCTTCGGTCTCGATGTTGCGCAAGGCCATGTAGATCCGAACCTTTTGCCAGTCGACGACAAACCGGCGGTCTGTAGCTCCAACAGTTGATAGACCCATATGGCTACCCTCCCTTCCCCGTAGACTATCACCACTTGTGCCCTCTTGTCAAGGTTCTAACCGTAGCAATATCGGTTACAGGCGAAAACTTTAAGGTTGCACCTATTGATACCATCCCTCTTAGGGCTTATGATTCGGTCGTGACCGTAGTACGAAATGTCTCTAACCGACGATATGTATAGCCTACCCAATAGGAGGTCGCACCCATGAACGTACCCACGCCCGGCGCCGCCGGCGCAAACCGCAACCCCCTCGAACCGGCCGCGCAGACCGCCAACCAGTTGCGCCTGGCCGCCGTCGCCCTCGACATCCTGCTCGACATCTACAGCCGCCGCCCCGCCCAGGGTGGCCGGCCCACCCAACTGCCGGCGATGACCCGTGCCGAGCTCGCCCGCAAACTCGCCCAGGCCGCCCAGGCGCTGGCCACCCTCACCGCTGAGCTTGCACCCTACGGCGTCCCGCCCGTGCAGCCAGGCGACGCAGCGTCGCCCGCATCGCCTGACGCCGATCCCGACCAGCCGCCGCTGGGTTTCACCTACGCACCACCCGAGGAGGCCGCATGAGACCGAGACCGGCCCACCAGGCTCGCAAAACGTACCATGTCGTGGATCCATAGGAGGCTAACGTGCAGTGGTCTGATTGGGATAAATACCTGCGCGGCGAGCACCTGGGCGGGGCGCGCCGCGTCGTCACCATCGCCGAGATCACGATCGAGGAGGTTCACGCCTCCGCCGGCGTCGCCGAAGAAAAGCCCGTGCTATGGTTCCGAGAGAGCAAGAAGGGTCTGATCCTCTCGCCGATCAACCGCCGCACCCTGGCCAGCCTGTTCGGCGACGATGCGGGTGCCTGCGTCGGCAAGCGCGTCACCCTCGAGGCGGTGCCTTCAACGGGCTAGCGGGCATTTGGCTTGTGCTCTTCCTGCGTCGGCAAGCGCGTCACCCTCGAGGCGGTGCCCATGCGCGTCGCCAACCGCATGACCCTGCCGATCCGCATCAGCGCCGCGCCGGCCGAGAGACTCGAGCGCGCCAGCCGGTCGCTGCCCGCTTTGATGCTCTGGAGCGACATCTGCAGTTCTTCAGGCGTGAGGCTGTCCGCGCTGGAGAGCAATAGCTCGGCGTAACCCTGTATCCACGTCAAGGGCGTGCGAAGCTTGTGCCCTAACACTCGAGCAACCGAGCGCTTGAGGGTTTCCATTTCATTGGCTGTCGCCTCTGAAATGGCACGCGCGCGTGCCAGCTTGGACTCGACGATGGCTACGAGGGCATCGTTATCATAAGGTTTGACGAGGTAACCATCGGCCCCCATTCGCATGCCGAAATAAACATCCTCATGCTGGCCACGCGCCGTCAAGAAAATAAAGGGAATAAACACCCAGGCCGGGTTGGCACGCACCGCTTGATAAAACCTGAAGCCATCCATGCGCGGCATCTTCACGTCCGAGATGATGAGGTCGCGAGGTGTTTGCGCAAGCGCCATCAGGCCCTCAACGCCGTCGGAGGCGATAGAGACCGCGTGCCCACCCAGTTCCAGCACATCGCGGATGCCCTCGGCCATGACGGGATCGTCTTCAACGAGGAGAATCTGAGCCACGCGTTTATCTCACCCGCTGCGCTAGCCGCTGCCGTAGCACGGGCGCCGGTTGGGCGCCTACGATGCGGTCCACAACCTGGCCCTTTTTGAAGATCATCAACGTCGGGATGCTTTGGATCCCGTAACGGCTTGAGACGGCCGGATTTTCGTCCACATTTAGCTTGGCCATCAGCGCGCGCCCGGCAAATTCGCGGCCGAGCTGTTCCACCACGGGAGCGACCATCTTGCACGGGCCGCACCAGACGGCCCAGAAGTCTACCATGACCGGCACATCGCTGTTGCGGATGACCTGGTCGAACGAGGCGTCTGTCAGCACGACGGGCACGCCCTGTCCCGTCGCGGTGGACGGCCCGGCGCTCTGGGCGGGGCCGCTCGGCCCTCCTGCCGTCCCGTAGGTCTGCCCGGCGGTCCGCGCCGTTGCGCCAGCGGCATAGCTGGGTGCATATGTGGCAGCCGGCGCGCTGGCGGGGATGCTGGGGCCAGACGGCACCGGCGGGCATGCGGCGTTTCCGGTCAGATGATCCAGCCAGGCCGCCAGATCGCGCTCGACCGCCGCTCCCACGGCAGTCGCCAGTTCCTTCCCGCCCTTGATGAACACGATGGATGGAAGGCTGCTTATACTATAGCGGCCCAGCAAGGTCGGTTCTTCCGCTGCGTTGACCTTAACGATCAGCGCCCGCCCGGCATAGCTCTTGGCGAGTTTGTCGAGCGTGGGAGCGAGTTGGTCGCAGGGCGAGCAGTCTTTTTGCCAGAATACAAGCAGCGCCGGTAAACCGGCGCCTAGCACGCGCGGCAGGTTGTTAGCGTTGCTGTGGATAGGAGCGTCAATCGCCATGAGTACTCCTTTCGATCTGGAACGCAAGCGCAAGTCGAGGTATACGTGGCGGACATGGCTTCAGTGCTTCCACGAATTGCGTTTTCTGTACAAGCCGGCTAGCGTCAATATTACGAGCCCTGCGCTTGTTATTGATGCAATTAGCCATCCAAGACGCCAGCCGGGCGAGGTAAAAACGAACTCAACCTGGTGGGTCCCGGCGCTGACTGGATAGCCCTGAAAAGCATAATCCGCCCGCAATGCAGCGCCTTTCGCCACCCCATCGACGCGCACCTGCCAGCCTGGATACCAGGCCTGGCTCACCACCAGTAGCGCGGGGCCGTCAGCCGTCACCTGCAGTGCTAACCGGCCCGGGCCTGACCGCATGTCGGATACCGAGCCATGCCCACCGCCCGGCAATCCTCCCGACGGGGTTTCAACGAAGGCCACGGTCGCGGGGTCAAAACCCGCGGCGTGGATGCCGTCCCAGGCCGCCTGGTGATCCCCGACCGACTGAACGCCGGAGACTATGAAGGCGCGCGGCAGGACTTGCCGGTTCTCATACACGTTCAGATTCGGGTCACCGTCGAAAACCAGCTTGAATTTTTGCCAGTCCAGGGCGACATCCTTCCTGGCGATCACGTAGCGGCTGTTCAGCAGATCGTACAGGCGGCTGGAGCGCGACCCCAGTCCCTCCCAATAGCGCTGCACGTCGGCCAGGATCAGTGGGTTAACGACCCCTCCGACGTCCTCGAGACCGTAGAACAGGGAAGTGTCCGGTTGCCATAGGCTGTCGATCCCTGTCCGGGCATCGATTCTGAACGGTCCGTTCTGTCCGGCCAGAAAAGAGGCGATCTCGGGGTGTTGAAAGGTGCGGCTCGGGTCCTGGTTGCCCAGGTCCTGGTAGGCCCCGTTGCTCGCAAGGTCAAGCAGGATGAGACCTGCGGCCGCCCAGGCCAGCGTGTCGGGCCTGGCCCAGCGACCGCGTAGCGCTGCCAGCCAGAAAAGGCTCGCGGCCAGCAGCCCTGCAAACACCATGACTGCGATCAGCGTGATCGAAACCCGGGTCACGATAGCCGGGTCCTGGTTCTGCACGAGCAGCAGCGCCAGGTACATCAAAGGCACGCCGAAGGCCCATACCGCACCGGTCGCGAAGCCCAGCCCACGCCAGACCTTCTGCAGCCCGGCGTAGCCTGCCACAAGCAGGGGGCTCAGCGCAGCATCCAAACCGATGGCAGCCAGGGCGGCCAGGGCAAAATCGGTCAGCAGCACCAGGCGCGCCGGCGCGCGCAACTGGCTGAAGCCGGGCAACAACGTTAGCCAGCCATGCGGGATGGCGTAGATGCCGAGAGCGAGAATGAAGCTCGCCATCGCCAGGCCGATCCAGGTCCAAGTGCGCCGCTCGCGACGTAGGACCAGCGCCAGCCCGGCGAGGATCAGCGGCAAGATCCCCAGGTAGCCCACCTCCACGCGCGGCCAGGCGCCCCAATGGAACTGTGGGCCCCGACCAAAAAAGCCGGGTATGAACCAGCCGATCCACTGTGCGGGCGAAAGCGAATAGCCCGCCGCTTCGGTGTAGTTCCAGCTTGCGCGCGCGGTGTAACTCGTCAATTGAAGCGCAGGCACGAGGATCGGCGCGGCGAGGAGAACCGTCACCAGGAGCGTGGTCGCCAGGTAGGCCAGGTATGCCAGCGCTCTGCGGCCCGGCGCTGCCTCTTCTCGCTGTTGCCAAAGGTTGAGACCGGAGTAAGTGGCCAGGGCCAGCAGGACGAAGAGGGTGGCTTGAATGTGTCCGGCAAAGCTGGCGATGGCCAGAAGGACTCCGGCCAGGGCGGCCCATCTCAGCTTCCCCGATTCATTGATTCCGGCCCTAAACGCCCAGAACACCCAAGGTAGCCAACTGGCCACGGCGTTGAAGTTCAGGTTTCCAAAATGCACGACGAATGCGTCGGAAAACATGAAAGCCAGCGCCCCTGCCAGGGCCGCCAACCGGCGCGTGCGCAGCCCGCGCGCCAGGAACAGGTACATCCCCGCTCCGGCAAACCAGATATGCCCGATGCTCAGCCACTGGAGCGATTGATAAGGGAATGCCGGCTGTATAAGGAAGAGCAGGAGATTGGGCGGGTAGAGGAACCCGGCCTGGATGTCGGCTATATGCGGCGCGCCCAGGTATAAGAAGGGGTCCCACAACGGCCACACGCCGCTGTGAAGGGCGCCGGCAGCAAAGCGATAGGTAGGGTAGAGGAACGAGACCAGGTCGCCGCCGTCGGCCGGCATCCAGTTCTGGCCCGTCACAACGCGCCAGAAGAAACCTAAAGTGACCAGGGCCAGCAGTGCCACGGCGCCCACATCCGGCAATAACCCGGTCGCAAGGCCTACGGCAATGCCCGTTTTTGCCCGCAACAGGTTGCGCGCGGCACTGACCGGGGCCTGCGGTACCGTGACGAAAGGCGCGGCCTGGGGCGTGTCAGCTTCCTTCATAACGCCCACGATCATACCACGAAAGCGGGCAAAGGGTAAAGCTTCCGAGCTTTCGAGCTTCCGCTTGCTCCCCCTCTCGATTTCGAGTATTATGGGCGCGCGTCTCTGCGGGCATATTCTGAGTACCTGGAGTTCTCATTGGTGATCACTCGATCTCGACGCCTGATCTGGTGGCTGCTGGCTGTATGCGTGGCCCTGGCTGCCTTGATTCTTGCCTTGCTACCTGCCGAGAAAACCATCGGCCCGGTGGTCAAAATTGTCTATCTGCACGGCGCTCTGAGCAGGGCGGGCATGATCGGCTTCATGGCCGGCGGTGCAGCCGGGTTGGGGTACCTGGCATTGCGCCGGCTTGCGCTGGTTCGCTGGAGCGCCGCTCTGACGCTCAGCGGTTGGGGCTTCTGGGTGGCACATTTCATAGTCAGCATGCCGGCGACGCACTTTACCTGGGGGCCGTGGATCGCCTGGGGTGAACCGAGGGTGACCATGACGCTGCAGGTGATCGCCGCCGGTCTGGCGGTGCTGGCAGTCGGGTGGCTGCTTGCGAATGCGTACTTCACGGCCGGAGCCGATGCCCTGCTGGGCGCAGCCGTGCTGTTTCTGGCGGAGCGAACCGGCGTCCTACGCCATCCTCTGGACCCGATCGCCAATTCGCCCGCGTTAGTATTCCGCCTGGCTTACCTGGCGTTGTTGGTCCCGGTGATCGCCGCGATGGCTTTGGCGGCCTGGCGCTTGACCGGAGCTTCGTTGTTGCAGCCTGCGCCAGCCGACGACCAAACGGCAGGCCATGAAGCGGAGGTTTGATATGAAGATAGTCAACGTCGAACAGATGCACCTCATCGAACAGGCGGCCGACGCGGGAGGCCATTCCTACGCCGCGATGATGGATATGGCCGGGCGCTCGGTGGCTGAGACCGCGCACCAATTGATTCTCGGCGAGCCGGACCAGAATGTGCTGGTGCTGATCGGGCCGGGCAACAACGGCGGCGACGGCCTCGTCGCAGTCCGCTACCTGCTGGATGCCGGACAGAACGTGACGGTTTACGTTTGGAAGCGCAAGACCAAGGGTGACGAAAACTTCGGACGCCTCAAGCGACGCCGGCGCGGCGTATCGATCCTGTGGTCTGACAACGATGCCGATTACAAGAACCTGCGCGAGGAAATCGGCCGTGCGGATCTCGTGGTCGATGCCTTGCTGGGCACGGGCGTGGCGCGGCCGATCGAGGGTCCGTTGGCCGAACTGCTGGACGTGGTCAAGGAAGAGATCGCACGCGCGCGCTATGGCCGACAAGACGATGAGCCGGCCAGTGAGCTGATGATCCTGCCCCGTTTTCCAATTGCCGAGGCGCAGGCCTGGGGCATGAAGCCGGACGAGGACAAGGGCGGCGGCGCCGACGAAGACGATGAGTGGGATGAGGACTGGGACGACGATGAATTCGAGGCTGACGGCGCCGACGCGCAGCCCGGCGAAGGCGAAGCGGAGGGCCAGGAAGGCGCAGCCCCGAGCACAGATTGGGATGATGACCTGGACGACGATGATGATTTGGAATCTGACGAGGGGATGACCAGGCCACGCTGGCCGGTGCCCGCCATTCTGGCCGTCGACTGCCCCAGTGGTCTCAATTGCGATACAGGCGCCCTGGACACGGCGGCTCTGGCTGCCGATGTTACGGTCACTTTTGCCTACCCCAAATGGGGGCAACTGGAGTATCCCGGCGCTGGTGCGTGCGGGCTGCTGGCCGTCGCCGGCATTGGCGTCAGACCGGAATTTGCTGCGGATGTCAAGACGGAATTGGTAGATCCGCAATACGTACAGAGCTGCCTGCCTCGCCGTCCGCAGGATGCGAACAAGGGCACCTTCGGCAGGGCCATGGTTGTGGCCGGATCGTTGAATTACACCGGTGCGCCATTCCTGAGCGGAGCCTCGGCGACGCGCGCGGGCGCCGGCCTGGTCACGCTGGCGATCCCTGCTCCTCTGCACGTCGCCCTGGCCGGCGTGCTGCCCAACGCCACCTGGCTATTGTCGCCTGGCAATGATGCTACGCATACTCCGGACGCGGTCCCGCAATTGCTGGCGGGATTAGGCGGCTATAATGCCCTTCTGGTCGGCCCTGGACTGACGACGCGCCCACCTGCTGTAGCTTTCATCGAGCGATTGTTTGGCCCGGACGGTGGACTGCCGCATGCGGAATGGCGCGGCAGAGTCGTCGTCGACGCGGATGCTCTGAATATCTTGTCTACATTGCCCGATTGGCCGGCGCGCTTGCCCGAGGGCAGTGTTCTGACGCCTCATCCCGGCGAGATGGGCCGTCTGACCCACTTGACCGCCGGGGAGATCAACAGCCAGCGCATTGCGAACGCCCTGTATTGGGCCGCCCAATGGGGCCATATTGTGCTGTTGAAGGGGGCCTACACGGTGATTGCCGACCCCGGGGGAAGAGTCGCAGTTCTGCCCTTCGCCAACCCGGTGTTGGCCACGGCCGGTAGTGGCGACGTGCTATCCGGGGCGATTCTGGCCATGTTGGCGCAAGGACTGCCGGCATTCGAAGCTGCGGTGTGCGGCGCTTATCTACATGGGCAGGCCGGGCTGTTGATCCTGCGCTCGGGGACTCCCGCCGGCGCTGTGGCTCAGGACCTTATCGCTCGCTTTCCCGAGGCGCTTGGGCAGCTCTACGGGGTGCAGGCGCTGGGCCGTACGTAGGGGAAAACAAAACTTCCGAGGGCGTGCGGGCTGGATAGTGCGCGCGACTTCGGAAGTCTAACTTGCTTTTGGCGGCGATGCCGCCGCCGCAGACTTCGCGACTGCGGCGGTCACAGGCTGATGGCAACTTACCCGGCGTTAGTCGCTCCGGATTCCTCGCCCGACCTGGCCATCTTCTGTTGAGCGCTATCCACGGCTTGTTGGGCTTTTTTCACCGTGTCTACCAGCGTGCTGCGGCCGCGTTCCTGCACCTGCTGTGCCTGCTGCCGCGCCTGCTCGGCCAATTGTTGGACCTGGATGCGCGCTTGTTCGGCCTGCGCCTTCGCCTGCTCGGCCAGTTGCTCGGCCTGGGTTTGCACCTGCCCCTTCACCTCAATGCTCTTCTCTTGAAGCTGTTTCAGCGTCTCTTCACCGGAGTTAGGAGCCAGCAATAATGCTGCAGCGGCGCCCGCGGCCGCGCCGATCAAAAAGCCCAGCACGAAGTTCCCTGTATTGTCAGCCATTTGGACCTCCTTCAGTGTCCTAACGGTTTCTAAAGCCGAATAATACCCGCACACCCCGGCGCACGCCTGCCGCATAGCTGTTGACTTTGACAACCGGCTGTACCACATGGTCGCTAACGAACGTCGCCGTGCCACGCACGGTCCCCAGCGTTTCCTGCGTAGAACGGATGATCGGCAACACTTCTTCCCGCAACAGGCGGATCAGGCGGATAATCTGGATGACCAGGATGGCCATCAGGATATTGATGATGATGGATTCCAGGGCGACGATAATGATGGCAATATCTCGAGCGACGTCCATGCAGCACCTCCACGTGAATAAATTCTATCACGGACCAACCTTTTTTGTAAAGCGGAATTGAATAACATCACAGCACTGCGTTTGTTTCTGTGATCACACCGCCACCCAGGCACAGGTCACCATCATAAAATACGGCCCCCTGACCGGGCATCGCGCTGCGCAATGGATCGGCAAATTGCACCTCGGCCCCGCCGTCGGGCAACGGCGTAATTATGGCCACGGCAGGAGGAGTGTGGTAGCGGATCTGAACGCCGACTCGTATCGGGCCGGCCGGCGCCTCGCCGGACACCCAATTGACGGGTCCGGTCCGCAGCCGGTCGCTGCCGAGCTCTTCCACCGGCCCGACGACCAGCGCGTTGCGAACCCGGTCCATCTCCAGGACGTACAATGGCCTGGGCGCGGCAATTCCCAGCCCGCTGCGCTGCCCGACCGTGTACGAGGGCAGACCCCGGTGTGTGCCCAATTGGCGGCCCTGGCGGTCGAGGATCGGCCCCGGATTGCTGATCTCAGGCGCCCAGTCGTGCAGAAAGCGCCGGTAGTCACCGTCGGCTATGAAACACAAATCCTGGCTTTCTGCGCGCGAAGCGGTTGGCAAGCCCCGTTCGGCGGCCAGCGCTCGCACCTGCGGCTTGGTGTAGTCGCCGGCCGGGAACAAGGCCTGTGCGAGTTCGGCCTGGCCCATCACATGCAATACGTACGATTGGTCCTTCGCCGGGTCGGCGCCGCGCCAGAGCTGATAGCGCCCGCTGCGGTCCCGGCGCACGCGTGCGTAGTGGCCGGTCGCCAGGTAGGAAGCGCCCAGGCCGCGCGCGTAGTCCAGCAGGTATCCGAAGCGGATGTGACGATTGCAGGTCAGGCACGGGTTGGGTGTCCGTCCGGCGGCATGTTCCTGGATGAAGAAATCGACAACCTGGGTCTTGAACGGCTGTTCGACGTTGATCAGGTAAAACGGAATGTTGAGCCGCTCGGCTACCGAACGCGCATCGTTGACCGCTTCCAGCGAGCAGCACTTGTTGCTGCTTCCCGTACCCGGCCCGATCTCGGCCCACAGGCGCATCATCACGCCGATGACTTCATAACCCTGTTCCACCAGCAGCGCGGCAGCCACCGAGCTATCTACCCCGCCGCTCATTGCTACCACAACTCGTTCGGTTATCTTCAATGTAGTTTACTGGTCCCCTCGCAGCCTCTGCACAATTCTTGGCAGCGTCTCGACGACCGTATCCACCCCGGCGGCGGTGCTTTCGCGACCGAGCGTCAGGCGTAGAGCGCCCAGGGCTTCCTGTTGGCCGTAGCCCATTGCCGTCAGCACGTGGCTGGGGGTCGCGGCGCCGCTCGCGCAGGCGGAGCCGGACGAGGCAGCGATTCCGGCCAGGTCCAGCCCGATCAACATGCCCTCAGCTTCGACGCCACCCACGATGAAGCTGGCGTGGCCCGGCATGCGCCGGCTCGCATGTCCGGTCAGCTCCATATCCGGAATACGCTGCAACAGACCTTCGACCAACCGTTGGCGCAAGGCTGCCAGGCGCGCGCTCTCGGCCTCGCGGTCCTGTTGCGCAAGCTCCAACGCGCACGCCAACCCGACGATGTACGGAATATTCTCGGTGCCCGCGCGGCGGCCGCGTTCCTGGCTACCCCCCGTCTGGATGGGCTGCAGAGGAGTGCGACGCCGCACGTAGAGCAGGCCGACACCCTTGGGACCATGAAACTTGTGAGCCGACAACGCCAGCAGATCCACCTGCAGCGTCTCAACGTCCAAATGCAGATAGGCGCCGGCCTGCACCGCATCCGTGTGCAAAGGGATGCCGCGTTCGTGGGCGATGGCTCCGATCTCGGCGATCGGCTCGACGGTACCCACCTCGTTGTTGGCATATATTACGCTGATTAGCGCCGTGTCGGGTCGGATAGCCGCGCTCACGGCTTGCGGGTCCACCAGGCCCTGGTGGTCGACCGGCGCGTAAGTCACCTCGAAGCCATAATGTTCCACCAGATCGGTCACGGTGTGGATCACTGCATGGTGCTCGATGGGCGTGGTGATGATGTGCCGGCGGCCGCGCCCTGCCTGAGCCAGGGCGGTGCCGCGAATGGCCAGGTTATCGCTCTCCGTGCCGCAGCTGGTGAAGACGACTTCTGCCGGCAGACAGTTCAGAATTCGGGCCACCCGCGCCCGCGCGTCTTCCAGCGCCGTCGCCGCACGCCGCCCCAGTCCGTAGATGCTCGACGGGTTGCCGTAAACCTCTATCCAGAAGGGTAACATGGCCTCCACGACCCGGGGGTCGACCGGGGTGGTGGCCGAATGGTCAAGATATATCATCGATTGCTCCCTCAAAACATAACCTTCCTCACACCGGGGCAGCGATTACTGTAGGCATAGCCCCCAAGCTCAAGTTCCCAACCTGCGGCTGGCGCTGGCGCTGCCTGGCCCAAGAATCATTTTACCGTCTAACCGGTCTGAACCCAAATGAGAAATAAAGCACAAATTTGCCAACAGTCGTTTTGTGGGTTATGATCCGTTCGGTTCAAGGCTAATCAACCGATCAAGGAAACGAGTAAATATGCTCGCAGTGCTTACCAGCTCAGCGGAGCTCGCTAATTCTGAGGAACGGGATACTATGCTCGAAATGTTCACGAATCCGAGGGGCGTGGCTGTCATCGGTGCCTCGCCAAGCCCCGACAAGTTGGGCTACGCGGTGCTCAAGAATGTCTTCCAGTACGGTTACCAGGGCCGCGTTTATCCCATCAACCCGAAGGCTTCCGAGATCCTCGGTC
>Ga0209226_10000396_pt1 | contig 25311 bp, 16 predicted proteins | sample BarGraNGADG00212_2_FD_184497 | JGI IMG/M metagenome (GOLD analysis project Ga0209226, IMG submission 184497) | Arctic peat soil microbial communities from Barrow, Alaska, USA - Barrow Graham LP Ref core NGADG0011-212 (SPAdes) (version 2) | ecosystem: Environmental > Terrestrial > Soil >...
TGGAGCGAATCGCGGACGTGATCCGCCAGTCCGGCGCCCAGATCGTCTGCCTGCAAGAGGTGCATACCGTCCGCAAACGAACCGGGAACGTCGATCAGCCGGAAGCCTTGGGTACGATCCTTGGGATGAAGGTCGCGTTTCAGCGCAACTATCGTGACGGGATTGGCGGTTTGGGCAATGCCGTGCTGACCAGCTTCGATCTGTGGCAGACCCGATCACACATACTCACGAGCACGGGAGAGCAGCGGGGCATTATCGAGGCAAGCGTGTTGACGCCGGAGGGTCCGCTGACCGTTTTCTGCACCCATTTCGGCCTCGACGGCGAAGAACGAATGATCCAGGCACAGGAGCTCGCGGCGTTGGTCAACTCCGCCAAAGCGCCCAAGCTCGCGTGTGGTGATTTCAACGGGGAAGCCAGCGAGACCGCAATTGCCGAGCTGATCAGCTCCGCAGGCCTGATCGACGCGGATGCCGGCGGACCGCCGACCTTCGACTCCGATCGCCCGCACACTCGCATCGACTTGATCCTCTGTGACCCGTCGATTGTGGTCCGGTCGACGTCGGTGCTGACCACGCAGGCTTCGGACCATCTGCCGCTGATCGCTGACCTGGCGCTCCCGGGAGCCGGGGCCGGCTAGCAGCCGCATTACTCACGTCATTCCGAACGTAGTGAGGAATCTGCTTTTTCCGAAGCCGCCAAAGCAGATTCCTCGCAAGCTCCTAAGAAACCTCCCCTTTCGGGGGCTGGTTTTTCTATGACACTACGATGCGCGTCCGTGTCGTTGGGCGCTCGGAATGACATGTGCGTGGCTCGGAATGACATGTGCACGGCTCGGAATGGCGTGTGCGCGGAACTGAACTCTCTGCTCGTCGAAATGGCCATTGACATTTCGCTCCGACTGAACATATACTTAGGTATACTGGTAGGATGGCCGGCACGGCGGCAATATAGCCGTGTCAACCAGGAAAGAGGAAGGAAATCATGCGAAAGACAACCCTATCGTCCATAGTCGCGGGGACCGCACTGTGGTGCCTCGCCGTATCACTTTTGGCGCTGACTACGGTCAACGCCGCGGATTTCGGCACGGCCACGAATGCCGGCGACAATCCAGACGCGATACATCATTTCATTATGCCGCCGCTGGCGGAGAAGGTGCTGGCCCCCGAGGAAGTGATGAAGGCCGAAGCAGCGGCAAATCTTGTCCAGACGCAGTCTAACATGTCGGTGCCGCTATATGGGCAGTGCTGGAGTCCGTGGTCAGGCGACCAACTCGGCACGTGCAATCTCACCATTTGTGACGCGGGCTGCGCGATCACCAGCACGGCCATGTGCATAGCCTACTACGGTGTTTCGTGCGATCCGCGCAGTATGAACAATTACATGAAGTCGCACGGCGGCTATGAAGGCGGCTGTAATGAGATTTGGGAGGTGCCGGCGGGGATCAGCGGAGGAAGCGTGACGTATGCCGGAGGTTACGACTGCTCGAACATACCTTGCGATATGAACGTCGTCAACGCGGAGTTGGACAACGGCTACCCGTGCGTCACCGAAGTGCGGCTGTTCGGAGGTATGCACTTCGTATGCTGCACCGGTCACGACGGGGGCACGTATTACATCAACGATCCGGCGTATGGCGACAGGACTACACTGAACGCTCGCTATGGCACGCCTACCGCCGCTATCTACAGCGTCCAGAAATACCATGGATATGTCGCCCCTCCCACTCCCGCGTACGCCGCTACATACGCCGGCCAGTCATATCCGTCGACGATGACGGCCGGAACGACCGCCACCGCCTGGGCTGAGTATACGAACACCGGCACGGCAGTCTGGGGCCATGCCGCCACGAATCTTGGCACGTCCGGCCCGCAGGACCGATCGAGCCCATTCTACAACTCGGGCAACTGGATCAGCGCGGCTCGACCGAGTAACGTGGACCAATCCGCCGTGTCTCAGGGTCAGGTCGGCAGGTTTACGTTCATCCTGAAGGCGCCGAGCACGCCGGGGGTGTATGTTGAGAAATACAGGCCGGTGCAGGAAGGTGTTACCTGGTTCGGCGGTGAGGTCACTTGGACCATAACGGTTACCGCATCTAACGGCAACATCACCGGTACCGTTCGCAATTCCAGCAACAGCCAGCCGATTCCCGGAGCGACAGTGGCGATCTCCGGAGGACCCTCCACTACGACCAATGGGAGCGGAGTATACTTGTTCACCGGACTTGCGCCAACAACATACACGCTGAACGTATCGGCTGCCGGATTCGGTTCGGCAAGCGGCACCGCCGCGGTGACAGCCGGCGCGACAACGACCAAAGATTTCTCTCTGACCTCTACCGACCACACGGCGCCGACAGCGCCGTCGGGTCTCGCGGCGACCGGCATATCGCCCTCGCAGATCGACCTGTCCTGGACCCTCTCCACCGACTCCGGCGGCGCGGGACTCGCCGGCTATATAGTCTACCGTGGCAGCGTGGAGGTCGGCAGGACTGCATCCACGACCTATTCCGATAACGGCCTCACGCAGAATACCACCTACAGCTACTACGTTAAGGCGTATGACAACGCCAACAACGTATCGGGCCAGTCGAACACTGCATCCGCGAACACGAAGCCTGGAACCGTTGCCATCTTCCAAGATGGCTTCGCGAGCATTGACGGTAATCTCTGGCAGGCAATCGTGCAAAGCCCGATGCCGGGGGCAAACCCTCTGGTATTGAGCGGCGCGCAGAACCACGGCACGTTCGCGGGCGTCAACTCCATCTTGACCGTTGACTCAACCAACTCGAACCAGGGTTGTCTGCTGGGGCACACGTTCGATCCTGGTTTCGGAGCTGCCAAGTTCGAGAGCTGGTTCTATGACAGTTCCGCCAACAACAACAGCCGACAGGGCATGGAAGTGAGGTGCCTGGACAACAACGGCGGTGTCAAGGGCATCTACTACATCGGCACCTACAGTGCGGCTCCCGGAGCGTTTGGCTCCTATAGCGCCGGCTACTACAAGGTGTGCGGCAGTGGGTGCACCGCATGGTATTGGCCGCTTGCCGCAAGCAGGGCCCGGGCGGTCGGGTGGCACAAGTTCACCCTTGACTTCCAACCGTATACCACCGCCGGCGCGGCTAGTGCGGTCCACGCATCTATAGATGGCACCGAAATCGGGACGATGGAACGCACGATCGAGACGCAGACATACGGTCTGAAGATGATCGCTTATGGATACCACTACCGAGTGAATCAGCAGGGCTGGTTCGACGACTGCGCTATGTATGCTTCACCGCCGGCTGCGCCGAGTATAGTCACTCCGACGGTGCTCTCGACCTCAGCCATACGGTGGAACATCACCGACAACTCCAACAACGAGATCGGCTTCAAGGTAGTCAATGCCGCTCAGGCGACGGTTGCCTCGGCAGGAGTATCTAACGAAACCGGCGGTGGCGTGTCCATGGATGAGGGAGGCCTTGCTGCCAACACGTCTTACACTCGCAGCATCAAGGCGTTCAACGGCACGCTGGACAGCTTGCCGACAGCCTCGGCCACTAGATGGACTCTGTCCACCGCTCCAACTACATCGAACGTGACGTGCGACAAGCCGACCGGCTGGTCGTCAACGGCAACATTCACGTTCACCGCTGTCGGCGGGTTTGGCCAGGGCACAGTTGCCAAGTATCTCTATGCCTGGGATACGAGTTCGACCCACACATGGACGGGTTCCGAGGCGGTTTGGAACTCCGGCGCGCTCATTCTCACCGCGCCGTCGGCGGGAAGCTACTTCCTGCACGTCAAGGGTTACAACGGCGAGAACGTGGAAAACGGCGCGCTGAACCTCGGCCCATACAGCTACCAGGCTGAGGCGCCGACCAATCCCACCGCCGCCGTTGAAACCCACGGCGCGCTGGATGGAGTATGGCAATCGACCATTGCCGGCCCGTCGTTCACCTGGAGCGGGGCGAGTGCCTCCTCCGGCATCGCGGGCTACCTGGTCTACTTCGGAACCGACTCGGTCGGCACATCGACTGAGCTGGTAACTTCGGCTGCTTACACTCCGTCGGCGGTGACGACCGGCACATACTACCTGCGGCTGCGCACGAAAGATACCCTGGGTAGTCTGGCTGACGAGTGGGCAACGCTGTTTACGTTCGAGTATGACAGCAGCGCACCCGACGCGCCTATGGTGATCGACGACGGCGAGTTCACCGGCTCCAAGACCGAGCTGCACGCGACTTGGGCAGCTCCTGATCCTGACTCCGGCATAGCAGAATACCAGTATGCGGTAGGCAAGTCCATCGGCGCAACTGATGTGGTCGGATGGACCTCCGCGCTTACGGCTACCGAAGCCGACATCGCCATACCCGATCCCGGCTTGGCACTTGACCAGACCTACTACATATCGGCCAAGGCCAAGAACGGCGCGGGTGTATGGAGCGGGGTGGGTTCCTCCGACGGCATTGCGCTTGCGCCCGCATACGAGACTATCGGAGAGGCAAAGGCGCTTGCTGATACCACGCCCGTCGGCCTTTCCAACAAGATCATCACTGCCGGCTTCCCGGCCAGCTTCTATATGGAGGAAGCCAACAGGACCTCGGGGATTATGGTCTTCGCGCCCGGTTACGGCCCAGGCGCGCTGGTGACGGTTGGCGGCACTATGGGCGTCAACGGCGTCGGAGAGAGAGCGATTCTCGATCCGGTTGTCACTCTCGAGGCGGTGCCCGATGTCGCCAGGATTCCTGGCCCGCTGTTGTTGGTCGGGTCGGCGTTGGGCGGCTCGGACTTCAAGACGTTCACAGCGGGCGCCGCGGGTGGCCTTGGGATGAACAACGTCGGGCTGCTGGTCAAGGTCTGCGGCCTCGTGCAGTCAGTGGGCGACACGGAGATCACGATCTCCGATGGATCGTCGGGCGGGCCGATCAAGATTCTGACGGGCGGCATCAGCGTGCCTGTTCTGACTACTACAAACTTCGTCTCCGTGGTGGGCATCTCGTCGCTTGAGCTCGATACGGTTCTCAAGCCGGTGGTCCGCCTCATTGACGAGAATGGGATCAAGAAGCTGAACTGATTATCAGTCATCAGTTGCCAGCTATCAGCAGGGGCGCGGTCTGTCAGATCGCGCCCCTTTTGTGGGGTGAGTTGTGAGATCGACTAAGATAGTCTTCATAGGCGCGGCGAGCGCATCGTTCGGACCGGCGTGCCTGCTCGACGCGATCCACTGCGAGGGGCTGGCGGGAAGCACGCTGGTGTTGGTGGACATCGACGCCCCCAGGCTGGAGGTTATGGCGCGGCTTGCGCGGCGGCTGAACGAGGTCTCGGGCGCGGGGCTGCGAATCGAGCACACCACGGATCGGCGCGAGGCGCTGCCGGGGGCGGAGTTTGTTATCAACTCCATCGCCATCGACCGCAACGAGCTCTGGAAGCTGGACTGGAGCATCCCGCTCAAGCACGGCATCAAGCAGGTCCTGGGCGAGAACGGCGGTCCCGGCGGGCTGTCGCACTCCCTGCGCAACATCCCGGCCATACTCGATATATGCCATGACATGGAGCGGCTGTGCCCAGATGCGCTGTTTATCAACTTCTCGAACCCCGAAAGCCGGGTTTGCCTCGCGGTGAGCAAGCACACCTCGATTAAGTCCGTGGGGCTGTGCCACGGCGTATATATGGGCATCGACAGCATCAGCCGGATCACGGGAGAGAAGGGGTTCGACGTGGTCGCGGCGGGCATCAACCATTTCACCTGGTTCCTGTCCATCACGCAGGGCGGCGAGGACCTCTACCCGCTGCTGCGGGAGAAGTCGAGGCAGTGCGCACCAGACTATCTGCCGCTCTCGCGGCGCATGCTCGATGTGTTCGGGCTGTTCCCATCGCCCAGCGACGACCACATCGGGGAGTATCTGCCCTACGCATGGGAGGCGACGGGCCTGGAGGGCTACAACTTCGCCGCCGCCGACCGTGACCGCGAGAAGCAGTGGGCGGTGAACGTTAGGCTCGCGGACGGGGATGAATATATCCACGAATACGCCAAACATCGGTCGGGCGAGAAGGCTTTCGACGTCATCCGAGCCACCCTCGCGAACACCAACGAGCTTCTGCTCGCGGTGAACATCCCCAACGGCGGGTGCATACCCAACCTGCCGGCGGACGCGGTGGTGGAGGTCCCGGCGGCGGTAGGGGCGAGCGGCATAGTCGGCCAGCGCATTGGCGAGCTTCCTCAGGGCATCGCGGCGCTGTGCAACACGCAGGTCGCGGTGCAAAAGCTGGTGGTGGAGGCGGCGGTCACAGGCTCGCGGCAAGTCGCGCTGCAGGCAATGCTTGCGGACCCGGTGATCCAGAGCGCGGACGCAGCGACCCAGTGCCTCGACGAACTGCTGCGCGTCCACGCGGCGCATCTGCCGCAGTTTGGATAGGGTCGCGGACCTCTAAGTATTCTACCGCCAAAGCGCATGCCCGAGGTAGAAGACAAGGGCAATGGCAATCACGTGAACGACAAACCATCCGGCGCCCAGAAACCTGAAGGGCTTTGGAAGATCCAAGCTAATCACCTTCTTCCCCACGCCCAGTATCCCGGCTTTTGCTGAGATATTTACCCGAACCCTCGCGTGCCCAAAACACGGACCGGGACAAGAATGCCCCGGACCAACGTTTCTCGGCTCTTCGCTCTCGGCTCTTCGCTCTCAGCTAAACTTCGGCAGCCAGTCGCCGTGCTCGGCGATGAGGTCGTCGCACATCGCGATTGTCTCGTCCATGGTCAGATTCACCGAAGTCAGCGGGTCGAGAAACGCCGCGCGGTAGATGTCCTCTTTTTTGAGAGTCACCGAGGCCTTCTGCGTGAGCAGGTGGACGTTGACGTTGGTCATCGTGACAGCCGCGCACTGGGTGGGCATCGCGCCGACCACCGTTCCCTGAACGCCGTTGCGGTCCACCAGGCACGGAACCTCCACGCACGCGCCGTTGGGCAGGTTCGTGATATGATCCCGATTGAGGATATTGCCGTATATCACGCGCGGCGTGCCGGTCTCGATACTGTGAATGATCAGCGAACCGTATTCGGAACTGCGCCGGATCTCGCCGATGTCCTCGTTGGGGTCCTCGAACCTGCGGGCCATGTCCCTCCAACCCGCGTCGCCGGCGATGCAGCGGCGGATATACTCGTCAATCGGCACCCCGAAGCGCTCGATAAGCTTCGGGTGATCGTTGCGGATGAAATACGGCACATACTCGGCCATGTGCTCGCTGGATTCAGCCGCCGTAATAGCCGAATTTGCGCAGCATCTCGAAGCGCACCTTGTCATGCGCCACGAAGTCCGCGCCGTCGTTGACGAGCTTGCGCAGCTTGGGGTAAAGATCGACACCTTTGTGCTCAAGTTTGATGAACCACGCGCAGTGGTTGGTGCCCGCCGCGATGAATGTGAGCTCATCGGCGGGGACCTCAAGGCAGCGCGAGAGCCAGTGGTGCGCGCCTTGGATTCCGTGGCAGAGGCCGACCGCCTTGATGTTGGTCTGCTGGAGCACCGCGCCAGTGTTGATCGCCATCGGGTTGGTGTAGTTGAGCAGCCACGCGTCCGGGCAAAGCTCCTCCATCTCGCGGCAGAAGCTGACCATCACCGGGATCGTGCGCAGTGCTCGGAAGATGCCGCCGATGCCGAGGGTGTCGGCGATGGTCTGCTTGAGACCGTGGCGTGCGGGGACCTCGAAGTCGGTGACGGTGCAGGGCTTATATAGCCCGACCTGGATGGTGTTGATGACGTAGTCGGCGCCGTCCAACGCGGCCTTGCGGTTCAGATATGGCGTGATCCTGGCCTTGGACCCGAGCTTGTCGGCGACCTTGTGCGCGAGGATCTCGGCGGTGCGAAGCCGCTCGGGATCGATGTCCATCAGCGCGATTTCCGAGTCCCCAAGCTCCGGAAATTGGAGACTGTCGCCGAGCAGGTTTCTGGTGAAGACGCAACTGCCCGCGCCTATGAATGTGATCTTAGGCAATGCAAACTCCTCCCGATAGTTAATATGCGGATCAAAGCAATCGCGAAAACGCGAAATGAGCGAAAACGCGAAAGAAAACCCATGGCAGTGCCATGGGTTGGTTAGCTTTTGGGACGGGTTTCTCCTTGCCGTTTTTCTCTTTGTTGCGCGGGTTTCCGCAGGCCGGGACAGAGACCGGCCACTACGTCCGCGACGGTCTACTTGACCGAATCCATGCGCTTGAGCATCTCTTGCGAGTTCACGTAGCCGACGATGCGCGCCGAGGGGATCTCATTGCCCGAGGCGTCGATGAAGATCACTGTCGGATAGCCCTGAACGCCGAAGAGCTTCACGGCGGCTTGCACTTTCGCGTCGGCCTGGTTGGTGCCGTCCACGCGGAAGCGATGGAACCTCGCGGCGGCCTCGATCACATTCGGATCGCTGAACGGACCGTGTTCGAGCTCCTTGCACGCGACGCACCACTTGGCGGTGAAGTCGATCATGACGGGCGTTGAGGCTTTCGCGGCGGCGGCGACCGCGGCGGGCTCGTAGGGCTGCCACTTGAGCGAATGCGCAGTCGGCTTCGGCACAGCTAACACGACTGCAACGACGAGCGCGGCCATGCCCGTAGCCTTGCCCAGCCCCGCTCCAATCCGGCTTGCGCGGATCGACTTTTCGAAGAACCCGAGATAGACGCCGCCGGTGACTACCACGATCGGCATGAGGTAGTGGGCAGCTAGGTCGGGCAGGAGCGGTGTCAGGAAGTATGCCGCCGCTCCGAGCAGCAGGAATCCCGCCGCCTTCCTTACCGCTATCATCCACATCCCCGGCACGGGCAGCTTCGCCGAGAACGCGGCGAGCGCGAACAATGGAGTCCCAAGTCCCAGCGAGAGCGTGAAGAACATCGCAAACCCCATCGCAGGGCTGCCGAGGTGCGCGACATACGTCATCAAGCCCAGCACAACCGGCCCCACGCACGGAGCGCACACGATGCCGAAGATCAGCCCCATGAACAACGCGCCGAGCACTCCGCTTCTGCCGGACGCTTCATTCTGGATGAACCTCGGGGCCTGGAGCTCGTAGAGCCCAAACATCGAAAGCGCCAATGCGACCAGAATAGCCGCGATCCCAACGATCACGGCCGGGCTCTGCATCGCCGCTCCGAACACGCCTCCCGCGCTCGCGGCCACCGCGCCGAGGGTGGAATATGTGAGCGCAAGCCCCAGCACATACATCGCCGCAAGCAGCACGATTCGATGGGTCCGCGAATCCTTCTGGGTGCTGAAATAGCCCACCGTGACCGGGACCATCGGGTAGACGCACGGCGTGAACGCCAGCAGCAGCCCGAGGCCATAAAGCATCAGCAGCCGCAACACAAGAGGCGTGTGCGCAAGCCTGTTCTCAAGATCGCTGATGGGGGCCACAGAGCCGGCGAACATGCCGCCGTTGATGTTTCGTATCGGCGTTCCGGCGGGCGCGACCTCGGTTGCAACGCCGGCCTGGGTCAACTCCGGCGCAAAGCACTGGTCGCCTTTGCAGGCCTGCGTGTCGAGTTTCGCGGTGATCGTCACCGGGCCGGTCTTTGCGGACGGGGCCACGCGGCCATCAATGAAAACGGTGAACGTGCCCTCGTAGACCGGAAGCTTCTTGTCCGGCGCGATGGGGAAGCTCTTGCGCAGGGCGTTCGGATAGACCGGAGCCGAGAAGCTGATGTCCCTGGGGGCGGCTATGGTCAGGTTGGCCGGGTAGAGCGAGTCCTTGTCGTGTGCGCCGATGTGGCAGCCATCCTTGACCGTCGCGCGAACGGCGAGCCTGAAGCTGTCGCCCGGCCTGAGCTTGTCCACGGACAGATAGGCCTTCGCGGTGACGGCCTTCTCCGCCGGCCCGAGTCCCGAAAGCTGGGCCCAAGCCGCGTTGGTCATGGCCAAAAGTGCAATGATTGCGATAGTGCTGAACTTGTATTTACGCATAACTAACTCTAATTGTAACAGATGAACCCGTTCGTGTCACGACTCAGGCGAAACTTTTTTACAAACCTTCCCATCCCTCCAGGTATGATACCTGGAGGGATAGGCGTGATACCTGGAGGGATTGGAAGTTGTCACGCATGGCCGTTACTTCGTAGCCGGCTTAGCCTCGCCCGGCCCCTTTTTTGCAAGGCTGAGGGCATCGACGTATGGCTGCGGCACGTTCATATCCCACCAGTGCAAGCGCTCGGAGTAGACCCACACGTAGCGATCGCTCCTCTGCAGCGCGTAGGCCAGCGAGTTTCGCAGCACCTCGGGCGAGTAGTAGTTTTTCGTGAAGTCCTCCGGGTGCCAGCCGAGACTGCCACTGTTGTTGTCGGCCCAGGTGCCGAATCCGCAGCGGATGTGCCTTGCGAACTCCGCCGGGTTCTTGGACATCGTCTTCGCCTGATTAAGAATCACATTGCGGCCATTATCGTACGAAACGGGCCTGTGGTATCCGTAGGAGAACTCGAAGCCATCAACTATGTCCGTCTTTCGCGACGCGCCATCGAGCATGCCGTCATAGAACGCCATCAGGAGCCCGTAGTCGTCCTTCTTGAGGTCCCCGCCGGGAGTCTGGGCAGCCTGCACGTATGGCAGCGATGGCCCGTAGAGGGTGAGGATAGTAATGTCGGGATACTCGGCGTTGATCGCCTGGATAAACTCCTTGCCGCGCTGCCTCACCCGCGCATAGTATTCATCGAACGTGTGGGCGGCCTGGCTTTCCGCGGGGAGCTTGCCGTAGCTCCAGATCGGGTACTTGCCATAGTTCTCGGGGTCGATCATGATGCCCTTGCAGCCGCCCTGTTTTGCGACACGCGCAAGGCAGCCGGCATTATACGCCACCGATGACCATTCAGGGTCGAACCATTCCACGTCTCCGGGCATCGTTATAAGCCCGATGAAGTTGTCCGTAAGTGTGCGGAACTTGGTAGCCTTGAGGTCGGCGATCGCGGGTTCATACTGCTCAGGCTTGAACCTGGCTCGGGAGAAGGGCCGCCATGAGAGCTGATCGCCCTTGTATGTGACATACATCACGACGCCGTCGAAAGGTATCTTCTCCATATCGGTGATGTGGTTTCGCAGGTATTCGGTGCTCGGCACATCCCAGCCGTATTCGATCAGCTTCTTTCCTTTCGTCGATGCTTCGACGGGTCCGCACGCCGTAAAGGCAAGGACGAGCAGCGCGGCAACCATAGCTCGTGCGTAGTTGTTCATCATCGGCATTTCCCCCTAGACAGTTAGTATACTACGTTCCAGTCCCAATGCAAGTCTCCGCGTTGCGCCCCGGTAACAATCAGCATTCTAAGCCGGAACCGGTGGGCCTGATGCGAGTTCGAGTATACGCAGACGCATCCTTGCAAGCAGTTCCAGAGCCGGATGGTCGCCGCTTAGTCTCAAGTATAGCTGTCTTGCTTTCACAAAGATCCGACCCGGCACGTTGATAAGCCCGAATCGGATGGCTTTCATCCTCCGCTTCGCCCAATCTCCGCCAGCGAGATTCAGCAATACCAAAGATTTCACTATCTGATCGTCAGTCCAACCCTGCTCCCCGCATACGCTCATGTTTCGGCGTAACGAATCCACCAGACCCGAGCCTACAGCCAAGTCCAGATATGCAGCAAGACCCGATAGCGCCGTCAAATTCTGACTTGTCGGTTCGCCCTCGATGCGGTAAGATAAGACACCCTGTTTGTCCACCTCGACAGTGAATAATACGAACCAAGCAAGCAGGGTAATTCCCTCTCAAAACAACCCCAGCAAACTATTCTGATGGCGGATCAGGGAGTTACGAATTACGAGTTACGAATTGGAAAGGGATAGGCGCGGCCATGTTGGACGATCATTGTTCTGAAGCCTCTGCGTTTCAACGGGGTCTAATCCTCTGAACGCACAAACTGTGTCCATCCCTCCAGGTAAGATACCTGGAGGGATGGGTAACCAAGGGGGCTTCGGCTATGTCTGGTAGAATCATCTCCGCAATCATCACTGTCGCGCTCGTGGCGTGCTGCGCAGGCGCGTTTGCCGACGGGATGCTGTTCCCTGTCGAGAGAGCGCACTCGCTGCGCATTATCCCGAACGAGTTGTTCACGGTAAAGTATCACCACGTCAACGTCACTATCAACGACCAGCTCGCGACCACCAAAGTCGATCAGGTTTTCCACAACGACTCCGGCTTCGAGCGCGAGGGGATCTACGTCTTTCCCATGCCGGAGGGATCGGCGATAAGCAAGTTCTCCATGTTCTCGGGGGAAAACGAGATCGCGGGCAAGATACTGGACAAGGCCGAGGCGCGAAGCATCTACGAATCCATCGTCCGCCAGCGCAAAGACCCCGCGATCCTCGAATACATAGACCGCAACACCTTCCGCGCAAGCGTCTACCCCATCCCCGCGCGCGGCGACAAGCGGATTAGGCTGGACTATTCCGAGATCGTGCCGAAGTCCGGCGACGCTTACAGATACGTCTACTCGCTTTCCACCGAGCGGTTCTCCGCCAAGCCGCTGGAGGACTGCAAGGTGACGATCAAGCTGCACTGCAAACGCCCGATCACCAATGTCTACTCGCCGACCCACACAATCGACGTGGACCGCACGAGCGACACCGAGGCCACCGTCACCTGGAGAGTCCGGAACGCAAAGCCGGACACCGACCTGGTGCTCTACTACTCCGTGTCGGATGATGAGGTCGGCATCGACCTGATCCCCTACCGCGAAAAGGGCGGCAAGGGCTATTATCTGCTGCTGGCAAGCCCGCGCGTGGAAGCCGACAAAGCCAAAGTGCTGCCGAAGAACGTCGTGTTCGTGTTCGACCGCACCGGCAGCATGGCGGGCGACAAGATCGAGCAGACCAAGGACGCGATCAAGTTCTGCATCAACAGCCTCAATGCGGGTGACCAATTCAACCTGATCACGTTCAACGAATCACACGAAACGCTCTTCGCCGAGCTTGAAAAGCCCACCGCGGAACGGAAAAGGAAAGCGCTCGATGCAATAGATGCGCTCGACGCGACCGGTTCGACCGATATCAACCAGGCCCTCGCCACCGCTCTGAAGCAATTCGAGAGCTGCGGCGCCCAGCGCAACTATATCATATTCCTTACCGATGGCCTCCCGACTTCCGGCGAGACTGACCCTGCGGTCATTCTCAAAAACGCCAAGGCCAAAAACAAGAACAACGTGCGGATTTTCGCGTTCGGGGTCGGCTATGACGTGAACACCCACCTGCTCGACCAGGTCTCCCAGACCAGTAAGGGTGACGCCGACTACGTCCGCCCGCGCGAGAACATCGAGGCCAAGGTGAGCACGTTCTACGCGAAAGTCAGCTACCCGCTTCTCACCGACGTCAAGCTCACGATAACCGGCGGCGAGACCTCGGACGCCTACCCCGCCAAGGACCTGCCGGACATATTCCGAGGCTCGCAGCTCACAATGCTGGGCCGGTATTCGGCGTCGGGCAAGGTCAAGGTCGAGTTGAGCGGGCTTGCCAACGGCAAACGCAAGACCTTTACGCTGAACACCTCGCTGCCTGAATCGGAGGACTCCAGCCCATTCGTCCCGCAGCTTTGGGCCGCTCGCAAGATCGGGTATCTGCTCGACGAGATCCGGCTGCACTCGAACCAGGAGCTTATCGACGAGGTCGTGCGCCTTTCCAAGGAGTATGGCATCCCGACCGAGTATACGTCGTTCCTGGCCGATGACCGCAACCTGACCGCCAACCTCGGCCTCTCCTATGGCATGGCCCGAAAAGCCGCCGATGTGGCTGTTAAGGAGACAAGCGGCCAGTGGGGAGTCGCGCAGAGTTCCAATGCGCGGGCCTCAAGAAGCAGCGCGCAGGTCGCCTCGGCTGCCGCGCCGCCGGCGGGTAACTATGGAGGCTACGGAGGCATGATGGGAAGCCCGCAGGTGATCGGCAAAGTGGCCGCTAACGGCCGCGTCGGGGGCGTCTACCAAAACGCGCGGGATCAGGCCGTGGTCGTTGCGAACGTGCAGAACGTCGCCGGCAGGACTTTCTACCAGCGCGGGGCGTATTGGGAGGACGGCAACCTCAAACCCAACCAGCAGTTCGTGAAGATCAAGCAGTTCTCCGACGCGCACTTCAAGCTGCTCAACAGTTACCCCAAGCTCTCGCAGTTTTCCACTCTCGGCAACATCCGGTTTGTGCTGGAGAACAACCAGGGGATCGAGATCGGCCCGGATGGCAAGGAAGAGATGACGGACGAGGAGATATCGAGTCTGCTTAAGGGAGTGTAGACGTAGGGGCGAAGCATTCGCCGCAAGACTGTGCTATTGTCACGCGCGCATCTGCGAATGCTTCGCCCCTACACGCTCATTGCTCAAAGAAGATCGTACCGAACCTGTTCGTCTTGGACATGCTAGACGCCCGTTGGGCTGGAAGGAAACTTGCCGGTTCGGCGCGAACACTGTACGATCCAGTATCAAGTCCGGAGGAACGACCATGAAGCTGCTAACTGCGTTGCTGGCGATCTCGATAATGCTCGGCCTTGGCGCGCCATGCGTGGTGCGTGCCGATAGCGCTGCCACCGACGATGAGGTCAAGCTCGCCCAACTCGCAAACCAGACACGTGCGCGCGAGCTCTACCTTGCCGGAGAAGCCGCCTCCAAGAAAGGTGACCTGCAGACCGCGATCTGGGATTGGGCGCAGGCGCTCAAGCTCAAGCCTGATAGCGCATATACGGCCAAGTGCCTCGCCGACGCTCGCGGCAAGCTCTACAAGCAATACTCGGCCACTGTCTCGCCCAAGTCCGATGCCAAGGACCCGCTGACCGCGTTGGTCAAGCTGAACCAGGTCCTGCCGCTGATCCCGGACAGCCCGGAGCTTGCGAACCGAGATGCCGCGCTTGTGGGCAGCCTTACCGATGACCAGAACAAGGCGCTCACGGCCCTCCAGGCGGGTTGGAACTTCATGGTTGTGAAGGATTATCCAAAGGCCGTTGAGTCGTTCTCCGCCGCCCAGACGTTCGCTCGGGGATCGGCATGCGTCGAAGATGCGCTCAAGCAACTCGACGATATGAAGCGCGCGCATCCCGATCTGTTCCCGCAGATCTCCTCCGGCGGCGAAAGGCTGCCGCAGATGGTCTACATTTACGCCACCTGGTGCCATTGGTGTACCAAGATGCAGCCGATCATCGATGAGGTCCAGACACAATTCCAGGGCAAGCTCGCCGTCTATCGCATCGACGGGGACAAAAATGAGGAGGCCAAGCGGAGATACAACGTCAATGGATTTCCCGCGACCATCTACCTTGACAGCAAGGGCGTGGAGGTGGATCGCATCAGCGGCTATGTCGAGAAGGAATCCGTCCTCGAAGCCATTGCCAAGCTGGGGATCAAGTAGCCGGTCTGTAACCCCGATTTCATCCCTCCAGGTGTCTCACCTGGAGGGATACGTCATTGCTCAAAAAAGATCGTCCCGAAGCGCTCCGGTATATGGAACGCGGCAGGATCATAGAACGTCGGCGACCACGCCTGAAACTCCGCCGGCTTCGGCGACAAATCGATCCTATACAGATTGAGCCGCCATCGCTCACCGGGCTTCGGCGTCGATCTGCCCAGCCCCGCGAACGGGATAGCCAGCTCCGCCGACCAGCCCTTGTCGGTATCCGTGCGGCAATCGAGGGTGCCGTCAACGACCACCGCCGTGCGCAGGCCCTCGCAGTCCCAGAGCTTGGTGGTTTGGTCGCTGGGGTGGCCGGCTACAGGATCGAAGATGGAGGCGTCGAAGACTACGTTGCGGGGACTGACGTTGATCTCGTAGTAGTGTTTGAGGTCACAGGCCGGGGACGCAAAGACCTCCACGACCTCCTCATTGTAGACCGGATCGTCGCGCTTAGTGTAGGTGCCCCAGATGTCCTCGTCTTCGCTTTCGAAGCTGACGTAGAGGTGGGTGTCATCCCAGCACATGCGGGCTATTGTCTTCTTGGTGGCGGGTTTCCCCGTCTCCGAGAGCACAAGTCTGATCGGAGGTGCCGCGCGCCACGCCTCATCATCCAGTTTGCCGTCGATCACCGGTGGCGTTGACACCTTTGGACACCGGTAGGAGGGAGTAACCGCTGCATCACACATATTAACGCACCCCAATGTGGCTGCCAGCAAGATGGCCGGCAAGATAACCGCTGATCTTCTCATGCTCTTGCGTTCGCGTGGTCGGAGGCTATTTCCTCCCCAGGCACTACTTGCACTCGAATGGCGTCTTGAGGCGCTCTTCGACATACTCACGGTCCACAGCTATATCATACTGGTCAAATCGTCTGGTCTTGTCTCCGATGTCGATCTTCATGGCCTCTTTGTATGCTGCGATCGCTTCGTCTCGACGGCCGAGCAGGTCTAGAATTTGACCCGTCCAGATCAGTGCGTCGAAGCGTGTCAGCGGATCTTTCTCTGAGGGCGCGCTGACGCGCCGAAGCGTCTCGAGGGCTTCTCGATAGTGCTTGCTATCGTAGAGCAGCATCGCGAGTTTGAACCACTGATCAGAGTCGATGGAATCGTCTCTTCTAGATTCATTCAACAGCTCCAGGGCTCGTTTCTCCTCACCCACCCACGGCTGCATCCAGATAGCTCTGTTTGTGCTGTACATGGGGATAGTAACATCCCATTTCGTCGACTGTCCGTCCGCGGATGCTGCCGTGAAGGTGTACTGGAGAGGCTTATCCACTTTGGTCTGCCGGCCGGTGAGGACGATATTATCGTCGGCTGTGAGATCCAGTTGCGGCTTCGACCGGAGCATTCTCGATACCCTATCCCACTGGGATGGCGAGATTGCGGTGAGGCTGAGACCTGTCTCGCTAAACATAGCGGTCCGCTGATCATCACTCAGGCGAGCGTAACCCCTAAGAATGTCCCCGCCGGTGGTGAACGCTTCCACCAGCCATGGGACATTCAGCACGTCATCGCAGAACAGGTTCTCCCCGACCTGATTGTCATCGAGAAGGGACATCTGGGCAAGCTGATCGAGCGTAAGAGTGCCGGTTCGCTTGAGGGACTTGCGCCATGGTTCCAGCCACGACTCCGGCACCTGATACCCTCTCTTGCGGAACCACTCCCTATCCCGGAATTCCAACACGCTGCCCTGCCTGTCCCAGTTGTAACGATACTGAATGGACAGCTTATCAAGAGCATCCTTGAGTACAACATCTGCGTTGACCGGCTCAAAGCCTCTGTTATAGATCGCGAAGCTATCCGACACGACCGCATAGCCCGAGGCCTTGCTGACCGCCCTCAGCAGATCTGCGAACGAGTTACCCATCGGTTTGAGTTTGACTTTGACCGCGAGCGCGGGATCGTCTGGGTGCTCGGTGATGGGTTCCCCAAAGCTGGTCTTCTGACCCTCCAGGGCCAGGACCAACTCCTGCAGCTTCTGCCCGTCGACGTGCTCGCCGTCCAGTATGCGCGCATAGGCCCGGCCCAACTCCTGTGCCGCCGGGCTGTCCGGATCGACGAACGAGGTTCGGATTGCCAGACCTGGCCCGTCGAGGTCGAAGTCACCAATCCATATGCCTCCCGGCGATGACCCGAGCTTCCTGGAGGCATTTATTGATACTGTAACCTTGCTGAGGTCGTCAAATGCTCCTTTGGGAGGCGCATTCTTGGGTCCGTAGACCTTGGTCATGAAGCCGCCCATCAGGCCGAGGGCTTTCACGAGAGCCTTCTGAGACTCGCTAGGAAGATCAGCCCCGTTGAATGCCAACGCATCCCCAGACGTCCACGCAGCCTTCGCTGCGGGAACGCGAGTAAGCAGATCCGGCACCAATGCCGGCCAACCCTGCTTGGCCTCAACGTAAAGCATGGGATCGGTTACTCTGAGGCTTGCCAACTCCTCCTCGGACATCGCGGCGGCTTTCGTCAGGTCCCTCACCACCCGCTCGCGCTGCTTATCCTCCAACTGGCTCAGACGCTCTTCGTCGAGCAGCCGCTGCCGGTCAATGCCGAGGAGCGTCTTGCGATCCATGTAAAGCCGATACGTCCACTTGCCGTCGGCTTCTTTTCGGCTCCATTTGAACTTCATCACGTGCGAGATGGAGTCCATGAGGCTCTTCAGCGACACGCCTGGTGAGAATAAATTCATCCTGCGGTCACGGACTTGCCAGTCGAGGTTGTTGTAGCCGGTGTAGAGCGCCACGCCGGTCTGCTCGGCGAGGTCGGCGAGGATCGAGGAAACCGTCTGCCGCCGGGCATCGCAGGTTACCTTCTGATCGAGCCGAGCGTCCACATCCGGCGCTTGGGCGACTGCCCTCGCGCCTGGTGTGTTGGGATCAACGGTTATCTTGCCGACTGCCATAGCCGAAGATGCGACTACGAGCAATGCGATCACCATGAGCGCTCTTTTCATGCATACTGCATTCCGCAGGTCGCGCCCTCTTCCCTCCTTGGCCTAGGTTCGCTATCATGTATATGCCGACTGGCCCTGGAGGAACTAATGGACATCATAAAGGCAATCTCAGCCGACCTGAACCTCATACGCGAGAAGCGACCCCTCGTGCACAGCATAACCAACTACGTGGTGATGAACGAGACCGCCAACGCCACCCTTTGCATCGGCGCGCTGCCGATTATGGCGCACGCGGTCGAGGAAGTCGAGGAGATGGTGGCAATCGCGAGCGCGCTGGTGCTCAACATCGGCACGCTCGAACACGCTTGGGTTGAGGCCATGGAGCTTGCGGGCAAGCGGGCGAATGCGCTCGGCATCCCGGTAATACTCGACCCCGTGGGAGCCGGAGCGACTAAGTTGCGCACCGATTCCAGCAAGCGGCTCCTCGAAAACGTGAAAATCTCGATTGTTCGCGGGAACGCCGGAGAAGTCGCCACGCTCGCCGGAATCGCGGCTGAGGTGAAGGGCGTCGAGTCCATTGGAGCTTCGGCGAGTCCCGACGAGATCGCGCGGCAGTTCGCCTCCACCTACGGCTGCACGGTCGCGATCACCGGCCCCATCGACGCCGTCAGCGACGGCAAGCGCACCGCGGCCATCAGCAACGGCGACGTGATGCTCAGCCGCGTGGTGGGGACGGGGTGCATGTCCAACGTGATAGTCGCGGCATTCGCGGCCGTTCAGCCCGACGCGTTTACGGCCGCGGTGGGCGGTCTCGTGGCGTTCGGCGCGGCGGGAGAGCTTGCGGCGCAAGTATCCGGCAACCGCCCCGGCACATTTGCGGTGGAGCTGCTGAACAGCCTATACGAGCTCGACTCGGCAACAATCAACGCACTGGCGAAGGTGAAGGTGGCGTAGTGGCCGGACTCCTTGTCCGATACGGAGATCGGACACCTTGGATGTGGTGTGATAAACTACAAGATACCCGCAGCCATTGGTGAACACAATGGGAGCGGCCACAGTGGTCTCGTTTTGGCATGGCAACAATGAGCAATGGTGCCGGAGATCGGAGTCGAACCGATATGAGGTTGCCCTCGGTGGTTTTTGAGACCACTGCGTCTGCCATTCCGCCACTCCGGCAATCGTGCTCGAATTATAGCGCGTAAGGCAGGAACTGTCAACGCATCGGGCGAACTATGCCCTTCGGAACATGAACGGAGACCTTCTTCCAAAGGAGAGACGACCATGAACGACGCATCTCAGACTCCGAACTCCGGGGGCCAGGGGCCGCCTCCCCCTCCACCTCCGCCCGGCGGATTCTACAATCCTCCGCCTCCGCCTCCACAACAGCCCAGGCGGAAGAGTCTGCTCTGGATAATACCGGCTTCCCTGGCAGTCGGCTGCCTGCCCTGGCTCATACTCGGCGTGCTCGGTGTCGGCGCGATTTTCTCGGGCATTTCGAGCCTGGGCGGGGTCTCCGACTACGGCAGTCACGTCGCTCTTATTCGGGTTAGTGGCGTCATTACGGCGGGCCGCAGCCAATCCGGGATCTTCAGCGGCTCATACTGTGGCTCGGACGACCTCATCGAGCAGCTCGAGCGCGCTCGAAAGAACGATGACGTCAAAGCCATCGTTCTGCGCATAGACAGCCCAGGCGGCAGCCCCGCGGGCTCCGAGGAGGTCTACAACGAGATCATGCGGGTCCGTCGCGCGGGCAAGATCGTCTACACCTCGATGGCTGACGTTGCCGCGTCGGGTGGTTATTATATCGCCTCCGCCTCGGACCGAATCTATGCAAACGCCAGCACCCTCACCGGCAGCATCGGCGTCATCTGGGATGTCACCGACATGAGCGGGCTCTATAAGAAGATCGGCTTCAACCCCCAAGTCGTGAAGTCCGGCAAGTTCAAGGACATCGGCTCGTCGAACCGTCCCCTTACCCCCGATGAGCGCGCGCTGCTTCAAGGCATCATCACGGACACCTACGGCCAGTTCGTGAAGGCAGTCGCCGAAGGCCGGCATTTGCCTGTCGCGGAGGTCAGAAAGATCGCCGACGGGCGCGTGTTCACCGGAAGCCAGGCGATCAAGGTCAAACTGGTGGACAGGCTCGGCGGTCTGCACGAGACGGTTCGCGCCGCCGCGAGGGACGGGGGCATCAGGGGCGAGCCCAAGGTTGTCGAATACAAGCGGCATCGGACGATCTCGGACATATTCGGAGCCGAGTCCGAACGCGCCTCCAGCGACGCCGAGCGTGCGATCGGCAAGCAGCTTATCGACCAACTGCTCAACGGCAAGGGATCGCCGTCCGGACTCAGATGACCTTATGACCGAGAAGAAACGACTCGTAGCAATCGACGGCAACAGCCTGCTCTACCGCGCGTTCTTTGGGATGCGGTATCTCTCCACGTCCGCCGGCGTGCCGACGAATGCGGTCTACGGCCTGACCACGATGCTGCTCAAGGTGCTCGACGAGAAGCCGGACTACATCGTGGTCGCGTTCGACACGCCCAAGCCGACTTTTCGCCACGAGCAATACGACCAGTATAAGGCTCATCGCAAGCCCACGCCCGATGCTCTTATCGAGCAGGCCCCGATTGCTCGCGAGCTTATCCGCGCCTTCAACATCCCCGTTATCGAGCTTGAGGGCTTTGAGGCCGACGACGTCATCGGCGCGCTGGTTACGCAGGGCCGCGAACACGGCGTGCGCTCGGAGATTCTCACTGGTGACCTTGACGCGCTCCAACTCGTCAACGAGGATGTGAGCGTAATGACCACCATAAAGGGTGTCTCGGACATAGTGGTCTATGGCCCCGAGGCGGTCGTTGAGCGGTTCGGACTTGCGCCGGGTCAGATGGCCGATTTCAAGGGCCTCAAGGGCGATGCATCCGATAACATCCCCGGCGTCCCCGGCGTGGGCGACAAGACCGCCGAAACGCTCCTGAAGCAATACGGAACCTTGGAGAACGTTCTCGATCACGTCTCCGAACTTCCCGAGGGGAAGCTCAAGAAGACTCTGGAGGAGAATGCCGACCTCGCGAAGCTCTCCAAGCACCTCGCGACCATAGTCACGGACCTGCCCTTCGACTTCGACCTCGAAAGCTACCGCGCTCAGCCGCCCGATTTCGACACTCTGCGCGATCTGTTCGTGAGGCTGGAGTTCAAGACGATGCTCAAGCGGCTGCCGGAGGTGGAGCAGGCCGCCGGCAAGGCTCCCGTTGAGGAGAAGCCCGCACTCGGCGTATGCCGTCGCATCGACTCGCCAAAGGACCTCGACGAACTCGTGGCAAGCCTTACCCAAGCGGGAGCGTTTGCGCTGCAGTGCCACACCGCCGACGACAAGTCGATCCGCGCGACCATCATCGGCATGAGCTTCTCGACCGGCCCGGGCAACACGGCGTATGTGCGGGTGACCGACCCGGCGGAGGGCGGGGGCGCGCTGACGCTGGGCATGGACGAGGTTTTCCAGGCCGACCTTGCCAAGCTCGCGCCCATCCTGAGTTCCGATAAGCTCATCAAGTATTGCCACGACTCCAAGCGTAACATCGCCGCTCTCGCGCTGCGCGGGGTCGAGCTCAAGGGCGTCGCGTTCGACACGATGCTCGGCGCGTATCTTTTAGACTCTTCCCGCAGCTCCTATGAGATCGGCGACATCGCGTTCGAGCAGCTTTCGGTCGAGCTTGCGGGCGTCACGCGCAAAGAGGAGCAGACCGACGAGATAGAACAGTTCTGCAACGAGGCCGAGGTCATCTACCGCGTCAAGCCCCTTATCGAGGAGCGCATGCGAAACGACGGTGAGTATAAGCTCTACACCGACGTCGAGCTTCCGCTTGCGCCGATCCTTGCGGAAATGGAGCTTGCCGGGGTCACGGTCGATGTGTCGCAGCTCGAAGCCCTTTCGATCACTCTCGATGTGGACATCAAAGACGTCGAACGGCAGGTCTTCGAGCTTGCGGGCGAGGAGTTCAATATCGGCTCCCCGAAGCAGATTCAGACCGTGCTCTTCGAGAAACTCGGCCTGGAGGCCGGCAAGAAAACCAAGACCGGCTACTCGACCTCCGCCGCCGCGCTCGAGCAGTTAGCGGTTGACAATCCGATAGTCGATCTCATTCTGCGATACCGCGAGCTTACGAAGATCAAGTCCACCTATGCCGACGCGCTGCCCAAGCTCATCAACCCGAGGACGGGCCGCGTGCACACATCGCTCAACCAGGCCGTGACCGCCACCGGCCGCCTGTCGTCCAGTGACCCGAACCTCCAGAACATACCCGTCCGCACCGAGCTTGGCCGCGAGATTCGCAAGGCGTTTGTCGCCTCGCGCGGCAATGTGCTGTTATCCGCCGACTACTCGCAGATCGAGCTTCGCATACTGGCGCACATGACCGGCGACGTGGGCCTGACGTCTGCTTTCGAGAACGACGAGGACATTCACACCCATACCGCCACCACTATCTTTGGCTGCTCCGACAGCGAGGTCACGCCGGAGATGCGCCGCCGCGCCAAGACCGTGAACTTCGCCGTCATCTATGGCATGAGCGATTTTTCTCTCGCGCGGTCGCTGGGGATTAGCACAAAGGAAGCGAGAGACTACATCGAGACCTATTTCGCCCGCTTCCCCGGAGTCCGCGAGTATACGAAATCGACCATCGAACAGGCTCGCGAGCAGGGCTTCGTCTCCACCCCGCTGGGCCGCCGCCGCTATATGCACGACATCAACTCGGCCAACCGCAACGTCAGGCAGTTCGCCGAGCGCGCCGCCGTGAATATGCCGATCCAGGGGATGGCCGCGGATATTATGAAAATCGCGATGATCCGCGTCGCCCGCGACCTCAAATCCCAACCGCTCAAGACGAAAATGGTCCTGCAGGTCCACGATGAACTGCTTTTCGAGGTCCCGCCCGATGAGATCGACCGCGTAGCGCCGCTCGTCCGATCCGCGATGGAGGACGCCTATAAGATGCGCGTGCCGGTGAAGGTAGATGTGAAGGTGGGCAAGAACTGGGCGGAGATGAATGGAATCTGACTCACAGGTCCCTCCAGATAGCCGGCCTCGAACTTCGCAGCCGGTCACGTGGTATAATGAAATGCTTGGTGTCCATCGCACACGAGGAACGAAAGATGGCTTGGGAAGCAACGTCCAGAAACGGTGTACCGATACGATTGCCTGATGAGCGTTGGGCGCACATTGCGGAGGAGCATTGCGAGCTCGCCGGGCTCAGACCTGAAGTTCTTGAGACTATTGCCGAGCCGGTGCGGGTTTTGGCCGGGGGAGACGGCGAGCTTCTGGCCGTGCGTGAGTTCGAGCCTGGCAAGTTCATGGTCGTCGTCTACCGCGAGACAGAGGTGGATGGCTTCGTGATCACCGCATTCCTCACGCGTCGAGTCGCGTCCCTGGACAGGAGGAAGCAGCTATGGCCCTAGTCGATATGAGAGAATATGTGAACTTGATCCCGGCCTTGCGCAGGTCTCCTCGGCACTATCTGTGGTCATCATATGACGAGGAGGTTGATACGCTCTACATCAACTTCAAGAAACCCAGCCATGCCACGGACAGCGAGATCACCGATGACGACATAATAGTCCGTTACGAAGGAGAGGAAATCGTGGGGATAACGATTCTCCACGCGAGCAAGCGGTAGCTGCCCCGGGGGCGTGAGGGACAATATGCGCGCATTCATCACCAATGACCCATATCCGGCCTTTGACGAGGGCAAGGCCTGGATCGAGCGCGGCATCTGGCCGTGCAAATGGATATGCTGTAAGGACGCGGGCGAGCCGCCGTTCGTGACGGCGTATCGGAAGCGCTTCTCGATGGACAAGGACGCCACTGTTCGCGTCCACGTCAGTGCCGACGAACGCTATGAGCTTTTCTTCGACGGCAAGCGGATCGGTCGAGGCAGCGAACGCAGCGATCGCGCGAACTGGCGCTATGAGACCTACGATATACCGATCGGCAAAGGCGACCACGTTTTTGTCGCGCGGGTGTGGTCGTTGGGCAGGCAGGCGCCATACGCGCAGATGACCGTCTACCCCGGCTTCATATTCGCGCCCGAAGCGGAGTATATCGAGAAGCTCGGCACGGGCGTTGCTGAATGGGACGCCAAGAAGCTCGGCGGATATGAGTTCGTCGATCCCTCCCCCGCATGGGGCACCGGCGCGAACCTGGTGGTCCATGGCGATGCGTTCTGCTGGGGGTTCGAGAGCGGCGAGGGCGACGGCTGGGGGCTGGTCGAGTCACGCGACCCCGGCGCGAACGGGTTCATCCGCAACGAATATCCCGTGCTGCACCTGATGAAGCCCGCGACGCTGCCGCCCATGATGGAGAACGACGTATTCGCGGGGTCGGTGCGGTTCGTGTCGGACAAGCCCGATGTTCTCGTGAACAGCTCCGACAATATCACAGCCGAACTCGATTCGTGGAACCTGATCCGAGGCAAAGGCAGCATAACCGTGCCCGCGAACACCATTCGCCGCGTCATCATCGACCTCGATGAGTACTACTGCGCCTACCCCGAGATCGTGACATCGGGCGGGAAAGGCAGCTCGGTTCGGGTCTATTGGGCCGAGGCGCTGTATACGAGCAAGGAAGGCCACGGGGTCAAGGAGAACCGCGACGAGATCGAGGGCAAGACATTCTGGGGGGTTGGGGACACGTTCAAGCCCGACGGCGGCGCGAAGCGCGCTTTCGGGCCGCTCTGGTGGCAGGCGGGAAGGTATATCGAGCTGGTCGTCCATACCGCCGGCGATCCGCTCACGATAGAGAGCTTTAAGCTGCACGAGACCCGTTACCCACTGGAAATGGAGAGCGAGTTTGCGTCCAGCGATCCCAGGCTCGCGGGCGTCATACCCATTGCGCTTCGCGCCCTGCAGATGTGCTCGCATGAGACTTATCTCGACTGCCCCTACTATGAGCAGCTTCAATACGCCGGCGATACTCGCCTGGCGGTTCTCACGACAATGGCGATCACCCACGACGATAGGCTCCCCCGGCAGGCGCTGCGCGCGTTCGACGGCTCGCGCCACATATCGGGCG
>Ga0209226_10000400_pt1 | contig 25176 bp, 22 predicted proteins | sample BarGraNGADG00212_2_FD_184497 | JGI IMG/M metagenome (GOLD analysis project Ga0209226, IMG submission 184497) | Arctic peat soil microbial communities from Barrow, Alaska, USA - Barrow Graham LP Ref core NGADG0011-212 (SPAdes) (version 2) | ecosystem: Environmental > Terrestrial > Soil >...
TAATCCGACAACAACAATAAAGTTTCAAATTACAATTTCAAAGTTTGTTAAGTTATCAGTCTTTGATATGCTTGGACATGAAGTTGCAACACTTATGAATGAGCAACTAAAACCCGGAATGTATGAAGTGGAGTGGGACGGGACAGGTTGCTCGAGCGGGACTTATTATTATAAATTATTTGCAGGGGACAATGTTGAGACAAAGAAAATGATTTTGATGAAATAATTTTCTAAAATCGTCTTCCTTCTTAAGGATTATTGCCTATTGGTTAGAACAGAATTATATTCAGCTAAGCGAATTTAGCTATTTAGTCAGGGGGCAACTCAAAGTCGCGCCCTGAATTTCTTTTCAAAAATCCTCCCGGACGTATTACCTTTTTGCAATTTTCCAGATTAAGGGTAAAACCAACATATGGAAAATCCGGGTAAAGATAATTTCAATGAAATATTGCGCGAATGAACCATGACAATGTCAGTCGGGGTTCATTGTCTATTTCAATTTGAAAAGATAATTCAAATCAACACACTTCAGATACTTTTATCAAACTTGTTCCGTTTTTCCCCGGAGTTTGTTAGTTTATATATCATTACAGCCCATGAAAAAGATAATGTTTTGTCTGATTGTTTGCTCCGCCCTAATGGGTGCTTGCAGTAAAAGTTCCACCAGCCCAAATTTTACCCCTGATTGTAGTGGCGCTGTAAAATCTTTTAGCAGGGATGTTTCACCTGTATTCCAAAGTGTTTGTGCAGGTTGCCACACGAATTTTTCAAACTATTCACAAATATCAGCAGATAAATCTGCTATCAGAAGTAAAATTGTCGATGGAAGCATGCCGCAGCAAGGCTCTTTGTCGACAGCACAGAAGAATAATGTTGTTTGCTGGATTGATAATGGCGCCCCGAATAATTAATCATCAAAATCTGGTATTGAAATCTTATGCCTGCATGGCATGCAGAGGTGCTGTTCTTTCTGATCGATGTCTTCAACATAATTGCTGGAGTGCATTACACATGACGGGTTGATGCAGTGCACTAGTCCGAAAGTGTGACCCAGCTCATGGATCACCTCCTTGGTAAACCGTTCAAGCAGCAGTTTGTCATCGGGCTCAATGCCGTAACGTTCATTGCTTAAGCGGTAGAGGGAGGCAATGCCAGTGCGCCCATTCAACGCGGCCTGCCCAAAAATGTAGGTAAGTATGGGAATAAACAGATCGACGCTGAAAAGGCCCAAGGTTTTGGCCTCGTCGGAGGAGAACTCCGCATCCACCTGTTTTAGCAGTCTGTTCCCATTGTATTGCCTGCGTGCGGGATCATAAAACTCACTCAGGTCGAGGCGACCTTCCCTGAATATTACCGGCAATAGAAACTGATGCTTTACCTCCTCAGCAATCACCTCAAGAATATCTTTCCTGAAATAGCCGAAAGAGATTAAAGTGATTTGTTGCTGAATCATCAATAAAGGATAGGTTATTTGTCCTCCGCAGACTTCAGTTCGTATTTCCTGATCTTATTATAGAGGGTCACGCGGTCGACTTTCAATGCCTTGGCCGATCGGGTAATGTTCCAGTCGTATTTGGTGAGGATCTGGAAAATGTGGTTCTTTTCATGGTCGTCGAGACTTTCGGCGGAACTGTCGATGAGGTTCTTCTCCAGCGGAAGGTCCCGGACCTGGATTTTCTTGCCGTTGCCGATCACGATGGCCCGTTCAACCATGTTTTCGAGCTCTCGCACATTACCGGGAAAGCTGAACTCCTCGAGCCGCCGCAGGGCCGCGGAATCAATCTTTATGGGTGGCTTGTTCATTGAGGTGCAGTACTTTTTGATGAAGTACTCAACTAGCAGGGGGATATCCCCCACCCTTTCACGAAGGGGCGGTATGTGGATATTTACCACGTTCAACCGGTAAAAGAGATCTTCGCGGAAGGTTCCTTTCTCCACCATGTTTTTCAGGTCCTTGTTGGTGGCACAGATCACCCTGAAATCGGAGGTGATCTCCTTGTTCCCGCCTACGCGTACAAACCTCTTGGTCTCCAGTACCCGCAGCAGTTCAATCTGCATTTTTGTGGAGATGGTGGCAATTTCATCGAGAAAGATAGTCCCACTGTCAGCCATTTCAAACCGTCCTTTCCGGTTGTACATAGCTCCTGTAAAAGCTCCCTTTTCATGCCCGAAAAGTTCGCTCTCCAGGAGGCTTTCAGTGAGGGCCCCGCAGTGGACGCTGACCAGTGGGAAGAATTTGCGTGGAGAGTTGGAGTGTATGGCTTTTGCAATCAACTCTTTCCCTGTGCCGCTCTCACCGGTGATGATCACTGAGGAGTTCGACTGGGCCACACTTTCCACCTGGCCGAGCACCTTCTGCATCGCATCACTCTTACCTACCAGGTCTTCTACATTTTCAAGCATCATAACCTTCTCTTTCAGCACCACATTCTCATCGGCAAGAGTGATCAGTTTGGCTGCATTCCGGATGAGGTGTGACAGGTCGTCGGGATCAAAGGGTTTGGTCACATAGTCAAAGGCGCCGTCTTTCAGGGCCTGCACAGCAGTGTCTACAGTGGCAAAAGCCGTCATCATGATCACGATCGACTCCTTCCGCATGGCCTTGATCCGCCGGAGCATCTCCATCCCGTCCATGCCGGGCATCTTGATATCGGCAAGGATAATGTCAAAGCTTTCGGATTCAAGCATCGATAATGCTACTTTGGCGTTTTCAGCACACTCTACGCGGTACCGGTCTTCGATGAACCAGCTGTAAAGAGAATCCCTTACGGACTCCTCATCGTCAACGATCAGAATGGAAATTTTTCTCGTCATGGTCTATTTTTCTTTATTTCGGATCACGGGCAGGGTGATCGAAATGGTTGTTCCTTTTCCCGGAGCCGATTTCACATCCACTTTCCCCTTATGGCTCTGAATGATTCCGTGTACGATGGCCAGACCCAGTCCAATGCCACTGGTACTCTGCTTCGTCGAAAAGAAGGGTTCGAAAATATGCGGGATGTCTTCTTCTGCAATCCCCACTCCGTTGTCTGAGATTTCCATCACCAGGCTGTCGGGGTCATTGTTCCTGGTCCGGATGCTGATTTCTCCGTTTTCCTCAACTGCTTCAGAGGCATTCACCAGGAGGGCGATACAGGCCTGTTTGATCTGGTTCGGACTGCAGAAGATCAGATCCTGTGTTGCACTGAAATCCGTCAGGAAGTTTATGTTTGCGATCTTCATGGGATGGGTCATCAGGTCGTAGGTCTTCCGCAGGATCTCATGGAGATTCTTTGCTTCAAAATCCTTCTGGTCTTTTTTCGAGAAATCAAGCAGCCCTTTCACGATATCGCCGCATCGTTTTGTCTCGTTCTCAATATGCCTGAGGTACTTCAACATCGACTCCTTTTTAGTGGGATCCAACTCAAGGTTGTGTAATTGCTTGGATACCAGTTTTGTATAAACCAGGATCCCCGACAGAGGATTGTTGATCTCGTGGGCCACCGAAAGCGACAGTTTGCCAAGCGAAGCGATCCGCTCAATATGGATCAGTTCATTCTGCGCTGCACCCAGCTCTTCCGACTTTTTCAGCACTTTGTACTCAAGTTGCTGCGACCAGTTCTGAAGTTCGTTGTTGGCTGCCTCCAGGTTGTCGAGCATGTTATTGAAGGCCTGTGAAACCACCTTCATGTCCTCCAGCTGATTGGGCTTTATCTCCAGGCGGGTGCTCTTGTCGCCATTGGCAACGGCAATGCTGGCTTTTACCAGTTCATTCAATGGTTTCTTGATCCGTTTTCGTGTGAAGAAAAAGAGAAAACCAACCAGGAAGAGGGTGGTTACAATCGCCAAAAGGAAAAACTCCGTTGAGGATTTCGATTCTGCAGCATCCAGTTCTGCCAGGGGGATCTTGATGATCAGCGATCCGAGAACCTGTTCGCTTGCTTTATGAGCATGACAGGAGCTTTCGTAGCAGGATTTATCGTTGCGGATAGGTAACTGGATCAATAGGTGTCGGCTGCTACTGTCATTTTGATTCATTTTGCAGTCGCTGGAGGCGCTGATGATCTTATAATGCTTCCCTTGGCCCGGGAAAATTGATTTAAGATCATTGTGACAGCTGATGCAGTTGGGGTTGCTATGAAAGTTGTTGGTATCGGAAGGTATGGATGTATAGACCAGGTGGTCCTGGATATCGTACATGTTCACCTCGTCGATCCCGGGCATAGTATTGATGATGTCGAGCGTGTTCTGCAGTGTGCTTTTATCGTTCTCAAGCATCGAATGATAAAGGGATCCCTCAACAATGGAACCGATGTTATTGCCATTCTGCCGGATCACTGCATTCAGGTATTCCTCATTGACGGATCGGAAGATGAGGCTGAAAGAAACGAAGAGAAAAAGGGAGGAGGCCAGGATGACAAAAACCACGCGGCTATAAATCGAGGAACGGAATTTCAGATACTTCCTGGAAATGGACTTGCCTGTGATATTGTTGTTCTTTAGATTACTGAAGAAAATCATATTCCGTTGAATTTTGAGCAGATCTGAATGCGAAATGAGTGCAAGGTTTTTTTTACTGCAATATAGGAAAAAAATCGATATGCAAAAATGGTTTCACTCTTGCCAGCAGGCGTGGGAAATATTCTCAAGGATTCATGAACTCCTGCTGGAAATCATTCCACACTTCACCTGGCAGTTCCGACAGGAGGTTATCGCGCAGTTCGCCGCCATCCTGCAAAGCAAAAATGGTGGTATCGGGATCGTATTTCGGCATCGTCACCGCCAGGAAATCCCTGAATCGCTGCAGTTCTTTTTTCGACCATTCGGTGGCTGATTCGGCCAGGTAGTAGGAGTTGGTTTCTCCTTTCCAGTTGTTCGGTTTTATTTTATAGAGCCAGCCTGTTCCGTAAGGATCCTCATTCAGCTTGCCGGGATCTTCGGTTAGCAAAAGATTGGTTTCTTCTACCCTCCCGGAGATGGGTGAATATATCTTCAGCATTTTTCCGTCATGATAAAGCTCTGTCATCACCTCACCTTTGATGATCGAATCACCTGGTGTTTTCATGTAGTTTAGTCTGACATTGCCAGTAAAATGGAGCAGGAGATCATCCAGCCCCAAATTGGCGATACCTGATTTGGACAAATGGGCCCACGTATGATTTTTGCAGTAGAAAACTCCTTGGGGAATTTTCAGAATGCTACTCGTAAGGACACCCAAGGCCTTGCTGAACTGCCGTTTTATTATCACCTTCCTGTTCAGGATGATGGAGAAAGGGATAAGCAGGGCCAGAAATGCAATAATGATAAGGTATTCCATTCCTTTCGTCTCAAAAATGTTGTAATAACTGAATCCGTCCATGGCTCTATAATTAAGAATTAACAATAATAAATTTTTTTATTTCTTGATTTAATGTTTGCTGGCCCAGGAGGGAGAGTCCCGCAACACGGGCATACGGTTGATGACCCACCTGAAAATCCATATTTCTGTGAATAGAACAGTAAGTGTTACCACTACCTCCATCCAGGAGGGAATATAGTGGATTGCTGCATCCCACCGGAAGCCGATCACTGTGACGTTCAGCCTGTTCAGGATGATCCCCAGGATGGTCAGGATGGCGGCCACCCGGACAAGCATGATGTTATTCCGCCTATAGCTGAAATAAAAGAGCATCATGGGAAGGAGGACGAAGCCAAACATTTCCAGGAGGTACCAATAACCCATGGGAGTGTTGAGCAGGTCCCAGTGACGGTTATGAATAAAAACGAGTACCTGAAGGAAAAAGTAAGCAAACATCGTCCCGGCACAAATCTTGGATAACCCAAGGATGATACCGGTCCGGGCTTTGTGATCTTTCTCGCTGATTTGTTTCTGAAAGACGTTATGGCTGATAGATCCTTCGAAGATGACCATCGAGAGGCCGGCAAAGATGCTGGAGACAAAGAACATGATGGGAATGAATTCAGAGTACCAGAGCGGGTGTATCTTCTCTTTGGCCATCAGGTAAAGGGCACCGAGCCCCGACTGGTGCAGGGTGGAGAGGGTGATGCCGAAGATGACAGCAGCGATGGTCATACCAGATAGTAATTTATGAATACGTTTTGCCCCCAGCCATTCTGCAATGGCAGGCGAGAATTCGATCAGCTGGGCGATCATATAAAGCAGGAAATGCCATGCCACCAGGAAGAGGACAGAGTTCACTCCGAAGTTGTTCCCAATAATAGGGTTGATCACGTTCCAGGGGCGGCCAAGGTCAAGGAGCAGGGCCCCGGCATAGAAAACATAAGCCAGGAATCCATTGAGTACGGTTACTCTCACGATGGATTTGTATTTCTTCATGTTCAGAATATACACCATGAAGGTAAGCACATAGGCGCCACCGGCAAAGGCCACGCCGGTTACCACGTCGAAGCCGATCCACAGTCCCCAGGGAACCTCTTGGGTGAGGTTGGTCACAGACCCCAGCCCCTTCCAGAAACGGATGACGATCAGCGTCAGCCCCAGCAGGATGATGGGAACCGAGATGATGTTAAACGGAGTAAATATTTTCCCTTTGGGTTTAAGTTCACTCCACAGAAACTTCCAGATGGGCTTGCCATCGTTATCGATTGCAATAGGATTGTTTTCGCTCATGGTTATTCCTCCGGGGTTTGGTTGTCTTTTTTCGTTGCCTGGTGAATGCCTAACAGGAGCGCCGGAAACAGTACAAATATAGAAGGCACGCTGTAGAGAAATCCTTTGGTTAATGCAGGATAGGAAGCTTTCTGGATTTCTTTCATGCCGAGTTCCTTGAAGGGTACAGGTGAGAGATACATCCAGCAGGTGCCACCAGCTTCATGTTCGCCATACAGGTAATCTACATAAAGTTTGGGGTTTTCGACAATCCTTTTCCGGGCTTCTTTGATCAGTTGGCGGCGAGTACCGTAGAAGAGGGCGTCATTCGGACAATTGGCAACACAGGCAGGAATTTCACCTGTTTTGAGCCGGTTATAACACATGTCGCATTTCTGGATCTTCGGGTTGGAACTGTGATATTCGAACTTCGGTATGTCAAAGGGACAGGAGATCATGCAATAGCGGCATCCCATACATTTTTCACCCCGCCAGATCACCGGCCCGGCTTTGGTTTTGTGCATGGCCTGGGTGAGACAAGCCGAAGCACAGGCAGGTTCGGAGCAATGCATGCACTGCATTTTAATGAAGACTGTGCCTTTGGATGTCTTATACTCATTAACCACCGTACGTTTGGTTTCACTTGTGTGTCGTATCGGGGGAATGTCTTTTGCCGGGCCTGGCAGGGGAAGGCCGTTGGCCTCGGCGCAGTCGTATTCACAGCCACGGCATCCTTTACATCGGGCGGAGTCGTACAATACGCCCCTGAAATCTATGTCGCCATTACCTCCGGGCGCCGCTTTCATTTCGCGGCCGATGACCAGGGCAGCCCCGGTTAACCCCAGGACCTTAAAAAATCCACGTCGGTTTATGCTCATACTATCTTTCTTTTAGTGTTGTGTACTACTTTTATTTTCTCGATGAAAAAAGTATATTCTATTATTATTTTTCTAAGTGAACTTATTTTCATTTGGATGTGTCCATAAACTTTACCTGGAAATCTTCCCAAACCTCGGGTCCGAAACCAGCAAGAATATTATCCTTCAGGTCCCCTCCATCCTGCAGCACTATGGGTGCATATCCGGCGGTAATCACTGAAGTGGCAAAGAAATCCTTCAGGCGGATGAACTCTTGTTTCAGCCAATCGTTGTATTTCTCGGCCATAAAGAGGAACTGGGTTTCGCGCAGCCAGTTTGAAGGTTCGATTGTATAGACCCACCCATCGGTAAACGGAGCGGTATTGAGCACAGAGGACCGGCTGCTGAGGAGACCATTCTGTGTGCGGATGGTTCCCGAGACCGGAGAACAGATGTTCAGTTGCTTGCCGCTCTGGACGATTGTGAGGATCACCCCTCCCTTTTGTACCTGCTCACCGGGGTTTTTCATCTTAACACGCGTTAATGACCCGGTGATATGCTGCAGAAAATCATCGATCCCCACGCGTACCATCCCGTTCTGTTCCATGAAGGCCCAGGTGTGTGATTTGTCGAACCAGAGACCTTTCGGAACGTTGACAGCAGTTTCGCCAAAAGCGTTTATTCCGGAAGAAACCCCCTTCCCGATGGCCGGCTTTCTGTTTCTCCGGTAGCCGATCACCCAGGTGATGATTGATCCTGCCAGAATGATGATGACCAGGATGATCATCACGGTTTGCATTGGATGACTGCTTTCGGGGACACTAGCCAGGGTGATTTTGTTATCCAGCAAGACTGATTTTGCCTTCCGTTCACTGGACCCGAGATCGAAATAACCATTCGGGTTGAGATACTGCTGTCCGCCGGCAAGCACCCATTTCAGGAAAGCCACCTGGTTTTCATTTTCAGGTTTAACAGAGGCGATAGTATAGATGTTGCGGGTCAGTGCGCCTGGGTATTTGCCAAGCCATACCCCGCGCAGGAAATCCTGCATACTGCCATAAATATTTTCGAAATTGTCGAGTTGCCCGTTCCTGTTTTTATCGATCGGCAACAGGCCTATGCCGACGACCAGCCCCTGTTTGTTCAGATCCAGCACATCAGTGAGCCTGCAAAAACCAAGTGCGTTAGGATCTTTCGCGATGGCCGAGGCCAGTTCAGTCCCGCTGGATATCACAGTCGCGTTCAATGCCCCGACATCCGCATTGAGGAATTTTGCTACTTTCTGCCGGAGAGATTCTTCGTTGAAGAGGTAGCAGTGAACCGGGGTAGTCTGCCCACTTCCAAGGAGGGTTCCCCATTGCTGTTTGCCGGGATCGCTCATCAGCATGGCTAGCCGTTGCGGATTAATACCCTTCAAGTTAATTTCACCAATCAGGGGGTTTTTTGTGTTAAACACCAGTACAATAGCATCGCGCCCCACCACCATCTTCCACAGATTGTTGCCCGGGAGTGCGGTATAATATTCATCTGTAAGAAAGGTGAGATTCGCCCCGGATTTTAAAATATCCGCCTTGTTTTCCCCGGAATATCTGATCAGGTTGATCATCGGGTCAGGATGCAGTTTCTGGTATTCAACCACCCACTTTGCCGTTAGATCATATAGTTCGGACGTGGTGACCACCGTAAAGATATTCGGGGATTTGGTATTATCTCCAATGGCCATTGTGTTCTGAATATTGAAGCACAGGATGGCGATGATGATGAATAAAAAAATCTTGGTTTTCATGGCGCTAAAATTTGACTCTTTTGCTTTGACTCGTTTTTGAAATTGGTTTAATTCTGTTCAATACCTATTCAAATATTGAGCCTAAGTCAAAAATGAATTGTAACAAACAGAAAAACAGGATGATACAATATGGTCTGCTGAAAAGATAAACAGGGTGAAGTGTTGAATAAATCAACAGTAAAATTTAAAAAACAACATAACAGGCGGATAATCAGACATAATAACATGATTGTTGAAATATTCAACAGGTGTTGAATAAATCAACAAACCTTCTGTAAGTGCCGACAGATGATGAATTGCGGAGGACTTCTTTCCCCGATCGGACTTGAATTATATTATGTATGTATTAAAATAAATATGTAAATTTGAATACTTCTTTGAATTTTTCACCTCTGCTGAACCAATAAATGAGACATATACTAATAACCTGAAATCATGAAAAATAAAACACAAGTTTGGATTTACTCATTAGCTATTATGGGAGTGTTATTGCTGCTTACAAACAGCTGTAGCAAGTCGGGTGACAACAGCAACCCGACTCCACCACCCATAACAGTAACCGATATTGACGGTAATGTTTATCACCTGATAACAATCGGTACACAGGTATGGCTGGTTGAGAACCTGAAAACTACCAGATACAACGATGGGACTCCTATACCCTTGATAACAGATAGTGCAGCATGGAGTAATTCGACCACTCCCGGATATTGTTGGTATAATAATGATGCTGCTAACAAAAGTACTTATGGGGCTTTGTACAACTGGTTTACAGTAAACACTGGAATACTTGCCCCTACCGGTTGGCACGTACCCACCGATGCCGAATGGACAACGCTGACTACTTATCTGGGAGGCGAAAGTATTGCCGGTGGCAAACTAAAAGAAACAGGTTTAACCCATTGGCGAAGTCCTAATGCAGGAGCTACAAATGAAAGCGGTTTTACAGCCCTTCCGGGTAGCCACCGTGACATCAATGGTGCATTCAGCGCCATTGGCGACGATGGTTATTGGTGGTCAGTTACGGAGTACGGCAGTACTGGCAAGGTCTGGTACCGGAATATGAATTACAATTACGCCGGTGTAGTCAGGGTAAGCAACAATAAGATTAATGGTCATTCAGTTCGTTGCGTCAAGGATTAATATGCGCCATAAACGCGAAGCAATTTTCAGTTAGTATAAAATTCTTACAACTGAATAGTGTATTTATACGTCACAGGATCGCTGTTTTTTTGTTCCGGATCAATACTAGGCTTATCCTCCTCATTGGTATATGAAACACTATAGTTGATGCTTACTTTTGGGAGCCGGAAGTTGATATTGGTTTTCGATGTCAGTTTAACGCGTACGCCCCTGTTCTTCACTTTTTCGAAGTGGAGCAGATTGACAACCCGGATGGCCTCTTCATTGCAACCATAACCAAGTCCTTTTAATACGCGTGGATTACTCACAGCACCATTGTCGAGAATGTCGTATTCAACAATTACAGAGCCTTCCACCTTTGCCTCAAGTGCAGTTTCAGGGTAATGCAGGTTTTCTGTAATAAATTCCCTGAAAGCCTTACTCCCGCCAATGTATTTTGGCAGGTTCAGAAAACGCTTTTTATTATGGTGATCAGGCATGGTCGATGTTGCTTATTACCAAACGATCGTGAATGAAATCAGTGATCATTGCATCTGAAACAAATAAAACATATATTTTTTATACCTGGCAAAATTGGCTCCGCTTCTTTGCCCCTGGAAATGTTTGTTTTCAATTTTAGCCAATTTCTTTTTATATTTCCATTTAAAAAACTTTATTACCAATGGAAATCTGTCTTCAGCTAATTTAAAAATAACATTCCAAATGGGATAGAGTAATTCCATTGTCATTTGGTTAGCCAGGTCTAAAGTGAGTGCGGTTTCCTTTGTGATATCTCTTTCCTTTAATTGATTAATTTTAAATATTGCTTTCTTTTCTTCCCATTCTTTAAACTTATGTCCACCACCGATGGGACTTTTTCCAGGTTCATCGGTTTGAAAAAAGTCGCTTACAATAATATAGCCACCGGGTCTTAAAATATCAATAGCACCAGGGATGGAGCTATCCATGGGGATGTATTGAAAACTCTCACAAAACATGACCAGATCATATTTTTTTGTGGTTTTCAAATTTTCAAATTTACAGTTATAAAGTTCTATCCGATCACCAAGCGTATCTTTTACATAATTGGTTAACAAAGTTCCGGGAGAAACACAATCCACATGATATCCTTTTTCTAACAATGTACGAGCCATTCTGCCGGAACCACAACCAACATCAAGAATGGTTTTAACTCCATCAGGAATATTTAAAATTAACAATTCCGCATACTTTTCTTGAGCTTTAGCTAAGTTTTGAATGTCGGCCTCCAGTCCTTCAAAGAAGCCATAATGCAAATATTCACTTTTACAAAAAAACTTAAAAAAATGCAGGCCAACTTCCAAGCCCACTTCCCTTGAATCTACTTTTTTTACTTTACCCATTATAGTTATTGATTTTTACAATCACAAATTCCGTTCTTCTATTGCCGCCTTTTTCTGTTTCCGTGTCAATTGAATACACTGGTCTAATAGGTCCCTCTCCTTTATTTATCATCATGGATTGAGGAAAACCTCGTGCAACAAAGTAATCATTCACTGCCTTGGTTCTTTTGGTGGATAATTTATTGTTGTAACCAGATGCTCATATATGATCTGAAGGAAACAAAGGTATTTAATAAAAAATTCAAAATCTTCAATATGTTGATTTTTTGGAGTGAGGGAAACGAAAATACAACTTTCTTCAGATTCGACTTTTTACTTCACCGCGGCGGATTTGCTATTTCTTTTTTCTCAGAATTCGATCTTATAACTGATCAATGGCAAAATACCGAGCGATTTCTGCGGTTCAATGGTTTTGTTGTATTCATCATACAGATAGCCTACATCCGGCTGGTGGTTTAGCAAATTCTTTATCTGGACAGCGAGGATTCCTGAAACTTTCCGGTAATTCAGGCGGTAGGTCAGTGTCAGATCAAGATAGAAAAATGAGGGAAGCCGTGGCACATATGCATTCGTTTCATCCGGTACTTCCCGGTGTTGCATTATCGATTTCTGAAGATCAATCGGAACATAATGTTCACCCCCTGTAAAGCTGCCTTTCACGTTAAAGCCGAGAATGTTTTTCTTCTTGATGGTCCACTCTTTTCCCACAAGAAGGTTGATCACGTAATTTGAATTGAACCTGGTATTCCTTTCAATGCCATCTCCGCCGGTGTACTTTGAATCAAATAAGGAGACCGTAACCAGGGAATACAATTGTTTTGTCAGGAATTTCTCAAAAGTAATATCAATACCCACATTTCTTCCTTTACCAGAATTTACCAGTGGATCGTTAACATAATCTCCGGTACTGTTGATCATTGAAAAATAACTCCCTTGTATCACCGGGATATCATATAAATACTGGTAATAGGTTTCAATTTTCAAACGCATATCCGGCCTGATCGAATAATCATATCCCAGGACGAAATGGTGAGAACGGTCGAAATTAAGATTCCGGTTGGGTTGCCCGCTGATTCCCGGGTTAACCGGGATTTCAACCAGGTACACACCAATATCCTCAAGTTGAGAATGAAGCCCGTACCCGATGTTTATTGCATGTTTCTGGCTAACCTGCCAGTGCACTGCCAGTCGCGGCTCAAAGGCATAACGGTTATTTAGGGATAAATACTGGAAATAGAGTCCGGCGCTGATAAAAAATTCGTTTGTAACATCGGTCCTTGATTCTATAAAAGCCTGTACAAAATTTGAATTCCCTTTTCCTTTATTCACCTGTTGAAAAATACCGGTAGTCGGGTTACGTGATTTGATGTCCAGGTTGTAAGATAAGTTGTTAACCATAACACCGCTGCGGAGTGAATACCGTGTCCCGAATTTATGGTTGATGGAAACTGACGCAGTCGTGCGCAAATTCTGATGTTTTAAACTATCCACGGGCTGTTTCCCGTAAGAGGAGGTCAGTAGATTTTCATTATAACCGATAAAATTATAGGTAGCTGAAACGCAGGAACGCAATAAAGTCGCCTTGTTGAGATTGATCTGGTGAATAAGTGCAATGGCCCACATCCTATTGTTGAGAATCGATTCGGAACGATTGTCAAGTTTATGCCACTGGGTGGAATCCATCAAGGAATGAGCCGTTACCTTGGAGAGCCCCCCGATCCCGACGAGTGAAAATGTCCCTGACCCGGGTGTAGGGAAATTCAGCTTGAAGGAGAGATCCTGGAATGTGGGAATTTTATTTTTCATCCAGGGATCAATATACTGAAGAAAGGAAAGGATAGAGTAACGGTAATTAAAGAGATAGGAGGAGGATTGCTTTTTACTGAATGGCCCTTCAGCTGCAACATCCAGCCCTTGCAACCCTAGCTGGATGGCATATTCATGGCGGAAGTTATTACCATTCCTGAAACGCATATCAAACACACCCGAAAGGGCATTCCCGAACTGTGCGGGGAAGGCAGCCGTATAGAAATCAGAATTATTGAGAACCTGGCTGCTGATGATGGTAAATCCTCCCCCTGATTGCCCCACAAAGGCAAAATGATTGGGATTGGGGATGTCAATACCATCTACCCTCCAGAGCAGACCTTTCGGGGAGTTCCCGCGGATCATGATCTGGTTGGAATTTACACCGGCATTGGCAACCACACCGGCAAAATTCGCGACCATGCGCATCGGGTCATCTATTGCACCGGCATACCGACGCGATTCTTCCACATTAAACGTGCGGGCACTCACCATAGCCATCGGGTTAACGGGTTTGTCCTTATTAACCGTTGCCTTTATTTCGACTTCTCCCGACATCACCACCAGAACCTGGAGTTCAACATTCACGATGCATTCTTTCCCGGAGGTGACGAGAATTTCCGGGATCATGGCAGGTTTGTATCCAACATAACTGACTTTGAGCGTATGTCTTCCGACCGGTACATTTTCAATAGTAAAATTCCCCCCTGTATTACTGGTGGCTCCTTTCAGGGGATCCGAAAACATCAAAACAATATTGGCTCCTGGTAACGTGATTTTCGTTTCAGCGTCAATGATCTTCCCGCGAATGATCTGGGTTGGGGTCTGTGAAAACACGAATGACATCCAGGAAACAAATAAAACAGAGAAGAGACAGATTTTTCTCATAATCAGGCATCGTAAATCAAATGCAAGATAGTAAAATGGTAAAATAGTAAAACCAATTTGCCTCCCGAAAAATATCGTGATTGCATTTTACCATTCTACCATTTCAAAAAACCCGACAAAAAAAAGTACATTTGTATAACCGTCTGACAGAAGATAAAATCAAAGTAAAATGAATAAAACACAGTTCCTGTTAATAGCCATTTTCGTTTACATCCTGTCCTTTGGATCGCAGGCCCAATTCTTACAGGATGCCATGAAGATCATCGATCAGGGCAAGGGCGGATTAACCGAAAAAGATGCCGTGGACGGAATCAAAGAAGCCCTGGTGAAGGGAACCGGTGAGAGTGTGGCCTTAGTTTCAAAACTCGATGGTTATTTTTCAAACCCGGAAATTAAAATCCCGTTCCCCGAAAATGCACGGGCGATCGAATCGAAACTGAGGGCCATAGGGCTTGGCAACAAGGTGGATGAAGTGATCCTTACCCTTAACCGTGCTGCAGAAGATGCGGCAAAAAGTGCACAATCCATTTTTGTTTCAGCGATAACCGGCATGAACATTTCCGATGCTTTGCAGATCGTCAGGGGAAATAATAATGCTGCTACGCAATACCTGGCTAAAACAACTACCCCGGAACTCAAGGCAAAATTCAACCCGGTAATAAAATCTTCACTTGAAAAGGTCGATGCCACCCGGCTCTGGGCCGAACTGATCACAGCGTATAACCAGATCCCGTTTGTCACCAGACAAAATCCGGATTTAACGGGTTATGTTACGGATAAAGCCATCAGTGGCCTGTTTACGATGATTGCCAAAGAAGAGTTAAAGATACGCCAAAACCCTGCGGCCCGTACCACTGAACTGTTGAAAAAGGTTTTTGGAAAATAGTGGCAAAACAAATGCAAAACATGCAGGCAGGTAGTAAAATGGTAAGGCAAATCGTACCTCGCCTACCTGCCGGCACAGGTAAATTGAATTGGGGAATTTCTTTTTACTTTTTTATTTTTTTATAGGTAATCTTCATGCGTCCGAAAGGGAAACTCTCCGTTACAACCGCACTGGTATCGCTGATATGAAGAATATCAAAGGTCCTTTTCTTACCACTTTCCTTGCTGTTGGTTAACAAGCGGGTTCCGTGTTTCCTGAGTTTCCATTTCCCAGGAACGGCTTTTCCGTGATATTCACTAATGGTTGTTTTATCTGCATTTAGGGTCAGCATACTTTTGAGGTCTGCCCCTATCAGCCTTGCATTTTTCCCTTCTATCCGGGAGGACTGCTCGGCTGTATTGGCTGAGGCTATTGTATCCCCTGTACCGGGTTTGGTTTTTCCCTGTGAACCAGCTGCCGGGATTTGGCGGTTCGGCACATTGTACTTTTCAACTTTTTCGGCTTTCCAGGTTCCGATCAGGTACTTTTTGTTGCGATTGATTGTTGAACAGGATGAGATCAGAAATGCAACGGTAAAGGCAAAAAACAAGGTCAGGAGTCGTTTCATATTTATCTTAATCATTTTAAAAAAAACGTAATTTTTCAGGTTTTATTATCTTCTAAGTTCAGCTAATAAGTGCAAAAGAGTGTAACCCAAAACCCAACACCTACTTCTCAGGATACACCGCCGGATCCAGTGCCTTCACATTCCATTGTTTCAGGAAGGTAACGACTTTTGTGGTATCGTATCCTTTCACTGTAGCATTTTCAAGCAATCCTGAATCCTGGGTATGAATCCGTTTGCCTTTCCCATCGAGGACTACGAATACAGGAAATCCAAAACGGTTGGGATATTCCAGTTGTTTCATCACATCCATGTTCTTGTTTTCCTTACTGTAATTGATCATAAGGTAAACATAATCGGCCCGGATCAGTGAATCCACTTTCTTTGCATTGGTAGCCATGGCATGAAACCGGAGGCACCAGGAACACCAGTTCCCACCTATCTGGATCAGCACATGTTTATTCTGAACGTTCGCCGCCAAAATGGCTTTCTGAAGGTCGGCCCTTGCATCCGCATTGGGATTATAAGGTTTTGCCTGTTCCTGGGAGCAAACAAGGATTTGGGAAAGCAGAAAAAAGATTGAAATTATGGTCGTTCTCATAAAGTAAGAATTAGGTATATCAGTTAATCTAAAAAACGTAAGAAATTGAAAAATATTTCGGTACCTGCCTGCCATTGTAGGCGGCTTCGCCGTTTTCTTTTTTGCTCATTTTTCATTGCTCATTCTTTGCGAAGGTGGTTTCATGGGCGAGGGTGGCGGAGGCGCTCCGGAGGGCGGTTCAAATGAGGCATCCAGGCTGCCGGAGCCGACCCATTCATTGATCAGGCTGGCAGAAATACCGATATCCTTTTCCAGCGCCTTGCAGACCTCATCCCGTGACAAGTCGCGGCGTTTAATACCATTGACAGTCTTTGAAAAACGGGTATTCCCTAAGAGGATGATCAGTTCGTAAAACGCATTGGCCAATGGCCAGCAGGTGGCGCCTGAACCGTTCTTCAACCAGTTCTCAAAAAATTCTGCTGCGTCCAAACCGGGCAGCGGCCGTTTGACCTCTGACTTCAGCACGATCATTTTCCGTACATTGTCGAAAGGTACATGTATGCACCATGATGTATACAAACGTTGCAGGGCTGCGACATCCGCCGCAGGCGGTTCCCCAAAATCCAGGCTGTCAAGAACCCGGTTCAGCAGATCTTTGGATAATCCGGTCATAGGGAGCATTGTATGGACATATCTGTTTTTCCTGGTCAAAGGTAATAATGGTTTAACAATTTTATATTTTCAATTTACGATTTTAGATTACATGCAACTATGAGCGGGTACACCCTGATGCCCGGGACCTCATTCTTCATTTTTCATTCTTTATTCAACTCTTAATCCCTCCATCTGTAACCTTTAACGAGGGAAGTCGTCATTATATAGAATAAAATTTGTCGTTCCGGATGAATTTTCTTTCTTTGGTTTTATTATTATATATCAGATGAAAGTGGCGACCTCGTGTAAGGGAATAAAACGGACTTATTATATCCGGACTATTCTCGTCTTTTCTTTTCTCTCCTGGATAGTCAGCAGCGGGGTCGCCCAAAATCAGCAGTCCATCATTGATTCCCTCTTCAAGGTAAAAAAGACCATCCAGGCCATCCGCATTTCCAGTGCGCCCAAAATTGACGCCAACATGGATGAGTCCTTCTGGAAGGATTGTCCCGTAGCAAGCAACTTTGTCGAATACGCTCCCCGGAATGGAACGGTTCCGACGGTTGCCACCGAAGTGCGATTCGCTTACGACGACGAGGCACTTTATGTCTTTGCCGTCATGTTCGACCCACATCCCGACAGCATCTGCAAGGAACTGGGAAGAAGAGACCAGGTCGAATCCCTCACCACCGACTATATTTCGTTCGACATACTGCCTTACAACGATGGGTTGAACATGTTCGAATTCAAGGTCACCCCAAGGGGACTGCAGAACGATTGTAAATATTCGGCCGTGGGCACCGACATTACTTGGGATGCGGTGTGGGAATACGCCGCGAAAATAACAGACAAAGGCTGGGTGGCGGAGGTCAAATTCCCTTATTCCGCTTTGAGATTCCCGCAGATCGAAAACCAGGTCTGGGGATTCAATATGTGGAGAAATTTCCACCGGAAAAACGAATTTTCCACCTGGTCGTGGGTGGATAATAAGGACAACAACATTTTCAGTTATTACAGTCAACTGGTCGGGATCAATAATATCAAACCTCCCGTGCGGCTTTCCTTTTCGCCTTACATTTCCGGATACATTGAGCAGACGCCGGAGAACAAAAACTGGTTCAATTTCCTTCGCGGCGGGCTTGACCTGCGTTACGGGATCAACGAAAGCTATACACTTGACATGATGTTGATCCCGGATTTCGGCCAGGTGCAATCGGATGACCAGATCCTAAACCTGACCCCGTTCGAGGTGCGGTATGACGAACGCCGGCAATTCTTCACAGAAGCCACCGAGCTGTTCAATAAATGCGGGATCTTCTATACGAGAAGGGTCGGGAACATGCCCCGGAATTTTTATGCACCTTACGACAGTCTGAAAGTAAACGAGAAGATTTCTAAAAACCCGGAGGAAACGCGGATCATCAATGCAACGAAGATCTCCGGCAGAAATTCGAAAGGGCTCGGCATCGGCTTTTTCAATGCCATGACCACTAACACATGGGGCAAACTTGAAGATACCATAACCGGTGCATCGCGGAGGATCGCCACCCAGCCTTTCACCAATTATAATGTCCTCGTCATTGACCAAAACCTGAAGCACAATTCGTACGTCACGCTGATCAATACCAATTTCTGGACCCCGGACGACCATTACTCAGCCAATGTTACCGGGGTGGAGACCCGGCTCTACAACAAGAAAAGCACCTGGTCGATCCAGGGCCGGCTGAATGTCAGCCAGAAATATCAAAACAAGATCAAGCCGGATTTCGGGTATGATTATACCCTCGTTTTGGGTAAGACCAGCGGGAAGTTCCAGTTACAAGTGGGGCGGGAAGAGATCAATAATCATTATGATCCAAACGACATGGGGTTTCTCACCAACAACAATGAAGCAGTCAACCAGGCAAAGATTTACTGGCTCATCTACGATCCTGTTTGGAAGATCCTGAACAATCAATCCGAATTCGTGGTGACCTATAATACTTTATACAAGCCATATGCCTTCGAAGGGTTGCGAATCCAGGCCGGCAACACCACGACCTTCACGAATTTCTGGAGCACCTTTGTACAGGCAGGGATCTATCCTTATGGCTATCATGATTATTATGAACCCCGTACTTGGGGATTGCTCTATAAGCGGCCGCAATATTATGATTTCGCCTGGAATCTAGGTACCAACGCACGGAAACCTTTTCGCCTGGTGATAAACACTTTCCTGATGAATTCCCCTTCAGTTAAAAATTTCCAGTATTCCGTATCGCTGACGCCGCGGGTCCGGTTTTCCGACCGTTTTGCGGTCACCCTGAGCACAAGTTATGAGAAGAACCTGAACAATCAAGGATGGGTGAAGACCAATTTTGATTCACTTTTCAATGTCATTACCTTATTCGGGAGGCGGGATGTGAACACAATCAGCAATATTCTAACGGTAAGTTATATCTTCAACACCAAAGCCTCTTTGTCGCTAAGGGCACGACATTACTGGTCGATGGCAAAATACCTTGAATTCTATACACTGAATGGCAATGGCACGCTTGACCAGAGCGATTACAACCAAAACCACGATATCAACTTCAATGCCTTTACGGTCGACCTGCAGTTCGTCTGGTACTTTGCTCCCGGCAGCGAGCTCAGTGTCGTGTGGAAGAATATCATCAGCACTCAGGACCAGGCTGTGGCGGATAATTACTGGAACAACCTCGGCAATACCCTCCATTCCCCGCAAACCAACAGTTTCTCCGTCCGGGTGCTGTATTATCTGGATTACCTTAAGCTGAAAAAGGCATTAGGCAATAGGCATTAGGCAATAGGAAATTATTTTCCCTGACACGTGCGCCTTTCTCAATTCTTACAACCCCATTACAGCATGATTAATGTTTCTTTAACCGCAAAGGACGCCGGGTTTTAGCAAAGTGCGCAAAGTGAAGTAGCGAAATCCCAAAACCTAATACCCAATACCCATTACCTCATTTTTCATTCTTCATAGCTAATTCAGCGATATCCTTTGCTTCCAGCATCTTTTTATCAGAACCAAAGATCACGCTATTAATCATTGCCAGTCCTACTTCTTTCAGGGTTCCGAAGGAATTGGGAAACAGCGGATGGACAATGGGGTATAGCCAGGTGACATATTTATAGAAAGAAAGCGCATTCTTTAGCCCCTTTGTTGGCAGTATAAAAGCCGGCCGGAAGGCATATGCCGACTTGAATGGCAGTTTCGCCAGGTCGTTTTCCGTTTTGCCTTTCACCCTTGCCCACATCATCCTTCCCTTTTCAGTGTCATCGGTTCCTGCTCCCGAAATGTAACAAAACGTCATTCCGGGATTCAGTTTGCTCAGAGTCTGTGCCACGTTCATCGTGAGCTTGTATGAGATTTTAGTATATTCAGGTTCCTTCATCCCGATGGATGAAACGCCCAGGCAGAAAAAGCAAGCGTTGTATCCTGAAAGTTGACTCTCGATGGCTGACAAATCAAAAAAATCACCATGGATAATCTCCTTCAATTTGGGGTGCGATACGCCACACGGTTTCCGGTTGATCACCAAAACCGATTCCACTTGCGGATGCTGCAGGCATTCATGTAAAACTCCTTCGCCCACCATCCCGGTGGCGCCGGTAATTATTGCTCTGACTTTAATACCCATATGAAAGTTGTTTGTTTTGTTCATCAAAGGTACGGGGGATTAACGAGTTGGTGAGCTGGCGAGTAATTAAGTAGCGAAATAGTGAATTATGTTTCAAATCATTCTTCATTCTTCATTCTTCATTTTTAATTTTCCCTGTGACTTTCTTCTCAATATATGTAATTTATTAAAATATTGTATTTACTTTTATTGTCAGATCGTTCTTTTGCTGCTGAGGCCTGACAAGGAAGCCAATGCCCATATTAAGATCAACAACCCCAGGAAAATGCCGATTGGAAGTGTTTTGGGGAAAGAGCAATTGCGGGTTGCTTAGGGAGGAAGGAAAAACGGGGCAGATTTTGATGAGCGTATATACAAGTTAACATCAATAATTATGAAGACAATAATATTGACAATATTCTCTTTCCTGACAACAGGACTCTTACTTGCTCAACCGATACCACAATGGAGTTCAAGTATCAACACAAATTTTAATTTGTATATCTACGGCAACCCAAAAATTAAATTTGACAATGCGGGCGACTTGATTGTTGTTGGAAATATTGACAATGGTGCAAATGGCAAAGATATTTTGCTATTAAAATTTTCCCCTTCCGGGAGTATTTTATGGCAACAAATATTTAATAGCGTATACAACAAAGACGATGAAGCAATTGATTTTGAAGTTGACGTGCAAAACAATATTTTGGTAACAGGGAGAAGTAATATTGATTCCGTTAACGGGGATATGATCACAATTAAGTACAATTCAAATGGTGACTACAAATGGATGAATAGTTTTAACGGAATTGCAAACAGGGTAGATGCAGGGCTGTCAATTACAATCGACCCTTCAGGAACATCTTATGTGACAGGGTTCACATCCATTGATACACTGGATCATCGAAAAATGGTTACAACTAAAATCGATTCCGGCGGCAATACTATCTGGACCCGTTATCATGGAACTGATACCTTAGCAAGTTACGTAGGAGAAAAAATTAAAATCGTTAATAATGAAATTGTAATTCTGGGCTGGTATGTTGCAAATGCAATCAGTAGATATGTTGCAGTAAAACTTGATACAAGTGGCGCTGTACTTCTCTCAAATGAAGGAGAAATAACAAAAGGTATGAGTTCATTCTTTATCGACAATTTAGGTAACTTTTATTTTGGTGCAGTGGTAGCTTTCAAAATAACCAAAATTAATTCAGATGGGACTTTTGCCTGGTCTGATACAGCTCCTACAAATCTTCCGTCAAACACATCAGGTGACGAAGTAAGAGCGATTATTGTTGATTCCTTACAAAATGTTTATATCACAGGCAGACATTACGGAGATGATTATGGCGGTCCGGCTTATTCAAACGCTGATATTCTCACGATAAAATATTCTGCAAGCGGAAATAAGATTTGGAGTAAACGGTATGAATATTTAAGTAATAATGCAGCAGATATTGGGAATGACATAACGCTTGACCCTGATCTGAATGTATATGTTGCCGGACAAAGTGAACGAAATCTTACTGACTACGACTATGTTGTAGTTAAATACGATGTAAACGGCAATGAAAAAGGAACAATCCGATACAACGATTCTGGGAGTGGTGATGATGTCATCACTTCAATAGTTGTAGCCGACAGTTCAAATATTTTTGTGACTGGTGTGACTTTTGACAATCTTTTATCATCGACAACTACACAAAAATATGGCGCTGTAAGTGGAGTTGGGATTTTTGAAATTAATCTTGTTCCGATTTCTCTCAGTGCTTTTCCAAATCCATTTTCAAATACTACTTCTATCCATTTTCCAAATATAGACAAAGAGGTTTTCAACTTTAACCTATTCGACGCTTCAGGAAAAATTATTTTGAATCAAAAAACAAAAGACGACAAGGTTGAAATTTCGGCAGACAATTTGCCGGCAGGTCTTTATACTTTCATATTGCTTAGTGACAGAAAAAATTATAATGGAAAAATTATCAAGACAAAATAGTATTACTGGCGTTAATTGCCGATGTAGTGGGGCTTTCTGCGATTATGTTTAAAATTAAATTCACGGTAATTTGATAAGATGATGTTTCAAAATTCGGCAACAGCGCCAGCTACGAAACTGTTATCCAACATGATAAAAAATGAGACCAGTACAAAAAATGACTTTATGCATGGTGATATTTTTCACCTTCAGCTTATGCAATGACCTTTACTCCTGCACAAGAGTGGTTTACCAGGGGCCCAATGGTACAATCCTGACAGCTCGTTCCATGGATTGGAAAGAAGATATGATGACGAATCTCTGGATATTCCCCAGGGGGATGGAACGAAACGGCGAAGTTGGTGCGAATTCGCTGAAATGGACATCAAAATATGGAAGTGTCATCGCTTCCGCTTATGACATTGCCAGCACCGACGGCATGAATGAAAAAGGCCTTGTAGCGAATCTTCTATGGCTGGCCGAATCTGACTATCCCAAATGGGATCAAACGAAACCGGGCCTTTCAATAGCTGCATGGGTTCAATATGTGCTCGATAATTATGCTACTGTTGAAGAAGCAGTGGAAGATCTCCGCCAGGAAAAATTCATCGTGATCACAGCCAACAGCCCCGGTACATCGACGCTGGCAACTTTGCACCTATCCATTTCTGATGGAACCGGTGATAATGCCATATTTGAATACATTGGGGGTAAATTGGTGATCCACCATGACAGGTCATACCAGGTTATGACAAACTCGCCCATCTATGAGAAGCAACTTGCCCTGAATGAGTATTGGAAAGAGATCGGAGGAACAACTATGTTGCCGGGAACCAACAGGGCAGCAGACCGTTTCGTAAGAGCTTCTTTTTATGTTCATGCTATTCCACAAACAGATAATACCCGGATAGCTGTTGCAAGTATGTTCAGTGTTATCAGAAACTGTTCCGTGCCCTTTGGTATTACCACTCCTGATCAACCCAATATTTCTTCCACCCGATGGAGAACAGTATCAGACCATAAAAACAAGGTATATTATTTTGAATCAGCCTTAATGCCCAACACGTTTTGGGTAGATTTCAAAAACATTGATTTTTCTGAAAAAGCTACTGTGAAAAAGCTCTATTTAACCGGTGAGGAAATCTATACAGGCGATGCTGTAAATAAATTCAAAGAGACTACTCCTTTTAAATTTGCGGGACTGTAGAAAATAGTTAGCGAGTTGGCGAGCTGGTGAGTTGGCGAGTTTTTCTCTGTGCCTTTCTTCCATTATATGTAATTAAACCAAATATTGTATTTACTTTTATTGGCATAAAAATGTTTTTCATGAAAAAGAAATTATTTGGTTTTGCTATCCTCCTCATCGTCATGTTGTCCTCCTGTAAAAAGGCGAATAACGATGAGCAATTAACAAATAATCTTAATACGCTTCAAATTAAAAGTATCAATGTTTCAGACACTTCAGGGTATGTGCTAACTATGAATACTTATTATTATGATAATTTAAACAGGCTGGCACAAATTACCGAAGTGGTGAATTCACCCACTCCGGTTACCCTTTTTTATAAATTTGAATATTACCCATTAAAAGTAATCGTAAAAAGAAACATCTTACCTGACACCTGGATATCTGAAAAAACAATATATGAATTAAATTCAGTTGGATTAGCCATTACGTCGACGGTCATGACATTTACTGATTCAAATGATTCATTAATTGAGATGTCTGATACATACCAGTATAATTCAGACGGATATTTAACAACACAGGTCAGCTCTCTTTTTGGGCCTTCCCCTGTGGTTACTGCTTCTTACCAGGTTGCAAACAGGAATTATGAGTCCATAACCTGGACATCAACAGCGTCAGGTTCTACAGAGAAAGAAAACTATTCTTATGATGCCGGTCATATCAATACCATCGGTAATGTGAACGTGAGATTATCCTTCCTGGGAAAATCATCCTATAATCCGATGATAAAAGCAACAATGGATTCAACCCAACTGGTGACAGCAATTTATTCATACCAATATGATTCGGATAACCGGATTCGTCAGGTAATTATAAATGGAGTTGCTGCCGGGGTGAATGGTATCTGGTACAGCATACCGGTACTGATGACTCACCAAATTGTATCTTACGCCTATTATTAAAAGCTGGCGAGTTGGCGAACTGACGAGCTGGCGAGTTTTTCTTTATTACTTTGTGACTTTGTCACTTCATCACTTTTCTTAACCGCAAAGGGCGCAAAGTTTTTGCAAAGTTCGCAGAGAACAATTTTCTATTTTTCATTTTTTTCTTCACCACAATAGTCACATAGATCACATTAGAATGGAACCTGGAAGGATATTACTCGCCAACTCACCAGTTCACCACTTATTACTCGCCAACTTGCCAACCCCGCTGAGCGGCCCCGAGGCCTCGGGGCCGATCGGCACATCGCAGAATTTGCAATTCTGCAAAAG
>Ga0209226_10000405_pt1 | contig 24877 bp, 20 predicted proteins | sample BarGraNGADG00212_2_FD_184497 | JGI IMG/M metagenome (GOLD analysis project Ga0209226, IMG submission 184497) | Arctic peat soil microbial communities from Barrow, Alaska, USA - Barrow Graham LP Ref core NGADG0011-212 (SPAdes) (version 2) | ecosystem: Environmental > Terrestrial > Soil >...
CTTTCCTCTTGCCAAGCAATGCCAATCACCTCCACAAGAGGAATTCGACATCGCCTCCAGTAATCCATGCCTGTAAGACAAAAAACTTCGGGGTTTTTGAACAGCCCCTTCTAGTCCCAGAACGGATCGTTGGCGCGGTTGTGTTATGCTTAGGATATGTGAATTCGGGATATGGTGATCGACCGGGGGGCGACTCCCGGTCGATCACTTTGATCTTGTCTTGCTTACTGCGTGGTCTTCCCTTTTTCCTCGGATTTCGGCACCTCGGCGACATGCGGTTTCTCGGACGGCTTCGGCGAGGCCGCGTCGGCGGCCACCTGCCGCGATTCCTTAGCCATATTGCCTACGGCGGCCATTTCCTTCACGGCCGCTGGAGGGGTCTCGTGCATCATGCCGCCGGCCGGGGCCGGGGATGCGCCGCCGCCGGGCATCCCACCCAGATACTTCATCAGGGTTGCCGCAAGCCCGTCGATGGGACCAGACCCGCTGCCGCCGCCGCCCATTACGAGAATCTCCGGCATGAACTTCGCGTTGCGCTCGGCGAGGACCGTCACCGCGTTGACCAGCGCGGTCGGGTTCTGCCCAAGAGCCTGCACCTGCGCCTGGAACGCCTTTGCCCGCGCCAGGCCGACCGCTTCGACCTCCGCTCCTTTGGCTGTGCCGGTCTGGCGGATGAAGGTCGCCTCGCCGTCAGCTTTGGCCTTCATAGCGTTCGCGTTGTTGACAGCGATATCGACGTTGACCTTCGATTGCGCGAGCTGGCTCTGCATATCAGCGGTGCCCTTCGCCTGCTCCATCGAGATTCTTTGCTCCTGAGCCGCCCTCTGTTTCTCGAACGTCTGAATCTCCTGGTTTGCGATTTCCCTCTGCTGCAGCACCTGTACCAGGTCAGGCGGGAACACGACGTCCTGAATATAGACGCCCTTTGTCTCCACCTGATACTCCGCCAACTGCTGGCTTATGTGGGCAAAGGCTTCCTGTTGGACCTTCTGGCGAGTCTCGATAAACGTGACCGCCGGCATGTTCTGCAGATTGTCCCTGAAGTGGTTTCCGACCGCCGCCTGAAGCACCTCGTTGACCAGGTTCGCCATAGTGCCGACGCTCGATATCACCTTCGGCGCCTTCGTATCCGGCACGTGGATCTGCACCTGCAGGTCGATCTTGAAAACGAACCCTTCCCTGCTCTTCGCCTCTATCTGTTCGAGCCGCTGGTCGAGGTTGTGGGCTTGGGAAACCACGTTCGCCCAGTTCAGTGTAAGGATCGCCGTAGGGACGATCTCGGCCTGGTAGCAGCGAGGGTTGATCGGGTACTTGCCCGTCCGAAGCGGCTCCTGCCAGATTCCGCGGTGACCTGGCTGGACCAGGCTCCCGAACTTGAAATCAGGCCCCGACGTGTCCTCGGTCACGAGGCCGACATAAGCCTTGACAACGGCCACTTGCCCTTGCTCGACCACCAGCATCGGAACAAGCTCCACGCTGACCAAAAACGGGTTGAGGGCGTAAGCGCCATAAAGCAGCGGATCGTGCTGAAGGCCGATCTTGCCCCCGTTATCCAGGAACTTCTGATAGTCCTGGTAGTTGTTGTGGAGATCGTTCTTGCTGCCGAGGAGAATCTCGATGATCTCAGAATCCGAGGCCTTTGCCTCCGCCATCTTAGCTACGTCCGCAAATCCTCCGAGCCGGCTGGCGATGTCGCCCGAGCGCAGCGGATCGCCTTCATAGGTCGTCACTATCCCGACCATATCGATGGTCTTGCCCTCGGGGCCGCTTGGCTGAGGCTGGATGCGGACGAGTTCGAGCTGGTCGGGCCGGAGGCCGAATACATCAGGGGCAAGCTTCGGGCCGATGCCCTGCAGCTCGGGACTGACCGGCAGGCCGTAGACCTCCCGCCGCGTTATCACGACAAACGCAACCGGGTGCATTGGAACCAGGGTTCCCGGAGGAAACACCGGCCTCTGGACGCCTTTCTGACCGCCGTTTCCAATGAACAGGCGCAGATTCGTAAAATTCCCGAACTCGGGCTTATAAACCGCCGACTTGGCGCCGATCGGCAGCGCCGAACCCACCTGCGCGATCACGACGCCGATCTCGCCCGCGGGTATCTGCACCCAGGGAAACTTGGCGACTTTGTACAAAATCCAGAACTTCAGCCGCAGTCCTGGCATTAGCAGTTCCGACTGGAATCCGGCTTCCCCCTCAAAGGCGATGGGGTTGTCCGAGCAAAGCTTCTTGAAGCCGAACCTCTTCATCACCAGACCGACCTCGGTCGGGCCGATGATCCTGATCGACGGCAGGATCAGGATCGCGAGTGACGCGATGATGATGAACCAGTACGTCTGAGACGTGTATTCTACCGGCATGGTATACCTCTTTCTGCCATCGATCCCACCAGGTATCCTACCTGGAGGGGACTTGCTCGCGCGCGATTTGCAATCGCGTGCGAAACGGAACGTGGCGATCCGATTGCTAGCAACATGTTCCGCGCGGATAGGCGGCTTCCTGCTTTTTGCGCCAACAAATGTTGGGCGGGGATCTCCGAATCCCCGCCCCGGAGAGCCAGCGTATCAGCGGGTGTTATCTGGAAGGCGCCAGCCGTATTGTTGTCTCCCGCCCCAGCGCCACCGGGCCGACGTCCACGGTGGAGTCCGCGCCGACCACGGCTGTGCGCTTCTTTCCGGCGATGCTCACGCTTGTCTTACCCGTCAAAGACGTGCGCAATCGAAGCGACTTGAGGCTAAGCGGCGACGTGTTTCGGGATTTGAGTTCGGAGAACGGAAATCCCGAAACCCCATCCATGTTGGTGATCGTGTAGACCTCCTCGCCCGGCGCGCGGCTATACTTCACCTGCCCCATCCACCTGGGGGTAATAATCGGCAGCACAATCCGCGAGTCCTTCCACACCCAGTCGGCGGGCCTCACCTTTGCGGTCCCGGTAGGCAAGTCCAAGTTAAGCCCCGCCGCCGAATACGCGAGAGTCATGGCCACTCCGAGGCGATAATCGCGCAGCAGGCGATCCGTGACCGAACCAGTGTGCGGGTCCTCGATCGCTTCCTCCTGCCGCCACGGAACGCGAGCTTTCTCGACCATATACTGCCGCCATATCTCGTCGGCGATGCGAAGCCCGATCTCGTCGAGGCCGACATACATGCAGTGGGACGCGTAGAAAAGCGACCAGCCCGTGCCGCAAACGTAGCACTGCCACGCGCCGTTGTTGGTACCGTCAGGGTAGAGACAGACAGTCACGCCGTAGAGCGAGTCCTTGCCGCAGACACTATCGACCGTTTCCAGCGCCGAACGCACTTGCTTGGCGGGTATGCCCGTCTCAAAACCGAGCATGGTTCCATACCAATCGCCGGCCACCTGCAGCGATGAGACCATTTCGTTGTTCGCGCCCCCGTCGAGAACCCCCTGCCGGAAGTAGCGTCCGTTCCAGATGAGCTTTGAGACTTGAGCGAGGGCTTTGCCGTGCGTGGCGCGCAGTTGAGACGCGTAAGTTGGTTCTCCGAGATCGTCCGCCAGTCGGGCGACCGCCACCAGCATCGCCACCCACTGGTTTGCATCGTATCCGCTCTTGCCTGCCATGGTCCACCCGTCGTAGCTATAGTAGGTCTCCGGCAGACCGTCATTATCGCTATCTCTGGCCTGAACCCACGCCACGGCGCGCTTGACGTGCGGCCACATTTCCTTGAGAAACGCCTTGTCCCCGGTCCACTGATAATCCCGCGCGACCTCCAGGCAGAACTTGATGGGCAGATTGACCCAGTAGCCGTCGTATGCGTGCACGTCCGTTTTCGGGGCCACCGGGGGCGCGTTTTTCGGAAAGACATAGACATCGGCGAGCCCGCGCCCTACTCCCAGGTCGTGCGGCACGAACCCATCGCCGAACTGCGACCCCGCGAACTCGCGCATCTCCATCGCGTCCAGTTCGGGGAAACCCGCCAGCTTCTGGAACGAACCGTAGTAACGCACGTCCATCGTGCCCATGGCCGGGCACCTATCGGCGGACTCGTAGGTGAAGCTGATGCCGTCTTTGGTGAGCCATGTCACGGAAGGACCCTGGTAGAAGTTGCTCTGGAGCATTTCACGATACCACTTCGGCAGAGTCGAGGTCGCTATAATGTCATAGTGCTGCTTGGTCTGCCGGAGAAGCTTATCATGGTCGCGCGCGACCTCGTTGGCCACCTCGGCGGAACCCGCAAACCAGTCCTCGTACTTGTGACCGAAGACATGACCTTGGAGATCGCGATGGTTCGGCGCATACCAACTGCACACCAGGCCTACTTCCGCGCTCTTGCCCGGTTTCAGTTTGACCCTCTGCTCGACTGCATACACAGCGGGCGCGGTCGCGCTCGGCGCTGTACCCTCGATAGCGGACTTGAGCGAGCCGGCGTCGGGCACGGCATAGGTCAGCGTGCTGGCTCCCGCCTGCTTGCGCGCGCAGATCGTATACTGGGCGTCCGTGCAGGAGGCGAGCTTGAGGGCGTTGGGGTTTCCCGCCATGCGGTCGATGTCGGCGTGCCTTGTGGCCAAGACCCCAGCCTCGAGCGAGGAATCCGTCAGCTTGCCCGCAGTGACCGCGAACAACAACGGGCTCAGATTGCCGGTCTTGCTGAGTTCAACGGACTTGATCTCCTTGTCCGGCTGATCGACCGGAACCGCGAACACGCGGATGAGCCAATCGCTGCCGTCCGCGGATTTGCCGCGCAGCGCATCAGGCGAGTAGCGCACGGAACCACCCCAATACTCATTGATCTCCAAGCCCACGCGAAGTGGCACGACCTGCTCGGAGCCGTCGGCGTAGTGGATAACGTAGCTCGCGCTGCCGTCCGCCGCCCATCCGCAGCTCTGGCCCAGGAAGAACAGGCAGTCGGCCTTCTGGCCTATGGGCATGCTTATGGTCGCCGGGCTCGCGCCGGGACCGACCATCACGACCGACTTGCCCGCCGAGGCCTTGTCGTCGATGATGGTGAACGGCATATTGTAGACTTCCCTCGTGCCGCCCTCAAGCCCGGCGAAGTTTCGGTTTATGTGGAACGGCTGGAAGCCGAACGGGCCGTTGATATAGCTGCGGTTGCATGCGGCGCTGATGTCGATCGGCGTGAAACTGTAGTTCGACAGGTAAGCTTTCTCCAGGCCGACCCGTTCGGTCTTGACGCCATCGTACGCGGACTGGTCTACTTGGGCTTTGGTCGAGAAGCTGATGCCCGATGCGAATTCACCAGAGAATGCTTTGCTGCTGCTCGATATATCGATCTTCAGATCGGGTTTGGCCTGGTCGCGAAGCACTTCCCAGTCGTGAAAACCTGCGTCGTTCGCCATATCGGCGTGGCTTGTGGCAATGCGGCGCAGCCAATCGCTGTAATCGGTTCCGTAGGCGAGGACAAGCCCGGCCTCAATGGGCTGGGTGCCCCGGTTTCGCAGTGTGGCGTCGAATATGGCGATGGGGTAGGCGCTGTGTCGAACATCGTGCAGGACCAGCGGCGACCAGCACCAGAGCGTGAGGTCCACCGGGAGATCGGGAAACGTCAACTTCGCGAACGGGTAGTTACCCTCGAAGCGCACTTTGCCACCGGCAAGCGGATATGCTTGCGTCTTGCCATCGACCGTATACGTCAGCCACAGCCCCGTCCCCGGTATTGCCGGTATGCGCGCGGTCCAGTTGTTGACGTTCGCGAACTCGGCAAGCGTGCCCTGGCTGGTTATCTCAAAGCAGCCCGCGCCGATCCCGCCGAGCGGCAGGCCGACAGGCCGTCCGACCTCCGTATACGCAATCCCGTGAAAATCCGACAGCACGTCCAGGCTCCGGCCCACGGCCGGCAGGGCCAGCAGCCAGATCGTCCCAACCAACGCCACAAACTTCAATACGTCCACTTTTCGGGCCCTCCTATCCTCCAGGTAAGATACCTGGAGGGATCAAACGGGTCAATGCTACCACCCCGTTAGCGCTGAGTAGGCCGGGGCTGGCGGCCGTATCGAAGCGCGGTGGAGACTTGACCGCCCTTCGATACGCCGCGCTGCGCTTGCTACTCAGGGCTAGCGGTGTCGCTGGCCTCTGTCCAGCCCACAAGTCGAGTCGCAGAGTCAGGCCGTCGCCTTTGCTCACCGCGCTTATGCACAGCACAAGCCTGGCCCCGGTCTTGTCAATCACCGCGCGAACTTTGGATGAATCATCGGCGGCCGCCGCGTATTGCAGGGCATCGGCGACTGTCAGCCGGTCCGCCGCGTCCAGATTTGGCAAGCGGCCCAACCTCTTCTCCAGATCGAATGCCACCCCTGCCGACAGCCAATCATTGGCGAGGTCCTTGACACCCGGTATCACCGCAAACTCCGTCCGGCGCGCGGTCTCAGCGGGTGCGGCGGCAAGTGGCGTGATCGGCAGCAGCGACGCTGCGATGATCAATGCGAGAAAGATAACCGTCATTGGGCCTCCGTAGCCGGTCAATGCCCGATCTCGCGCAAAGCGGGTTCATACATCGCCAGTATGTTCTCGGTGGGGGTATCGGCGCTGATGTCGTGGCTGGAAGCAATAATATAACCGCCGCCCGCGCCCAGCGTGCGGACGCGATGCCGGACCGCCTCTCTCACATCATCGGGGGTGCCGAACGGCAGTGTTGTCTGCGTGCAGACTCCGCCGTGGAAGCTCATGGACTCGCCGAAATCGTTCTTGAGCCCGGCGGGGTCCATCCCCTCGGCAGCGACCTGGATCGGATCGAGCATGTCCACGCCAAGCTCGATGAAGTCGCCGATCAGTTCGCGAACGGCCCCGCAGCTATGGAGCATGAACTTGGCCCCGCCTGAATGAACCACGTCGATGAGGCGTTTGAGATACGGGCGTATGAACTCCCGCCACATGACCCTCGACATCAGCAGCGCGCGTTGGGTGCCATAATCGCTCCATTGGCAGTAGATATCGAAGCCGCCGTCGGTTGCCTCAGCGGCCCTTCTGACATCCTCGCAATAGAACTCGGTGAAACGGTCGAACAGATAATGCGCCATCTCGGGACGCATCACCATGTCCATAATCACGTTCTCCATGTTCCTTAGGATGCATGGCCGCGTGAAGAGGTCGGCGCCCTCATACATTATCGCGCGGCCCTCGTAGCGACGGCACTGGTCGGCCATTACCGAGTAGTCGAATATGTCCGGGGTTGGCCAATGGTGCTTTGCCAGGTCGGCCACGCTCTCGGCATCCCATACGGGGTTATGAACGTGCATATCGTAACTGCCGCGCGAGGCAGGCAGGTGCTTCGAGCGGATGCCCCAGTAGTCCTCGAACACCCCATCGGCCAATTGCTTGAACGGCTCTCCGACATACTTGGGGGCGAGCCGGCGAATGTCGATTTCAAGGGTCTCCAGCAGTTCATCATACGAACTGACCCCAAGACGCTCCATCATCCTGCCGTTGACCTCGGGTTCGGCCTTGTAGTCCGCCGGCGTCCGGTCGGCGGCTTGCCGGTTGACCGCAAGCATCACTCTTTCTCTGGAATCCACGCCTATTCTACCTCCGCATGTGCAAATCTCTGCATCGTATCGCGCCGTCCCCTTGTTGTCAAGCTCCTGTAACTGCGCAGAGTGAGGGGCACATTCGTCATCCTGAACTTGATTCAGTACCCATCCCTGCGCGCGCTGGATGCTGAATCAAGTTCAGCATGACAGGTTTCCATTCATAGCCGCTCGGCCAGGAAATCCATCGTCTCGGCGAGTGACGGCAGGCCGGTGCGCCCGCCGGGTTTGGTACACTTGATCGCCGCGACAGCCGATGCGAACTCGCAGCACCCGCGCGTGTCCCGTCCCGTTGCCAGTGCATAAGCGAATGCCCCGTGGAATGCGTCCCCCGCGCCGGTGGTGTCAACGACGTTGACTTGAAACGCCTTGCCCGCGCCGCGACCAGCGGCATCCGAGCAGACCCAACCGTCCGCGCCGAGCGTGATCACGGCTGTCCTGGGTCCCAGCGCGTGTATCGCATCCAGCGCCGCGTTCGTATCGCTCTCGGAACCGAGCCGACGCGGGAAATCCCTGGGCGCGATCAGCACGTCAGTGTGCCTCAGAAGCATATAGTTGTCATCATCGGGGATGAGGTCCGCGATCACTGGGATTCCAAGGCTTTGCGCGGCCTTTGCCGCACCCAGGGAAAGATCGGGGAATACGTCGTCAACCAGCAATGCCTGGAATGACGCGAGATCGGGGGCGTTTGGGTCGCCCTGGAGGTTCTTGCCGCCCCTGTAAAAGATCGTGCGCTCGCCGGATGTTTCATCCACGTGGATAAAGCTGAACGGACTCTCGCCGCCGGGGATTCTGACGGCTCGATCGACATCGATCCCCTCGTCGACAAGTTCGGCCAGTATCTGATCGCCGACCGCGTCATCTCCAAGCAGAGTAAGCAGCGCGCAATCCGCCCCGAGGCGGGCGCACGCGACGAGGGCGGTGCCGATCAGTCCGCCGCCCTGCGCGAGATAGTTGACCACGCGCGCGGTGCCGCCCCAGGATACCCGCGGCGAAACGACGATATGGTCGAGGGTGCACACCCCCGCTCCGGCTATTCGCGGTCCATTGGACAATTCAATCTCCCCGTTAGAAGTTAGAGGTTAGAAGAGACCCCAACCTTGCCACATTGTACGTGCGGGCCTGAGGTGCGTCAAGCGTTGGCTGAAGAGACTCGCAACGCTTATTACGGTTTGACCGAGTCGCACGGAGCCCGGTATAATGTCCCTCAGATGACTTGCGTAATACAGGCCGGCACGGAGGCGGCAGGTGATGAACCTTGAGCAACGGGTTTTCGAACTCCCGATCCTGGATGTGCACACCCATCTGGTGGACGGCAGGCTCGGCGCGCGCGGTCTCCACGATGTGCTGCTGTATCACATGGCGGTCAGCGACCTCTACGCCGCCGGCTGCCCGAGCGGAAGCCGGCTGACCCAATACCCCGGCTGGCCGGACATCGAGGAGGCGCATTTCCGCATCCGCGAGGCGCTGCCTTACCTGCGCTTCGTGCGGAACACCAGCATCTCCTGGGGGATTCGCATTATACTCCACGACCTCTATGGCTGGGACGAGCCGATCACCGAGGATAACTGGCAGAAGCTGGATTGCCTGATCCGCGAACGAGCGGACGACCGCGCATGGCAGCGGGAAATCGCGAGCAAGGCGGGGATTCGGCGGTTCGGCACGGAGATCGCCCGCCGCAATGACGGAACGGATGACGACATTCTGCAATACTCGCTGGAATGGGGGTTCTTTACGCGCTGCCAGTGGGGCGAATACGATACCGCGCTCTATGAGCTTGAACGGTGCTGGGGCGAGAAGCCCGGCAATGCGGCCCCTATCGGATCGGGCGGGCGGCCCGCGACCAAGCGCGTGATCCGAACCACGGACGATGTCCGCGAGGCTGTCGAATGGTATATCAGCCAGTTCCCGGAGCAGGTTATATCAACGGCGACGCACATTTCCACCGACATCGACTACCGTCTGATCGGCGAGCGGGAGATGGCAGCCGCGCTGGCGCGGCGCGCCGACGCGGGACCAGACCAGCGAGACATCTACGCATCCTACATCAACGAAGTGTTCCTGGCTGCGTTGGAAAAGCGCCTCGGGGGTAAGATCGTTTTCCAATTCAGCTTCGGCGCGGAGCCGCTGCCGTTCGAGAGCGCGAGCAGGCTGTCCCAGAAGACAATAGGCCAGCTCGCCGACATGATCAGCCGACACCCAGGACTGCGGTTCCAGGGTTTCCTATCGAGCCGGCACGCCAACCAATCACTGTGCACGCTGTGCCGGGAGCTGCCGAATCTGTCGCTGTCGGGCTACTGGTGGCACAACTTCTTCCCGTCCACCATCCGGCAGATCATCGAGGAGCGACTGGACATGCTTCCGACCAACAGGCAGGTCGGATTCTTTTCCGACGCATACTGCATGGAATGGGCCTACGCGAAGTCCGTAATGGTCCGGCGCGAGCTCGCCGGCGCGCTCTCCGGCAAGGTGGATTCCGGCCAGTACGACGCCGATCTGGCTGTCGATATCGCCCGGGAGATTCTTTTCGAGACACCGAAAGCCCTGCTCGGGATGGTCCCAGCGGGCTTCTGACCGATCACGTACAGAGGGGAATTCATTGAAACTAGTAAGCCTTACCGACATTATCGAACCCGCGCGGAGAGGTGGTTACGCGGTCGGGGCGTATAACTACTGCAACGCCGAGACCGTGCAGGCAATCATCGAGCAGGGCTGCAACCAGCGCTCTCCGGTGATCCTCATAATCGGCCCGTGGGAGCTGCCGCTTCTGGGGATCAAGACAGTCACCAGGCTCGCGGAAATGACGGCGGCCGATGCGAGCGTGCCGGTCTGCCTGCATCTGGACCATGCGACCGAGTTCGAGATGGTCAAGGAGTGCATTGACGCCGGATTCCCGTCGGTGATGATAGATGCCTCGCAGTATGACTTCGAGGAGAATATCCGCCGGACCAAGGCCGTCGTGGAGATTGCTCATCCGCTTGGAATCACGGTGGAGGGCGAACTGGGCGCGGTGGGAAGAGTGGACGATGGCGGAGTCGAGGGTGGGGCCGAAAGCACGCTGACCGATCCCGCGCGCGCCGCCGAATTCGTGGAGCGGACTGGAGTTGACGCCCTGGCGACGTCGATCGGCAATGCCCACGGCATGTATAAGCAGCTTCCGGAGTTGGATTTCGACCGTCTGGAGGCGATCCAGCGGGCGGTGGATATCCCACTGGTGCTGCACGGCGGGTCGGGCACGCCTCGCGATCAACTTCATCGGGCGATAGATATCGGCATCTGCAAGGTCAATGTGGCGACGGAGCTGGCCCTGGCTTATCTTGAAGCCATCAGGCAAGCGCCCGAGAAGGGCAGGACCTGGTATGCGCACGCGCTGATGGACGCGAAAGCCGCCGCCGGCGAGGTGGTGGCGCGCTGGATGGTGGAGTTGGGCTCAGCGGGCAGAGTGTAGGGGCGAAGCATTCGCAGATAGGCCGATCAACGTGCGGTGTAGGGGCGAAGCATTCGCAGATAAGTCTGACAAGCATTGAGCAGCCCGCGTGCGAATGCTTCGCCCCTACAGGCAGGACAGGCCTAGCCGAGGATGGAAGTAGTCAGCGTTGAGCAGATAACCTGGACAGGAGAACTCTTGTGATAACAACATCAATGGGCAAGCAGCTACGAATGCGGCGCGTGTTTCGCAACGGCAAGGCACTGGTTCTGCCGCTGGACCATCCCATCTACTTCGGCCCGCAACTCGGCACCGAGGACCCCGCCCGTGTAGTCGCGCTGGCCCGCGACCACGGCGCAACGGCGGTGCTGCTGACCGCGGGCGCGCTTCGCCGGGCGGTCGATGTGATCGGCGATCTTGGGGTCATCATGCGCATCGACACTACCGTGACCCAGCTCGGCGGGCCGGACACAGTGATGCACTTGCTCCATAGCGCCGAGGAAGCGGCCGCGCTGGGCGCGGACATGGTGGTGGTGAACTGCTACATCGGGATCGACGACACGCACACCGAGTCCGATCTGCTGGAGAAGATGGCGGTCGTCTCCGCCGAGTGCGAGCGCATCGGAATGCCGATGTGCGGAGAGATCATCCCGCGCGTCTCCTACACCGATCCCGCGCAGACGATGCCGACCTCCGCGGACCTGGCGGTTGCGATCCGACTCGGCCTGGAATACGGCTGCGATATGGTGAAAACGGTCTACAACGGCGATCCTGAGGGTTATGCCAAAGCCGTCGCCACCGGACATCTTCCCGTGATCATGGCCGGCGGCCCCAAAAGCAGCGATGAACTGGCCATCTTCTATCAGCTCAAGGAAGTCATGACCCACGGCGCGTGCGGCGCGGCGATCGGACGCCGGGTCTGGGGCAGCGCGAAGCCCGCCGCAACCCTGAAGGCGTTGAGAGCAATCATCATGGATGACGCGTCAACCCAGGAAGCGATCAGTATCTACACCGAGGGAAAGGCGTAGTGGACTCCGAGAAAAGTTTCGACATTTCGGTAGTGGGGCTGTCGTGCGTGGACTGCATCGGCAGATCCCCGACGTCGGAATGGGGCGTGCAGAACCCTGTTTCGGACCTGCGCATCGCGTCCGGTGGGCTGGGGAATGCCCTCGTGGCGCTCTCGGGGCTTGGCCTGAAGGTGGGCGTCTCCACTCGTATCGGGACGGACGTTTTCGGGGACTACCTGCTCGATCGCTGGCGCAAGCTCAAAGTCGATACGAACGGAGTCACCCGAGACCCCGACCGGTCCACGGCGCTTTCGTTCATCGTCAGCCACGAAGGCGAGCGCACTCCGTTCTACGCTGCGGGCGCGAATGCCGCTTTTGGTCTTGAAGACATCGCGGCTGATGTCATAGAGTCGAGCCGGTGCGTGTTGATCTTCTTCGCGGGAGCGCTGCCCTCGCTGGATGGCGATCCCATGCTTCGGCTCGTTCGGCAATGCCACACAGCGGGAGCGGCCGTAATCCTGGACGTTATCGACTCGGCCACGGCGGACTATGGGCCGATTCCCACATATCTGCCCTACGTAAACCTGGTGATCAACAGCGAAGAGGGTCGGCGGATAACGGGCCGGCAATCGCCCGAGGAGATGCTCGCGGCTCTGGAGGCCATGGCGGGCGACAGCTCCAACTTTCTCGCCGTGACGCGGCAGGGCGGCGCGGCGGTTTCGGCCTATCAGGACGAAAAACGCCGACATTGGGATATTGCCTCGCCGTTCTACGGTAGGCCCGTGAACAACGTCGTGGGCGCGGGGGATGCGTTCCGCGCGGGGCTGGCGGCGTATATGTGCCGGCACTGGGACGAATATCGAGACTCACGCCTGGACTACGCCCAGATGTGCCTATATGCTTCGGCAGTGTCATATCTTTACCTGAGCCGCGGCCAGGACACCCGGCCATTCAGCCAGGACGACATAGAGAAGCAATTCTCAATTATGAATGTTGAATTATGAATAGGGAGAGGGGTCCAGCTATGCCTTATGAGGTCCGTTACGATAAGAAGACCGCTCCAAAGCTAGGGGCCGTGTTCGCTTCAATTGACGTTTTCAGCGAGGAAGGGAAGAAGCTGGAGGAACGCCGATTCACTGCTCTGTTTGATAGCCTCAAGAGCGAGGGGGCCATTGCGCAGGACTCGATCCTCGTCCCCCGAATCTTCGGCCCCCACGAAGCCATGAACGTTGCGGATCGGTTCGCGTCCGCGCGGGTGGATGTGGTTCTGATCTGCAACAGCGCATTCCCCAACGGGCACGTGTTCCCAAGTATCGCGCTGCACCCCCAGCTCAGCCGCACGCCGGTGATCATCACCGCCGATGCCGAGCCTGACCTCGGCGACAACGAGTGGACCACAAACGCGTGGTGCGGCGTCATCATGAACAACTATGCGGCGAAGCAGTTGGGCAGACATATCAGGCCGCTCGCGGGCAATCCCGAGAGCGAGCAATACCGCGACGAGCTCAAGATGCTGCTCAACTGCTATCGGGCCGTGGCAATGCTCCGGCGAGATTACCTCGGACGATTCGGAGACGCGCCCGGCGGGTTCCACTCGGCAACGATGGACCAGATGCAGTTCCTGCGTACGTTCGGCATCCGCGTGGACAGCATCGACATGCTCGGCGTCGTGACGACCTACACTACCGGCAAGGCGAAAGGATTTTGTGGGGAGATTTCATTCACCGACGCCGAAGTGGAAGCCACCATGGTCGAGATGAAGACCGGGCGCGCGTGCCTGATCGACGACGACAGGCTCCGCAAAGGCGCGAGGCTCTATCACGCGTTCAAAGCCCTGATCGAGGCGAACGGCTACACCTCTATCGCGGTCAGGTGCTGGCCGGAGATACTGCACCCCACGATTGATATAGCGCCCTGCCTTCCTATGACTTGGCTGCTAAGTAAGGGGATCGTGACTGCGGCGGCGTGCGAGTCCGACTGGCCCGCTGCCGTGATGCAATCGCTGGCGACGATGCTGTCCGGAAAGCCCGCCGCGTGCCTGGACCTGGTCAACTACACCGGCGGCAGCGAGTGCGTGGAGCTCGGCCACTGCGGGTCCGGCATCCCGGGTTACATGGGCGACGGCGAAGCGATCTCCACGAAATCCCCGGACCGCCAGGCCGGTGACATGAACAGCCCCGCGCTGGTCGGCCAGTTCGTCTACGGCCCCAAGACTGCGGTCGGCATTACTCGTGATCAGGATGGCGCGCTGAAGGTGCTGTGTTTCACGGGTGAGAACACCCCGGCGTCCGCGCGCGGCAAGCTCAGCAGCGCGGCGGATGTGCTGGTCACCGACTACGCTGAGCTGAACCGGCTGATCCTCGACCACGGGTTTGGGCATCACGTGTCCGTGGCGATGGAGGACATCTCTCGTGAGGTAGCTGAAGTTTGCGGGTTCTATGGCATCGAGTGCCTGAACCCAAACCCGAATTATTCATGAGGATCACAGGCGTCCCGCACCACGTCATTTCGAATGCAATGAGAAATCTGCTTTTCCTGAGGCTGTCCAAAAGCAGATTTCTCGCCCTGCTCGAAATGACTGCGGGCTAAGGAGCTGAGTTGATGACATCGAGAGAGCGAACCTGGGCCGTGCTCAATAGGCAGATGCCCGACCGTCTGCCGATTGAGTTCAAGTTGACTTCGCCGCTCGCGGAGGAGTTCGAGCGCCGCATAGGAACGTCTGATGTCGCCGAATACTACGGCATGGACGTGAGGGATGTCTTTTTGAGCACGCCGACAGCGATGCCGGATTTCAGCGCCTACTATCCCGAGGGCGTGCCTCCGCTGCCAAACCCCGCGGGGTGGGAAGTCGGCGAGTGGGGAGTCGGGCAGGTTCCGGGGTCTCTGCTCCACTTCATCCACATCGAGCATCCGATGAAGAATTTAACGAGCCTCTCCGAGCTTAAGCAGTTCCCGTTCCCAGACTACACCGCGCCCCAACGCCACGCGCATCTGGAGGCCGAGGTCAAGGCACTGCATGCCCGGGGGCTGTTCGTGATCGGCTTTATGGAGTGGACAATCTTCGAGATCGCCTGGCACATGCGCGGCATGGACCAGCTCTTCAATGACATCGTTTTCGACGCGCCTTTCGCCGAGTATCTGCTGGAACGCATAACCGAACAGCGGTGCTTCCAGGCGAAAAGATACGCCGAGGCGGGCGTGGACCTCATCAAGATCGGCGATGACGTCGGCACGCAGCGGTCCATGCTGATGAGCCCGTCGATGTATCGCACATGGTTCAAGCCCAGATACGCGCGGGTGATCCGGGCCGCGCGAGACGTGAACCCCTGCCTGAACGTGTGCTACCACAGCGACGGCAACTGCTGGGATATTATCCCCGACCTGATCGACGCGGGGGTCACCGTGCTGAACCCGGTTCAGCCGGAGTGCCTCGATATAGCCGAGGTCAAGCGAGAGTTCGGCGCTGATCTGGTCTTCTGGGGCGGGATCGGCACGCAGACGACGATGCCGTTCGACTCGCCGGAGGAGGTCTATGCCTCCGTGCAGCGCACGATAGACATTCTGGGACCGACGGGTTACTTCCCCTGCCCGACCCATGTGCTGGAGCCCGAGGTCCCGTTTGAGAACGTGCTTGCGTATCTCAAGGCGGTGGAAGAGTATAGATTGAAGTGATGATGAACTCACACGAACTCGTGACGAGGGCCATTAACTTCACCGGGCCGGACCGTGTCCCGCTGCTGTTCAGATGCGATCCGGATCGGTCGGATATCGTGTGCGTCGGCTTCTCCACGCCCACCGGCTGGACGGCTGCCGATCAGGACACCGATGAATGGGGGCGCGTCTGGGCCAACATCATCGGCACCGGCATGGGCCAGGTCGTCAAGCATCCTTTGGAGCACGCATCGGACCTCGGCGGCTACCCGTTTCCCGACCCGCACGCGCCCGGCAGATTCGACGCCGTCAAAGGTGGGGTGCGACTTTTCGACGGCAAGTACATAACGGGGAACATGGGGCTGTCCGGCTTCAATCTCATGATGAGCCTGCGCGGCTTCGAAAACATCATGATGGATGTCGCGCTTTCTACCGCGTTTCTGACGGAGATCATGGATAGCGTTTGGGACTTCGAGGCCGGGCTCATCGAGGAATACGCCGCGTGCGGCGTGGACGGGGTCTGGTTCTTCGACGATTGGGGCACGGAGAACTCTCTGTTCATACGGCCCGCGGCCTGGCGGGAGATCTTCAAGCCGCGCTACCGCGAGCAGTTTGCCATGGCCCACGACCGGGGCATGCACGTCTTCTTCCATAGCTGCGGCTACGTCTGGGACATCATACCCGACCTGATAGAACTTGGGGTCGATGTGCTCAACCTGGAGCAGCCGAACATCTTCGAAGCCGAGGGCATCAGCGGCATCGACCGCATGGCGAGTAGCTTCGGCGGCAAGGTCTGCTTCTGCACGAACCCGGACGGCCAGAGGGTTCTGGCGCACGCGAGCCCGTCGGAGGTCGAGGACGAAGTGAAGCACGTCATCGCCGCGTTCTCCGGATTCGGCGGCGGGCTGATCGCGCTCGCGGACTGCGGAAATGACCACAACATCCTCCCGCCGGCCAACATCGCATCGATGGAATCGGCATTCACGCGGTTTGGGCGAGGATTGTGAGCTGGAGTTTTGCTCAAGGTTCGAGGGGGAATGTCATATCGGCGGACCGCACGATGATTTGCAGTTTGGAATGCGAGGGGTCATAGGTGATCCGCCATCGGTCTATGACATCCCTTCCAACGATAGAAGGGACATCTTCCATCTGTGGGTCGTCGGGCATAACGTCTATGTCCAGTTCATACGCATAAAGTGCAATCTTGGGATCGCTAAATACCAAAAGAGCACGTTCTACAAAGCAGTGCACGATTCCGCCCAAACCGCCGCACTCATTGTCGCCATCAAGCCGATCATAAGGGATTCCGAGTCTCTTGGCATCAGCCGGCATTAGTATCGAAGCGTCTGCGCCAGTATCCAGCAGGAATGAGACATTGCCGGAAAGGTTCAATCTTGGCAGGTAAAGCCGACCCTCAATGAAGGGTCGGCCCGAAGTATCTCCGAAACGACCGGTGATCATTTTCTAAAGAATCATCCTTCGCATGTTTTTGTCTATGTATCGAACCACCACACGGTCACGCGGCACCTGCAACTGATCCACCTTCGCCAGAAGTTGATTCAGACTGCTGCCATCTGCCTTAACTTGATGGTCGTAGATGGCGATCCATCGCTTAGCGTACTTGGCAAGGAGGTGAGCTCGTTTGGATGAGAGCACCTTTGCATTGCTGCGGAACTCCTGTAGCTCAGCATCCAAGCGCTTGGGATCACCGATGATCTGTTCAATTGTCGGTTCACTCATGGCTCTACCTCGTTTGCTTCAGCGCTTCTGCATCACACTTGTATTATACCACGATCATCGGCCCATTGGCAGACGCCCACATCCCTCGCGCCTACTGCAGCACCAGTGTATTCGCGTAGACCAACCTTCGGTCCGTAGGAAGCGGCCGCGCACTTATGCCCGTCACCGCCACGGGGGCAGCGCCGCCCTCGGCGTCGGGGGCCTTGTCAACAGCATATCGCTCATACTCCTTGATGACCAGGCGATACTTACCCGGCGAAGCCTGCGGCAGTGTGATGTCGCCTACCCAGGTCGTCGTGAGCGCGGAGTAATCGTGCGGCGTCAGAGCGACGGTGCTGTTGGGAACGGGCAGCCATCCCAGATCATCACTCACGCCCTGCCGCCGCTCTTCCAGCGAGATCTCGACCTCGCTGGTCTTGGGGCCAAGCGATGAACCCTGGTAGACGCCGGTTCCAGTGACGGCGACCTTCAGCGACGTTGGGCTGGAGTGGGTCACTATCGCGGTCCGATCCGGGGCAAGTTGAGCGAAGTCCGCGAGCACCACGCGCGACAGATGAGCGTTTTGCACTGACTTCGGCTGGTATCTGGCGAGTGCAAGCCGAATGAACGGGTAGTATGCCGCTCCCGGATCGATCGTAATGTCGCAATACCACAACTGGCGCGTCTCGTCGTATTCGACCTTGTGGCCGGCGACGGCGACCTTGGGACCCGCCGGCTCCTCGGTGGCCTTGACTTCGGAAATACTAAGGTTCTTGCCGATGGTGGCGGCTTTGGTAAACTGCTCGGCCAGTGGGACTTTGGTCAACAGGTCACGAGCATCCCAGATGGGGTCAACCCCCCACTGCCGTGTTCGCAGCCGCGGTGTTCTTCTCTATCTTCACGGTTGTGGGTCTTTTCGTAACGTTAGCCATGTTTCGCTCCTTACGCGGCAAATGCGTCGCAGTAGTTGCTCCAGTCGGATTGGGCCATCAAGTCCTTGAATAGCGGATCTCCTCCGCCGCCGAACTCGCGCTCCACGGTCAGATCCACGCTGATGCTGAAGAAGAGTATCTCGATCTCGACTGTAAGAGTTGCGATTCCTCGAAGCCTGCTCGGAGGGGTTGTGTACTCCAGCGTCATCACGAACTCGAGCGAGACCGTAATCAGTCCGAGCACCTCCAGAGAGCCGCCGCATCTCAAGTAGCCCGCAAGCATTGTCTTACCGCCGGTGCGCTTGTAGGCAACGCCCGCCATTACGTAGACGCCGCCGCTCGCAACTCCCAGGTTAAGGGCGAACGACCCGCCGAACTCAATCGATCCCTCGACTGTTCTTACGCCATTTGGATCGACCTCCAGCGCAAAGTAGCCGCCTCCCGCAAACAGCGATACCGTGAGCATGAACGGGTCCTGCCGCTCGCAGAAATTGAAGCGCATGCTCACGGGCTGGCCGATGAACGGCACCGTGAGCGCTGCCCCCAGGTTGATGTTCTGCAGGCTGAAGACGCCGATGGCTACGGTTGGTATCGGCAGCGTAAAGCCGGCTAACACGTGTTCGGAGGTCACGTCCAGGTATGGCGGATCGCTGAAGCTGGATCCGCCCAGGAACTCCCAAGCGGGTTGATGAACTCCAGACAGTCGACAAACTTGATCTTCGCTATATCAGCCTTCACATCCGGTTTCTTGCCGTTTTCGCAGCTAAACCGCAGGTAGTTGAAGATAATGTCCGCGAGGTGCTGGATCTTCGGCACGAGCTGGATGGTGAAGTTGCGCAACTCGCCGCTGATAATCTGAGTGGACTCGCCGCCGTCCAACGCAGTGCGCTTCAGGGCATTGAGCATGAGAGAGCAGTGCTTCCCGTTGCCGCTCGCCAAGAACGTTTCCGTAAGGGTATCATTGTGAATTCCCGAGGTTTCCCAGTTGAACGATGTCTCGATTGCGGAGGGCATGGATTTGCCGCTATCGTAGATCGGCCTGCTGGAGAGCATCGGGATCTTGGCCCCCGCCGCTGCGAGACTGCCGAAGTCCGGTATCGCATCCAGAATGCTGGTCAATGGGATTGAACCAAGGATCATCGCGTCCTTGAAGAACGTCAGCGGGTCAAACGAGCCACTGGCGATATCCTCTGTCTTTCCTCCGACCGGCCCGAGCCCTCTCGAAATGCTGCCGATGCTCATATTCGGCGCGGCCACTCCGCAGGACTTGTCCGGGCTGCCTCCGAAGTCCACGCCCACCGGGTCCTTTAGCGTGAGGAAGACCTCGCCCTTGTTCAAGGCCCCAAGCCCGTTCATCTTATACTGAGTGGGATACTGGACGTTGGCTAGCGCATTCGTGCCCACAAGCTGCTGAAGAGCTGCGATCTTGACATTCGCGTTCTGCAACAATGGGTAGAACGGCGGGATATACTTGCCGTTCAGCTCATCTATCACGGACTGGTTGCCCCACAGGCTCGTGTCCACCCTGTCCATCAGCATCATCTCATACGTTTCGTAGGAGGTGTCCCCCGGCTTGCCGGGTTCGGCGTAGGCAATACGCTGCCCTCGGAAGTCGATCTTGCGGCGATCGGTGTTCTTCTGGCTGTGGTATTCGATGGAGACAGAGGTTATCTCGGCCTGGTTGAACGACGAGCCGGAAGCAACCCAGATCACCGGCGTCTCGAACTCGGAATGCCGGCCTTCCCAATCCTCGGCGACCATGTGGAACTTGAACACGTCACTGCCATAAATCGGCCAGAACGCGTCCGCGCCTCCCGGCACCGCGCTTTTCTCCGGTTGGCCCAGATCGGGCGTGACCAGTGTTACACACTGGATACGCTGGAAGGGCAGCTCTCTTGTCATGCCCTCTTCATAAGGGATGGGGTACTCGACAACCGGCTTGAGCACGGTGACGAACATTCTCTTGCGCAGGTAGGCGCCGATCTTCTTTCCGACCTGCTCGAACTTGCGCTGGGTGATCTCTGTTTTGACCGCGAGATGCCCATAAGGGAAAAGATAGCCCAGTTTGACGACCTTAACGTAGTGGTCGCGGCCCATTGTGGCCGTATGTTTCCACTCGCACACATCGAGGTTGGCCTTCCTCGGGTCCCACACGCCGTGCGTGTCGATCCATGCGCCCAACGAGCTCATCATGAAGTTCTTGGCGTGCACGGGCAGCGGATCGTAGCCGGAGATCTGGAAGTTGGATGATAGCCCAACGATCTGGTAGCGGTCGTTGTGCGTAATATCGGTCCTGAACGGGGTATTGTCGAACGGCTTCGGAGGGCTATCGGGCGTGTAGTCCGGCGACCATACCGGGCGCAGTGTTCTGTAGGGGGAGTCGCTTTCGCCCCGCTGACGGCAGCACTGCTGAAAGTGCGAGCCTCCGGGCTCGACTGGCCAGTCACCCTAACCCGGCTCCTGTTCATCTCAAGCCCGGCGATCGCCTGGCTCATCACCGGCACTCTTGCCGTATAGGTCTGCGGAGGCGGCAGCGCGACCGGAACGAGGCTGGGTTCGTAACGCTTCCAGTCCAGCAGCGCATTGAGCGTGTAGGGCACATCGGTCGTTGTGTCCGGCACGCGGAAGACCAGCCTGCTCGGCCCCGCCATCCTGCTCGGTATCGGAGGGGCTGTCGGCGGTTCGTTGGAGTTGGGCGTATCCGGGCTCTCCCCAAACGCCCGCTCAGCGATGTTCTGCGGCGGGAAGTGCACGATTATGTAGGCCGGCGATTTGGGGTCATTTCTGACCAGGCTTGGCGGCGTGCCGGTCGTATATTTCAGGTTTACGAACTCGAATTCCAGCACGAGCAAGTCCGAGGGCCGCACCACCGAAACTTTGAGGTTGAACGGCATCACGATTACGGGAGGTCTGCCGGTCACATCGACATTCGTGGGCTTGGTGGGGCGAGCGGTTGCGGTCACCGCGCCGATCAGCGGCGCAACAATGGCCAGCAGCGCCGGAGCACAGCTCACGTTTGGCTGCCTTTGTCCGAAACGCGTGATCTCCAGGTCGGCGGCATGCGGCGAGTCTCCCAACTGAAGACTGCAGCCGGGTCTCGTCATCCAGCGACTCCGCGAGCAGTGTCCTCTGCGGCAAGCCGGTCTTATGCTCTCCCAACTCCAAGCTTATCGCATCGAAGGCGCATCCTGAGCTTGTCGAAGGACAGCAGCGGCCCCAATCGGCGGGGATCTCATTCAGAAACAGTCCGGGAGCCCAGTCAGCATTGCCTCGTTTGAGGACCACCAAGCTTCGATTGGGGGCCGGCTTGGTTACCAGGCTCGGATCACCGCTGCCAAGCAGCGATATGGAGAGGGAATCCGCGGCGGCCTGCTGATCCTCGATACTCAGCCGCGCGACGTTTCGGCCATTGACGGAGAACGTCCAGTTCGGGCGGAACACCGCCTCGGCCTTGCCCTGTAGCTCCAAGCCGCTCCGCGCATCCAGATCGCACACCCGATCTTCGAGCCGGACAGCGGATTCTGCCGTCGCGCGCCCAATCAGCCATCTCTCAAACGGCACATCCGCGCGGAACCCGCCCAGCTTCATCTTCAGCGTCATCTGCCAGCCGACCAGGCCCCGGCGGATATCGCAGGTCAGATCAGCGGGCAGATCGGTGCCGGGATACCGCGCGTTCGATAGCTTGATGTTGATCAGGCCATCGCTCTTCGCCACGGTCAGGTCCGGTGAGCCGGTGAAGCGGTGCGTGTCGATCACCCATCTATCCGCGCCGGAAAGTCTGAATGACACGCGGCCCCGCCGGACCACGCATTCAAATGGCCCGATCACGCTCGATTCGACAGCTCTTGCCACCGGGGACAGTCCGATCGCGGCAACACCGGCCAGGCCGAGCATTTCTCTTCGTGACATAGTCAGCCGATCCGCTGATGATTGCCCTGCTGGAGTGCGTCCGGATGGCTGGCCTTGCGAGTTCGGTCCGCGTCGAGCACGGGACGCCTGCAAGGTCACTCTGAGGTCTTAGAGAGGGAGTTAACGCAGAGGTCGTTTTACTCCTTCCGCGAGTTCTGCCTGCTTTGCGGCCATTGCGGAGCCGGGGGCGTACATACTATACTAGGTCAACAAAGCGCAAGGAGCAGCAAGATGCCGTTGGTGACGCAACGCGAAAGCGTGCTCGATGTCTACCGAGACGCAGCCGAAAGGGGCTGGGTCGTGCCCACTTTTTGTGCCGAGAACCTGACAACCATCGAGGCCATTCTCACCGCCACGAAGGACCACGGCGACAAGATCGGCTGCCCGCGGCTTCCGATCACGCTTGCCGTCACCAACCTCTACCCGCATCGCTCGCAGTCGGCAAACTACACACACACGAGGAGATGGGATGTCGGCCTGAGGTTGTTCATTGCCGATATCGCCGTGCTGACATCGCCTGGGTCTCCGTTCGAGCACATCAACGTAATGGTCCACCTCGACCACATCCAGCACGATCTCGACAGGGAACTGCTTGCGTGGGACATGAGGCAATTCTCTTCCATAATGTTCGATGCTTCCAAGCTCCGGTTCGAGGACAACATGGCTGCCACCGCCCGATTTGTCGGGAAGCACGGCGATGAGATCGTTATCGAGGGCGCGTGTGATGAGATCGAGACCTGTGAGCTGACCACGCCGGAGAAGGCGGAGCGCTACGCCGCAGCGACGGGTGTCGATTTCGTTGTTGCCAACCTCGGCACGGAGCATCGCGCGAGCGCGGCGGATTTGAAGTATCATGGCGATCTCGCGAGGCGGATCAAGGCGCGGATCGGCCCGAAAATCGTGCTGCACGGATGCTCGTCGGTATCCAGCGACCAGATCGCGCATCTCTACGAGGACGGAGTCTGCAAGGTCAACATCTGGACCGCCTTGGAGCGCGATTCGAGCCCCGCGCTGCTGACCGATATGGTCAGCCATGCGGACAAAGTGGCCGGCAGCGCCGTCGCGTCTCGACTTGCCGAGCAGGGCTATCTCGGACCGAGCGCCGGCACGACTGCCAAAGCGAATTTGGACTACTTTACCACCTGCTATCGGCAGGGAATCGTCTTTGAACAGATGAAGCGAATCGTCAGGGACTACCTGGAGCTTTGGTATATCTTGTAGGGGCGAAGCATTTGCAGGTAAGCCCTGCACTATTCGAAACACCTGCCTGCAAATGCTTCGCCCCTACAGCATCGAGGGGCTTTATATGAGCTATCTGGGCTTGGATGTGGGAACGACAGGGTGCAAGGCCGTGGTCTTCGACGACCGCGGACGGCAGCTCTCGTCGGCATATCGTGAATACGCCATCATCTCCGAGCGCGAGGGATGGGCTGAACTCGACTCGGCCGATGTGAGCGACAGTTGCCTCGCGGTGATCGAGCAAGCCGCGAAAGTCTGCGGCGAACAGGTGCGCGGGCTGGCCATATCGAGCCAGGGAGAGGCGTTCACACCCATCGGCCCCAATGGCGAGATTCTGGGTAACGCGATGGTCTCTTCCGACGCCAGAGCGGCTTCCATTGTCACCCGCTTCAGCCGCGAGTTCGGGCGCGAACGGCTCTACGAGATCACGGGCCACACCGCCCACCCGATGTTCACCCTTTTCAAACTCCTCTGGCTGCGCGACAATCGGCCGGACGTGTGGGCACATGCGGCGCATTTCTACTGCTTTGAGGAGCTGATTCAGCGCCGCCTCGGCCTCGAACCCGCAATCGGCTGGCCGCTTGCCGGGCGCACGATGATGTTCGACGTGCGATCCCACGAATGGAACGCTGAGATACTCGCCGCTGTCGGATTGGATGCATCAAAGCTCGCTCGGCCACTGCCCTCAGGCGCGGCGGTCGGCGTGGTGGCATCCGATATGGCCTGTGATCTGGGACTGGGGGAGCGCACAATGGTTGTCGCGGGCGGGCACGACCAGCCCTGCGGCGCGCTCGGGGCGGGGGTCACCTCGGCGGGCCGGGCGATGTATGCGACCGGGACAGTCGAGTGCATCTCTCCCGCGTTCTCGGCGCCGGTGTTCAGCAAGGATCTGTTCGACAGCAACCTCTGCACCTACGACTACACGGTCAAAGGCATGTATACGACCGTCGCCTTCAGCCTGACCGGGGGTAATCTCCTAAAGTGGTTCCGTGACGAGTGGGGCGCGCAAGAAGTTGCCGAAGCGGCGCGGACCGGGGCCAGCCCTTACGAACTGCTGCTCAACGCGATCCCCGATGCGCCCACCAGCCTGCTCGTCCTTCCGTATTTCACCCCCACCGGCACCCCATACTTCGATACGGAGATCCGTGGCGCCATACTGGGCCTGCGGCTGAGCACGAGTCGCATGGAGGTGCTGCGCGCGCTGCTGGAGGGCGTGGCATTCGAGATGCGGCTTAACCTCGACATCCTCAATCGCTCGGGCGTGCAAGTTACCGAGCTGATCGCGGTCGGCGGTGGGGCGAGGAGCCGGTGCTGGGTGCAGCTCAAGGCCGATGTCATGAACACGCCCATAACCACTGTCGCGGTCACCGAAGCCGGCTGCCTGGGGGCCGCAATGCTCGCACGAGCGGCGGATACCGGCGAGAGCCTCGCGGACGTGGCTCGGGACTGGGTGCGGGTGACGGACGTCGTGGAGCCGAATCCCGAGCACG
>Ga0209226_10000407_pt1 | contig 24830 bp, 23 predicted proteins | sample BarGraNGADG00212_2_FD_184497 | JGI IMG/M metagenome (GOLD analysis project Ga0209226, IMG submission 184497) | Arctic peat soil microbial communities from Barrow, Alaska, USA - Barrow Graham LP Ref core NGADG0011-212 (SPAdes) (version 2) | ecosystem: Environmental > Terrestrial > Soil >...
TGCAGACAATCAAGTTCTGGCAGAAGCCGCGGCCCTGGCAGGCGGGCGTGGCGTACGACGATGCGTGGAACGAAACGCAAGTGGCGGCGCGACGAGTCCTGCCGCTGATCAACGTGGTCGATGGCGTCACCGGCGTTCATCGCCGGTTGGTGCATCAGTTGGATCTGGCCGAGGACCAGGCCCTGGCCCAGGTTGGCCGGGCGCCATGGGGCGAAGAGATGACGCTGATCGACTTCATCTACTCGATGGCCGGCCATTACGCCGAGCACGCCGAGGGCTTGATCGAGTACCAGGGACACTGCCTGGAATCGGACTGCAACTGAGATGAGATACCCATTCAGCAACGAGCCGCTGACGGATTTCGCTTGCGCCGAGAACGCGTCCGCCTTTCAGGCCAGTCTGGACCGGGTCCGCGCGCAACTGGGGCGCACTTATCCGCTGGTGATCGGCGGCGAGAAGATTTACACCCCGGAAACCTTCGACTCAATCAACCCGGCCAACCCCAGCCAGAGTGTCGGGCGCATGTCCAAGGCAACGCCGGAGCTCGCCGCGCGCGCCGTGGAAGTCGCCGCGCGGGCCTTCGACAGTTGGAAACGAGTGCCGTACGAGGAACGCGCGCGCTACGTGCTGGATGCAGCTAAGATCATGCGCGAACGCAAGCACGACTTCAGTGCCCTGCAAGTGCTCGAGGTCGGCAAAACCTGGTCCGAAGCCGATGCCGACACGGCCGAAGCCATCGACTTCCTGGAGTGGTACGGGCGCGAGATGCTGCGCCTGGGTCCGCCACAGCCGACGATCCTGGACCCGCGCCTGGACGGCGAACTCGCCTACATCCCGCTGGGCGCCGGCGCCGTCATTCCGCCCTGGAACTTCCCGGGCGCGATTATGACGGGCATGACCGCCGCCAGCATCGTCACCGGCAACAGCGTGGTCCTCAAGCCGGCCAGCACCGCGCCCGTGATTGCGGCCTGGCTGGCCGAAATCTTCAACGACCAGTTGTACCTTCCGCCGGGCGTGCTCAATTTCCTGCCCGGCCCCGGCGGCGCCGTCGGCGATGTGCTGGTGGACCATCCCAAGACGCGCTTCATTGCCTTTACGGGCAGCAAGGAAGTCGGCATCCGTATCTTCCAGCGCGCGGCACAGGTCCAGCCCGGCCAGATCTGGCTCAAGCGCACCATCCTGGAGATGGGCGGCAAGGATGCAATTGTGGTCGACGAGACGGCCGATTTGAACGCGGCAGCCGCCGGTATCGTCGCCTCCGCCTTCGGCTTCCAGGGCCAGAAGTGCTCGGCTTGCTCGCGCGCGATCATTGTCGAGCAAGTCTATGACGAGATGCTGGGAAAAATCGTCGAACGTACACGCCGGCTTATCGTCGCTGATCCGGCCACGGGTCCGGCGGTCGACCTGGGCCCGGTGATCGACAGATCGGCCCTGGATAAGCTCCTGGCCTACATCGAGACCGGCAAGGGCGAAGGCAGACTGCTGGTTGGCGGCGAGAAGGCGCCGAGCGCGACCGGGGGTTACTTCCTGCAGCCGACGGTCTTCGCGGATGTGGCCCCGCGCGCCCGGCTCGCCCAGGAGGAGATCTTCGGTCCGGTGCTGGCCGTTATCAAGGCCGCGGACTTCGACGAGGCGCTGGACATCGCCAATAACACCGAATACGGTTTGACGGGTTCCGTCTACTCGATGCGGCGCGATCGCCTGGAACGCGCCCGACACGAATTTCACGTGGGCAACCTGTACTTCAACCGCAAGTGCACGGGCGCGCCGGTCGGCCTGGCGCCCTTCGGTGGCTTCAACATGAGCGGCACGGACTCGAAGGCGGGCGGCAGCGACTACCTGTTGCTATTCACGCAGGCCAAGGTGACCGTGGAGGGCACGGGGCAGAGTTGTAACATTTGCGGGACCTGATGCGTTTTGCCCGGCGGATAGCGCCGTAGAGAGCAAGCCGTTTGGGCCCGCGCCTATTCGTCGTCGCGCAGCAGTTCCCGCACCTTGCGCCACACGGCGTCGAACATCTCGGGGGTCAGCCTGCCGGTCTGCGTGTTCTGCTGGCTCGGGTGGTAGGAGGACACGAGCCAGGGCAGGCCGTCGCCCAGCCTGTGACTGGCGGCGTGGGCAAAGGTCCCCGCGAAAGCGGCTCTCTTTCCCTTGCCTATCAACCCCCCATAGGCGCGCAGCACCGAATCGAACCCGATCTTCCCCAGCGCCACCACCACTTGCACGTGGTCCAGCAAGGCGATCTCCTGCAACAGGTAAGGCAAGCAGTTAGCCTCTTCCTGCGGCGTGGGCTTGTTATCGGGTGGTGCGCAGCGGCACGTCGCGGCGATATACAGATCGCGCAACTCCAGGCCGTCATCCGCCGAGATTGAGGTGGGCTGATTGGCGAAACCTGCTCGGTAGAGCGCAGCATATAAAAACTGCCCCGAGCTATCGCCGGTGAACATGCGCCCGGTCCGGTTAGCCCCGTGCGCGCCCGGCGCCAGCCCGACGACCAGCACACGCGCTGCGTGGTCGCCAAAGCCCGGCACCGGCCGGCCCCAATAGGCCTCCTCCCGATAGGCCCGTCGCTTGACGCGCGCGACTTCCTCCCGGTAGACCCCCAGCCGGGGGCAGAGACGGCAGTGGATAATTCTATCGTTCAGTTTATCCAGCTGCGTTACGGCCACCTCACGGCCGGCCAGTTCCCAGGTGCTCGATGCCTTGGCCATAGCGGCGTCACTCCCTGATGGTATTGATGGTATTCATAGGCCCTCCAACCATCTCGCGCAGAATCTGCGCGGCCGCCAGGGCAGCACGCGCGCGATGGCTGATCTGGTTTTTGACTTCGGCGGACAACTGCGCCATAGTGAGGCCGCGCTCGGGAAAATAAAAGACCGGGTCATAGCCGAAACCGTTGTCGCCGGCCGGGCCGAAGGCAATGATCCCTTCACAAGCGCCCTCCGCCGTGTGCACTTCTCCCGCAGGCGTTGCGAGCGCCACCACGCAGCGAAAACGCGCCGTGCGTCGCTCCCAGGGTACGCCGGCCAATGCGTCCAAGAGCTTGCGATAGCGATCGGCGTCGCCGGGTCCCGCGTAGCGGGCCGAGAACACTCCCGGCACCCCACCCAGCGCATCCACCTCCAGGCCTGAGTCATCGGCCCAGGTGAGCAAGCCGCTCAATCGGGCATAGGTCGTTGCCTTTAGCACGGCATTGCCGGCGAAAGTATCAGCCGTCTCTTCCACTTCCAGGGTGATCCCCTCAGGATCCAGGTACGTCAGCTCCAACGGCAACGCGGCCAATATCTCCCAGTATTCGCGCACTTTGCCTGGGTTGTGAGTTGCAACCAACAACCTGTCGGTCGGCACCCTGTGGGTCATATTTACCTCTTGCCTTCTCTGTCCCATTTTGCGGGGACGCGCTTCGATATCGTGCCACTCGTGGCACGTCGCCGCCGTGTCTTGCCACGCGTGCCTCACCAATGTTATCATAGCCACATGAGACCGGCCAGCATGGAGGGACCCGTGGGAAGTCACCATCCCCTGCGCATATTCACCGGCACAGCCAACTGCCCATTGGCCGCCGCCGTGGCGCGGATCCTGGACACACCTTTGGGCAAGTGCACGACCACACACCTCAAAGATACCGAGATCCACGTCAGCATCGACGAAGTGGTGCGCGACCAGGATGTTTTTATTATCCAGCCTTGTTCCGCACCCGTCAACGATAACCTGATGGAGTTGCTGCTCTACATCGACGCGTTCCGGCGCGCCTCGGCACACGAGATCACGGCAGTGATGCCGTACTATCCCTACGGGCGGCAGGAGCGTATGGCCAAAGGCCGTGAGGCGATCAGCGCCAAGGTCGTCGCAACTATGCTGGAGACGCTGCACGTCGGCCGCGTGATCTATTTCGACGTGCACGCGCCGGCTACGCAGGGCTTCTTCAACGTCCCCGTAGACCCGCTTTCCGCCCTGGCCGTATTGGCGGCGCACTTTCAGACGCCGGAGTTCCAGAACGCGGTGATCGTATCGCCGGACGTTGGGCGGGCTAAGTTCGCAGACAAGTACGCCGAGACGCTCGGTCTGCCGCTGGCGTTGATGCACAAGCGCCGCCAGAGTTTTTCGCAAACTGAAGTAAGCCACGTGGTGGGTGACATCAAAGGTAAGATCCCGATCATTATTGACGATGTGATCGCCGGGGGCAGCGTGCTGACGCAGCTCGATGCGCTGGTAGATGCGGGCGCTAAACCTGAAGTCTATTTTGCGATCACCCACGGCGTGTTGCTGCCTTCGGCGCTCGAGCGGCTTGAGAATCCGATGATCAAGCAATTGGTCATCTCCGACACCATCATGCAACCGCCGGAAGTGCTGAACCATCCCAAGATAGTCGTCCGCTCGGTAGCCGACTTGTTGGCGCAAGCCATCTGGTGTATCCACACGGGCGCATCCATCAGCGCCTTAATCGAAAAGGCATAGAAGAAGAGGAAGGGTGGCAAATCTGAACGCCTGGCTGACATTCTATATCGGGCCTGCTATCATCATTCTGCTGGTGCTCGTGCTGGTCCTGACCGGTATGATCATCTGGACTGCTATCCGTATGGGCAGGCTGGAACGGCATTATAACGCGATGACCGCGGGCACGGACGGCGGCAACCTGGTAGCAGTGCTGGAAGAGCATGTGGGCCAGGTTCGCCTGGCCAGCCAACGCGTGCAGGCGCTCAACGAGGCAGTGCATGCGCTGGAAGTGGACGGCTGCCGCCACATCCAGCACCTGGGCATCCTGCGCTTCAACCCGTTCCGCGAGACCGGCGGCGATCAAAGCTTTACGCTGGCTCTCGCCGATGGGCAGGGCAACGGCACGGTGATCAGCACCCTGCACAGTCGCGACCTGACGCGCGTTTATGCCAAGCCCCTGAAAGCCTGGCAGTCAACGTATCAGTTGACGGAAGAAGAGCAGGCGGCCATCAAGAAAGCCCGCGACACCTGATACGTGACGCCGGACCTGCGATCCTGCGGCGTAAAGTGCTCGGCGCAGTTCACGCTCGCCAACCAGTCCGGCAGCTAGCAACCTTTAAGAGAGGAAGGATCATGTTCAAACGCGAATCCCGACCTGCTCCCGACCAAATTGAAGTCATCATCGGGCCGCGAGCGACCTTTAGCGGGCAGTTGCGCTGTGACGCCAGTATCCGCCTGGATGGAACGGTGGAGGGGGGCGTCATCGAAACGCCGGGCAACGTGTTGATCACCGAGAGCGGCCGGGTGATGTGTGACATCGAGGCGCGTACGGTATCGATTGCGGGCGCATACAAAGGCACAATCAGGGCCGAACGGGTCGAGCTTCTGGAAGGCGGCCGGCTGTGGGGCACGATCAACGTCCGTTCGTTCCTGCTTGACGAAGGCGCCCATTTCCAGGGTGAGTTGATCATGCAAGATGAACAGCCCGAAGAGCCGCTGCTGGTCCCTCGCCCACCGGCAGGGAAGCAAATCCCGATGGAAGATCTGGGCGGAGGAAGATCGAGCGAGGGGAAATAGCAACCCGCCAGCTTAACCGATTAACGAGGAACCGGGATCCGAGCCCTGATAAACGGGCTCGAATCCCGGTTTCGTATTACGCTTCTGCTCTTTGCTTTCCGGCCTCTAGCCCCTCAGCAGCCCCATGCGCACATCGGGCAGCTCGGTATACCACAAGATAACCGCCGAGATGACGATGGAGATCAATGAAAGGATGACGTAAAGCGGGTTGAAGACCCAGACCTTGCCGACCTGCGTGGCCGAATGAGGCCACACCATCATCAAGCGGCTGATGATGTTGAACCCCTGGGCAAAGGAGAGCAAATACCAGGGCCAGGGCGCCGGCGACCGCAGGACAATCAAGTAAACATCGGCAACCACGACCATGACCGCCAGCAAAACAGGCAGCCACCATTCCTGAGTCGTGGGTAAGAACGATTGCGCAGGAAATAGCACCAGGGGGATCAATTGCACAATCAAAACTGCAATAATAAGGACGGGATTGGCAATAGCTCGACGTTCCATTGAGTGACTTCTCCTTCCCGCTTCGCCATAAATGGGGCCGAAAAAGCCTGGCCCGAAGGCATTATAGGCGGTGACCGGCCCCCCTGTCAAGCCGCTTGACATTTGGTTTGCCGGTGCTTTATAATCTCACTTGGCGCTCTCTAGGAGCCTGAACTCTCCGCTTTGGCCTCGTTATCTATGCCAGGCCGGCGAACGATGAAGTTTGTCAGGGTGATTCGCAATCACTCCCGCGTGGGATCTGGCAGTTCGCCGGTAGAGAAGGGAGGAGGTGATCGCTGCCCGACAGAGTTATGCTGCCTGTTGGCCACGGCTGGAACTGCCGGTCTGAGCCTGCCTGATGGCCCCACATCTCGAATACGACCTTCATTCCACGGTCACCAGAAAATGCTTCGGAGGAGAATTCTCATGCGTGCATTCAAGGCAATTAGCGTCCTCATGTTGCTGGCTCTGATTCTGTCGGCCTGCGGTGGGGCTGCCCCGGCTGCAACCTCTGCCCCGGCTGCCCCGGCTGCCCCGGCTGCAAGCTCTGCCCCGGCCGCCCCGGCTGCAACCTCTGCCCCGGCTGCTGCCGCGGGCGGTGATCTGAAGATCGCGATTTTGGCACCGCTCTCCGGCAGCCAACCGACCTTCGGCACCTCGACCCGCGACGGCGCGCTGCTGGCGATTGAAGATTGGTCCAAGGCCCACGACGGCGGCGTCATCGGTATGAACATCAAGGCAAGCGTCGAGGACAGCCAGTGCAGCCCTGACCCGGCCGTCAATGCTGCGAACAAGGTCATCGATCAGGACAAGATTCACTACATCATCGGCGAAGTCTGCTCTTCGGCCTCGATCCCGGTTTCCGAGATTGCCAACGCCAAGCACGTCGTGCAGATCAGCCCGACTTCGACCAACCCGTCCGTTACCGTCAACAAGGACGGCAGCACCAAGGATTACATCTTCCGCGCGTGCTTCATTGACCCGTTCCAGGGCACCGTGGGCGCCAACTTCGCTCTCAATACCCTGAAGGCCAAGAGCGCGTTCATCCTGTACGACCAGTCGAACGACTACGTCAAGGGCCTGGCCGAGTACTTTGAGAAGGCCTTCACCGCTGGTGGCGGCACGATCGTCGGCAAGGAAACCTACAACGGCAAGACTGACACCGACTTTTCGGCCATCCTGGCCAAGGTCGCGGCTGCCAAGCCCGACATGATCTACCTGCCCGACTACTACAACACCGTCAACCTGGTCACCAAGCAGGCCAAGGATAAGGGCATCAACGTCCCATTCATGGGCGGCGATGGCTGGGACTCGCCCGACCTGGACCTCAACGCCGCGGCGGGTGGCTACTACACCAACCACTACTCGCCTGATGATCCTCGGCCCGAAGTTCAGAACTTCGTGAAGAACTACAAGGCCAAGTACAACGGCACCACCCCGGACGCGCTGGCCGCCTTGGCATACGACGCCACCGGCCTGCTGCTGACGGCGATCACCAACGCCGGCGTCGATGACCCGACCAAGGTCAAGGACGCGCTGGCCACCATCACCTTCAACGGCATCTCCGGCAAGATCACGTACGACAAGCAGCACAACCCGATCAAGTCGGCGACCATCCTGGCCGTAACGAAGGACGGCGTCAAGTTCAACTCCGTCGTCGCTCCGTAAGGCTTGGCGGCGTAAGTGATGGCTTAAGTGATGTTCGCGCAGTGCGTACCAGCGGGTACTGCATTGATATGAGAAACGGTGGAGGGCGGCTCCGTCCGCCCTCCACTTGCATAACAGGCACAGATTCGGAGGTAAGCGCGGATGGCACAGGCGACAGTTTCCAAGCAGTCTACTTACGCCGCTCGTAGACCGGGGGCTCGGATGGCATGGATCGGTCAGGCCTTTCTCGGGCTGCTCGCATTGGCAGCCCTGGTGATCCTGGTACCCCACCTGATCAAAGACCCGGCACTTTTCCTGCAAATCGTGCTCAGCGGCCTACAACTGGGATTTGTATATGCGATGATCGCCCTGGGCTATACGATGGTCTACGGCATCGTCAAGCTCATTAACTTCGCACACGGCGATGTGTTCATGGTCGGCGCGTTCGTAAGCTACTATCTGGTTGCCCAATTCCAGTTGCACGTCTGGCCGGCGCTCGTTTGGCCCGGATTCTCGCCCACGCTGGCGTTGTTGATCGGGACATTGAGCGTGATGGCGGTGTGCATGGCCGTCTGCGTGGTCATGGCCGTCGTCATCGAGCGGGTGGCCTATAAGCCCTTACGCGATGCCCCGCGCATCGCGGCGCTGATCACCTCCATCGGCGTCTCCTTCTTCCTGGAGTTCTTTGGCGCCCTGTACTTCGTCTTTTCCGGCCGCTTCATCCCCTACAAGCGGCCGTTCGACGTAGTCACCTGGTATATTACCACCAGCGGCGTTCACATGCTCCAGCCCGGCCAGACACCGCCCTCCGGCGCCCCGATCATTTCTAACATCTTCCTGATCATCGTCGCGGCGTCGGTAGCCGTGCAATTGCTGCTCCAGTACCTGGTGCGGCGGACGAAGCTGGGCAAGGCTATGCGCGCCACCTCGTTCGACAAACCGACCGCGCGCCTGATGGGCATCAACGTCGACCAGGTGATCTCGTTCACCTTCGCCGTCGGCGCCGCATTTGCCGGGTTGGGCGGCATGCTCTACGCCATCGCCTATCCGTCCATCTGGACGCAGCTGGGCATCTTGCCCGGCCTGAAGGCGTTCGTGGCCGCCGTGTTGGGCGGCATCGGCAGCATCCCGGGTGCGTTCGTCGGTGCGCTGATTATGGGGCAAGCCGAAGCGCTGACCATGGGTTTCATCTCTACGCCCATGCGTGATGCCGTAGCGTTCACCATCCTGATCCTCGTTCTCCTGGTTCGCCCGACCGGTATCTTCGGCGAGCCGGAGAAGGAAAAGGCCTAGGAGGCGACGATGGATCTCAACCAACTAGCAATTTCACTCGTCAAGATCATCGCCGTCCTGGCCTGGGTCTACGGCTTGCTCTGGGCAGTCGGCCGCAAGCCATGGTGGGCCAAGGCGCTCGGTATCGTGATTGCGTTCGGCATTATTCAGCTGGCCTTAACGCCGATTAACGGGACGCAGGTCTTCAACGACTTCGATCGCGGCCTGCTCTTCCAGGCCTGCGGCATGACGATGGTCGCGCTGGGCCTGAACCTGATCTACGGCTTCAACGGACAGTTCAGCCTCGGCCAATGGGGTTTTTACGGCATCGGCGCCTACACCGCGGCTGATGTCACCTACCGCTGGGTGAACCATGATGCCAGCGGCCTGCTGGTCGGCGGTCTGCTGGTGATCCTGGTCGGCCTCATGATCCTCGTCGTCGGTCGCCTGATCGCACGCTACAAGGGCATGCCCGTGCTGTCGCAGTTCACGCTGTACCTGATCGGCGCCGGCGTCGCAGCCGTGATCTCCGTGCTCATCGGCAACGCCATTGCCAATGCGATCGCGCCTGCCTTCGGCGCCGCAGATGCCTCCAACTCCGTTTTGCTCGGCAACGTCGCGCAGAACGTGATCCTGGTCCTGGCGGTGCTCGTCGGTGGCGCTTTCGCGGCGGAGGTGAGTTTCCTGTTCGGCCTACCCGTGCTGAGCCTCGGCAGCGACTACTTCGGCATCGCCACGCTGGGCTTTACCATCGTGGTGCAGACCCTGCTGGTCAACACAGATACTCTGCTGCCTTTCCCCGAGATGAAGGGCGGGCGCGGCATGATCGGTATCCCCAAGCTGACCACCTGGTTCTGGGCTTTCGTGTTCATGTTGGCGGTCATCATCGTCATGCGCAACCTGATCTATTCCAGTACGGGTCGGGCCATCATCTCCGTGCGTGAGGACGAGACAGCTGCCAAGTCCATGGGCATCGACATCGCCCGCTACAAGCTGTTGGCCTTCGTCATCGGCAGCCTCTTTGCCGGCATCGGCGGCGGCATTTATGCGCACTACATCGGCTTCCTCAGCCCGGCCACCTTTAGCTTCCTGCTCGGCTTCAACCCGCTGATCATCATCGTGTTCGGCGGCCTTGGCAGCATGACCGGCACCATCGCAGCCTCCTTCGGCTGGATCTTCTTCCTGGAAGGGTTGTTGCGTGTGATCCTGGGCCAGCTGGGCACTGAAGCGCCCACCTGGCGCTTCGTGCTCTACCCGATCACGCTGCTCATGCTGATGCTCCTGCGACCGCAAGGTCTGCTGGGCGGGGTTGAATGGGGCTTCTTGCGCCATCCGAAAGTAGCGGTCCGCACCAGCCAGACGACCCAGGGCGTTCCCGTCCCGGCGGGCAAGTAGGAGGCGAAGCATGATGCAACCAGCAACCACCAATTCGCCGATGACCGCGCAGGCCAGGGCCGCCGTGCCCGCACTCGACATCCAAAACCTGACCAAGCTCTTCGGCGGCCTTAAGGCAGTCAACAACTTCAGCCTGACCGTTCAGCGCGGCGCGCTCGACGGGCTGATCGGCCCCAACGGTGCAGGCAAGACCACGGTCTTTAACATGATCACGGGGCTGTACGTGCCAACCACCGGCGACATCTTCCTGGACGGCGACAACCTGGTGGGCATGGAGCCTTTCGAGATCACTCAATCGGGAATCGGCCGGACGTTTCAGAATATCCGCCTTTTCCCAACGCTGACTGTGCTCGACAACGTACGCATCGCCTACCACACGCATGCCGGCTACGGGCTGTTCGATGGCCTGCGACGCAATGCAAAGTTTGAGGCCAAGGAACGCGAGTTGACCGAGCGCGCCGAGGACTTTCTGAACATCTTCGGTCTCGAACGTTACGTCAACGAACAGGCCAGGAACTTGCCCTACGGCGAGCAACGCCGGGTCGAGATCGCGCGTGCGTTGGCCTCTGAGCCAAAGTTGTTGCTGCTCGACGAGCCGGCTGCGGGCATGAACCCCGGTGAGATCGAAAAGCTGATGGAACTGATCCACTTCGTGCGCGATCGCTTCAACCTGACCATCCTGCTCATCGAGCACCAGATGCGCCTGGTGATGAATATCTGCGAGCGCATCACCGTGATGGACTTCGGTGAGGTCATCGCTCGGGGCAACCCGGTGGACATTCAGGGTGACAAGCGGGTGGTCGAGGCGTACCTGGGACGCGGCGCAGCCGGGCGAGGGGGGAAGGTATAACGATGTTACTAGAAGTCCAAAACCTCAACGTCTACTACGGCGCGATCCATGCCTTGCAGGGCATCAGCTTCAACGTGGATGATGGCGAGATCGTGAGCCTGATCGGTGCAAACGGCGCCGGCAAAAGCACAACCCTCAAGACCGTCTCTGCGCTGCTGCATCCGCGCACCGGCAGCATCCGCCTGCGTGGCCAGGAACTGACGTTAGTCGCGGCCCAGGATATTGTACGGCGAGGGATCGTGCACGTACCGGAAGGGCGCAAGATCTTCGCGCCGCTGACCGTGCAGGAAAACCTGGAGATGGGCGCTTTCACCCGCAATGACCCGGCCGAGATGCGTCAGAGCATGGAGCGCGTCTTCAAGAGTTTCCCCCGTCTGAAAGAGCGCCTGACCCAGTTGGGCGGCACTCTCTCAGGTGGCGAGCAGCAGATGCTGGCTATTGGGCGGGGCATGATGGCCCACCCGAAGATCCTGTTGCTCGACGAGCCATCCATGGGCCTGGCGCCTGTGCTGATCGACGAGATCTTCTCCATCATTCGCGAGATCAACTCGCAAGGCACCGCCATCCTGCTGGTCGAGCAAAATGCCTTGATGGCGCTGTCGATCGCTCATCGCGGCTACGTGCTCGAGACCGGCCGTATCGCCTTGTCTGGCACCGGACAAGAACTGCTGCATAACCGGCAGGTAGAGCAGGCGTATCTGGGCGGGCACTGAGCCGTAAACCGGCGGCTAATGTGGACCTGATTCAACTCACGCCGTCCGCTTACCATCTGCGGGACGGTTCAAACACCGGGCTGATCGTCGCAGGCGGCAAGGCGATCCTGGTCGACACGGGTTTGGACAAGGACAGCGCGCGCAAGATCCTGCGGGCAGTGGACAGCCTGGGACTGGCGCTGGTCGCGGTCGTTATTACCCACGCTCATGCCGACCACTTTGGGGGAGCGGCCACGGTTCGTGCGCGCGCTCACGTGCCGGTCTGCGCCGCGCCCCTGGAGGCCGCAGTGGTCGCCAATCCCCTCCTGGAGCCGCTGTACCTCTTCTCCGGCGCCGCTCCCGTCGCCGAACTGCGCCACAAGTTCACCCTGGCCGAGGCCTGCCCGGTTGACCACTTCCTCATGCCCGGTGAGGCCTCGATCGAAGGGATACCCTTGCAGGTCATACCGGCTCCCGGACATGCGCCCGAACAAGTGATGATCGCGGGGGGCGGCGTGTGCTTCGCCGGCGATGCCTGTTTCGCGCCGCCGGTCATGCTCAAGCACGGCATCCCTTTCTATGTGGACGTCGACCAGACGGCGGCCAGCCTGCGTGCCCTGGCGGGACTGGACGGCAGCTATCTGTATTTCGTGCCCGGCCATGGCGAAGCAGTGACGACCATCGGCCCTTGGGTAGAGCAGAACCTCGCGCACCTGGCGGCGATTCGTGCGGCCGTGGTCGATGCGCTGGCCGAGAGCGGGGAAGTAAGCCGTATCGTGGAACTGGCCGCCGCGCGCATGGGCGTCAGCATCCCCAATCCGGTCATTTACTGGCTGACGCAGACGACCATCCTGGCCTGTCTCAGCGCGCTGCAAGCCGCCGGGCAGGCAACGCTGGCGGTCTCCGAGAACCGGCTGACCTGGCGGCCGTCTGGAGCTTAGGGATCCGCACATTTGCACATTTGACACTTGCTCTTCTGCACACTATAATTCCGCGCGTTTTCATCCATTCCGCTTTTGAAAACTGGTCCCTGCCAAGCCAAGCACGATCTTGGTGCCATCCCCGATAGAATGCTCAGTAAGAGGAGAAGATCTCGTGAAGCACTTCCGGTTTTTTAGCGCGTTGCTCGCATGTGTCACGCTTTTTGGTCTGCTGGCCGCTTGTGCGCCTGCCGCGCCCGCGGGAGCTGGCAAGAAAGTGGTCATTGCCATGGACGCGACTTTCCCGCCCATGGAGCTGGTGGACCAGAGCAAGAACATGGTCGGTCTCGATCCGGACCTGATTATGGCCATCGCCAAGGACCAGGGCTTCCAGGTCGAGCTGAAAAACACGGCCTGGGACGGCATCTTCGCCGGCCTGGAAGGCGGCGCCTACGACGGCATTCTCTCATCGGTAAGCATCACCGACGATCGCAAGAAGACGTATGACTTCTCTGACCCGTATCTGTACTCCGGCCAGGCGATCATCGTGCGCACCAACGAAACCGCCATCAAGAGCAAAGCTGACCTGAACGGCAAGAAGGTCGGGGCACAACTTGGCACCACCGGCGCCGACGAAGTGGCGAAGATACCGGGTGTCACCGCCAAGAACTACGATACAATCGACCTCGCGATGCTCGATCTGTCGAACAGCCAGGTTGACGCCGTCATCGTGGATTACCCGGTAGCCAGCAACTACGCCCTGGTCTCGCCCCAGTTCAAAGGCAAGTTGCAGATTATAGGCGATCGCTTCACCAACGAGCCCTACGGCCTGACGGTGCAGAAGGGCGATCCGAAGAAATTACTGGCGCTGTTCAACAAGGGCCTGAAGGACCTCCACGCCAACGGCACCTACGACCAGATCTACGCCAAGTGGATCGGTGGCAAACCCCCGGCCGCGCCGGCGCAATAAGTCAGCCCTATCAGCCAACCGGGCTGTGGCCTAAAGAGTTCCGAAGCCTGGAGCCAGAATCGGCTCCGCAAGACTTCGGAAGTCCGTGCCGCAGCCCGGTTGCGCCTTAAAGAGCCTCCCCAAGTTTTGGTCATTTGACACCGCCGCGCGTGCGCTCTATAATAAACTTTGTCTCTCGTTTATCCCTCGTTTGGCCGCACAGCGTCGTGCCATGATAATCCTTGAACAAGGAGGTGCGACGTTCGGCCCGAAAACCCCGCTCTGCCCTGCAGGGGATGGCCACCCCACCACCAGCGTGCTTGTTGAAGGAGAAAGGCCGAGAGTCGCAGCTCGAGCTGTCCGCCTGCGACCCGGGATCGGCGCACCTTCGACTTGTTGACGTACTAGCCTTCCATTTACTCAAGGACAGGAGGAGACACCAGATGAAACGGTTCAAGATGAAACGGTTCAAATTGCTCAGTGCCCTGGCTGTGACCGTCATGCTGCTCGGCGTGCTGGCCGGTTGTGCCCAACCGGCCGCGGCGCCCGCGCCCGCTCCCGCCCCGGCGGCCACTGCGATACCCGCGCCCACCACGGCGCCCGCGCCCACACAGGCCCCGGCCACCACCGCGGCGCCTACCGCCGCCCCTGCAGCGACCGCAGCGACTGCGCTCACGGCTGCCCCCGCGGCCAGCAAGACAATGACGCAGACCGCTTCGGCGACCGATACCAAGTACGCCGCGGTCGACTGCAAGTACGGTGGCGAGATCAAGTCGATTGAAGCAGTGGACGACAACACCGTCAAGTTCACCCTTTGCTCAGCCGACGTCGCCTTCCCGTCCAAGGTCGCCTTCGGCTCCTTCGCGGTGCATTCTGAGAAGCAATTACAGGCCACCGGCGGCGGCGGCACGGCGTTGGTCGAGAACCCCATCGGCACCGGCCCATACATGTTCAGCCAGTGGGTCAAGGGTGACAGCATCATTTTGAAGGCCAACCCGAACTACTGGGGCCCGAAGCCCCTTGCGCAGACCTTGATCTTCAAGTGGAGCAAGGAAGGCGCGGCCCGCCTGCTGGATCTCCAGTCCGGCAGCGTAGACGGCATCGACAACCCGACACCGGACGATTTCGCAAAGATCACGGCAGACAAGACCCTCCAATTGATCCCACGCGAGGCGCTAAACGTCTTTTACATCGGCTTCAACAACACCAAGAAGCCGTTTGATAACGACAAGGTGCGCCAGGCCATTGCGATGGGCATCGACCGGCAGCGCATCGTGGACACCTTCTACCCCAAGGGCTCGGCCGTGGCTGAATACTTCACGCCTTGCACGATCCCTGGTGGCTGCGAAGGCGATCCCTGGTACAAGTTCGACGCGGCCGCGGCCAAGAAGCTATTGGCCGACGCCGGCTTCCCAAACGGCTTCGATACTGACCTGAGCTACCGCAGCGTGGTGCGCCCGTACTTGCCCGAGCCGGACCTGGTTGCGCAAGATATCCAGGCACAGCTCAAGCAGAACCTGAACATCAACGTCAAGCTAAACGTCATGGAATCGACCGCCTTCCTGGACGCGGCGCAGGCCGGTCAGGTGGGCCTGCATCTGCTGGGCTGGGGAGCAGACTTCCCCGACCAGACCGACTTCCTGGATTACCACTTCGGGAAGGGCGCCTCGAAACAGTTCGGCGCCGGCTACCCGGACCTGTGGGACGTGCTGTCTAAGGCAGCTTCGAGCGTCGATCAGGCGGCCCGCAACAAGCTCTATGCCCAGGCCAACAACCTGGTCAAACAGCACATGCCGATGGTGCCGGTGGCCCATGGTGGTTCGGCCGTCGCGTTCAAGGCCGACGTCAAAGGCGCCCACACCAGCCCCTTGGGCAACGAACAATTCCAGGTCATGGATCCAGGCGGACGGAACACCATGGTCTTCGAACAGAACGCCGAGCCGGGCAGCCTGTACTGCTCCGACGAGACCGACGGCGAGTCGCTGCGGGTCTGCCTGCAGGTCAACGAATCGCTGTTGAGCTACAAGCTTGGCGGCACGGCGGTGGTGCCCGGGCTGGCTGAGAAGTACGAAGCTAACACCGACCTGACCGAGTGGACGTTCCATCTGCGCCAGGGCGTTAAGTTCAGCGACGGCACTCCCATGACCGCCAAGGATGTGGTGATGAGCTACGCCGTACAGTGGGACGCCGGCAACCCCCTGCACAAGGGACGCACCGGTGATTTTGCCTACTTCTCCAGCCTGTTCGGGGCGTTCCTGAACACTCCGCCGGCCAAGTAGCCAGCGTATGCGCTGAAGAAGCCGGGTGACACGGTGACCAGGTGGCGGGCTCGCTCTACGCGAGGCATAACCAGGTTGATAGTGGCCGGTGACCGTGTCGCCCCTGACAGGTAGCATGAGTGGGGCGCAGTCGGATGGCATGAGTTGCAGCCAGGCTGCGCCCTTCTTTATTGCCGGAGGATGAATGTACCGTTTTATTGGCCAGCGGGTGCTGGCCGCGGTTCCTGTGCTGATCGGCATCCTCTTCGTGACTTTCGCGATGACGCGCTTGCTCCCCGGCGACCCCTGCCGTGCCGCGCTGGGCGAGAAAGCTACCGATGCCATCTGCAACCGCTTCAGGGAGCGTGTTGGGCTGAACAAGCCTATACCGACTCAATTTGCGATTTACGTGAGCGACGTGGCGCACGGGGACCTGGGCACCTCTTTTCGTTTCGGGCGGCCCGTAACAACGCTGATCGTAGAACGGCTTCCGGTGACCCTGGAGCTTGCTCTCAGCGCGCTCACCATTGCCACAATTGTCGGCATCTTGCTCGGCACCATATCGGCGGTGCGGCGCAATTCCGCGATCGACGTAGGCACCATGCTGCTGGCCAACGCAGGTGTTTCCATGCCGGTTTTCTGGCTGGGCTTGATGCTGGCCTACTTCTTTGCCCTGGTGCTCAAAGGCACTCCTCTCGCTCTACCCTCCTCAGGACGCAATACGCCGGGTCTCGTCCTCACACCGCTGGTGCAGGCCTGGCATTTGACCTGGACGCAGGGCCCTGCATACACCTTGCTGACGTTCGTTTCAAACATGAACCTGGTCAATTCTCTACTGACCGGCAATTGGCCGGCCTTGGGGGACACCGTCAGGCATTTGATCCTGCCGGCCGTCGCCCTCAGCACCATCCCTATGGCTCTCATCGCCCGCATGACACGTTCGAGCTTGCTCGAAGTGCTGAGCCTGGACTTCATCCGCACTGCGCGCGCCAAGGGTTTGCGTGAACAGGTGGTAGTTTCGCGCCATGCGATGCGCAATGCCATGATCCCGGTTATCACCATCGTAGGTCTATCATTGGGCGGCCTCCTGGGAGGCGCCGTGCTGACAGAGACGATTTTTAACTTCTCCGGCGTCGGTCGCCTGATGTATGATGCGATCACCGCCCGGGACTACTCGATCGTGCAAGGGGTCACGTTAGTCGTCGCCATCGGCTTTGTTGTAATCAACCTGATCGTCGACATTCTGTACGCGTTCCTTGACCCGCGCATTCGCCTAAGCTAGCGTCAGGTTTTAGCATAATGACCACTGCAGAAATCACACATCCGGTCGACCTACAGATCATCAGTCGCCCGCTGCGCAGTCCGCTGCAAGATGCCATCCGCTCGCTCTTCCACAACCGCTCGGCCATCCTGGGCATGATCATTCTCGGAATCCTGGTCCTGGTGGCCCTCACCGCACCGATCGTGGCGCCCTTCCCACCCAACGCGGTGCTCATTGGTGTCGAAAAGGTCACTAAGCGTGCAGCGCCCTGCATTCACCTGTTGGGCTGCCCGGCTTCTGAGCCACAACACATCATGGGCACCGACGGCAACGTGCGCGATCAGTTCAGCCGGATCCTCTATGGGGCCAGGGTCTCGCTGGTCATCGGCTTCGCCACGGTTGGCTTCGCGATCGTCCTGGGAACACTACTGGGCTCCATCGCCGGCTACCTGGGCGGCTGGGGCGACAATGTCATCATGCGTTTCATGGACGTGCTGCTCGCCTTTCCATCGCTCGTGCTGGCCATCGCCATCGTGACGGTGTTAGGACCGGGGCTGATCAATGCGCTGCTCGCCATCGGCATCGTCGAGATCCCGGCCTTTGCGCGCGTTGCGCGCGCCAGCGTGTTGACCACCAAGGAACAGGATTTCGTTATGGCGGCGCATGCCATCGGTTCGCCGGGCACGCGCATCCTGTTCCGCAGCATTCTCCCCCATACCCTGACCCCCCTGATCGTGCAGGGCACCCTCGGCATCGCCACCGCCATCCTCGACGCGGCCGCGCTGTCCTTTCTGGGCCTGGGCGCGCAGCCGCCGCAGGCCGAATGGGGTTCGATGCTGGGCGCCGAGCGCAACCAGGTTTTCACCGCCCCGCACCTGGTCTTCTACCCGGGATTGGCCATCATGATCACCGTGCTGGCTTTTAATCTGTTGGGCGATGGCCTGCGCGATGCCTTGGATCCCCGAACGCGCAAAATGTAATATCACACTTAGGAGGAGTACCTATCATGCTTGGTCGCAGTGAACGAAGGGCCGCCGTCGACCTGAAACCTCCCAGTACTCAGCCCAGCGAGCGCGGTCGCTGGGCTCACATTGACCGCTGGTGGCTGCTGCTCTTAGCAGCCATCTTGCTGGTGGCCTTCCTGTACCTGGCGGTCCCCGATCCTTTCGCCGACATACTGCCGTTCCTTCTCGACGGCGTCGTCGTAACCCTGCAACTCACCATTGTCTCGTTCTTCTTCATCCTCGTTATCGGGATGTTGGGAGGACTGGGCCGGGTATCGGGCAACAAGCTTATCAGCGGTATCGCGTCGCTCTACGTGGAGATCGTGCGCGGCATTCCGGTGCTGGTCTGGCTGCTCTGGATCTGGTTCGCCCTGCCGCAGCTTCTGCAATACCTGGGCACGGCCGTGACCGGCTTCGCGCCCGGCATCGGGGGATGGCTGTCAGGGATCCGGCTGGATGCGTACACGGCAGCCGTCACCGGCTTCAGCTTTGCTTATGGCGCCTACATGACCGAGGTCTTTCGGGCCGGCATCCAATCAATCCCCAAGGGCCAGATGGAAGCCGCTCGTTCGCTGGGGATGAACTACTTGCAGGCCATGCGCTATATCGTCTTGCCGCAAGCCGTGCGGGTGATCGTCCCGCCTGTCAGCAACGAATTCGTGACCTTGCTCAAGGACTCCTCGCTCGTATCCGTCCTGGCCGTCTCGGACCTCACCCGGCGCGGCCGTGAGTACGTGGCCCGCACGTTCCTGAGTTTCGACACCTTCACAATGGTAGCGCTGGTATACCTCATCCTGACCGTGTTCTTCACGCGCATCTCCTCGGCGCTCGAGCGGCGGTTGGCGGTGGAACGGCGGGGAGCGAAGTAGGAGGCAGCATGGCAGACAAGATCATCCAGATCAGGCACGTCAACAAATGGTTCGGCCGGGTTCATGCCCTGGACGACGTCAGTGTAGACGTCGACGCCGGGGAGGTCATGGTGGTGATCGGTCCCAGCGGGTCGGGCAAATCCACTATGCTGCGCAGCATCAACCACCTCGAGACCGTGAACTCAGGCGAGATCATCGTCAACGGCATCGAGCTGACCAACAAGTCTACAAACATTAACGCAGTGCGCGCCGATGTGGGGATGGTGTTCCAGCAGTTCAACCTCTTCCCGCACCTGACCGCCCTTCAGAACCTGACATTGGCCCAACGCGTCGTGCGCAAGCGGGATGGCGCAGAGGCCGAACGGGTCTCGCTGGCTCTGCTGGAACGCGTCGGTATCCCGGACAAGGCCGGCAGCTACCCCTCGCAACTCTCGGGCGGGCAGCAGCAGCGGGTAGCCATTGCCCGCGCGCTGGCCATGAACCCCAAGATCATGCTCTTCGATGAGCCGACCAGCGCCCTGGATCCGGAGATGATCCAGGAGGTATTGGAGGTGATGCTGGACCTGGCCAAGAGCGGCATAACGATGGTGGTGGTGACACATGAGATGGGTTTCGCCCGCGCAGCCGCCCGGCGGATCATCTTCATGGACGAAGGCAAGGTGATCGAAGAGACTACGCCGGAGGAACTGTTTACTGCGCCCAAGCATGAGCGCACCAAGCTGTTCCTCAGCAAGATCCTGACTCATTGATGGCGGGTGCGGCGGCGTAGCGGCGCTGCCGCGCCGCCGCTCACGGGCTGCCTGCCGGTGTTGCGCACCGTGTGCTATAGGGTATATACTCGGGGCGCGAGGATGGAGGCGCGTCGGTTCGACCTCGCAGGTGTTGATACAGTATGACCAGAGGTGGTCTGCTGCAGCGCGCGATCACAGCCTGTTCCTGCGAACACCAATCCAAGATTGCGAGGTATAACAAGGTGTTGTGGTTACGAATACTCCTATCCATCGCGGCCATCTTGACCGGCTATACACTAGGATCAATTCCAACCGGTTACCTGATCGGCAAGGCCTGGGGGGTGGATGTTCGGGAGCATGGCAGCGGCCGGACCGGAGGCACTAATGTCTGGCGGGCCACCAAACAGGTCTGGCCGTTGGTACTGACCGTTAGCGGCGACGTTATCAAGGGCATGGCAGCCGTGTTGATTGGCCGCTACGTCTTAGGTCCCTATGCCGCCTGGTCCGAATTGACTGCCGCACTGGCCGGCGCAGCCGCCATCGCCGGGCACAACTGGTCTTTCATGCTCGGCTTGCGCGGCGGAGCCGGGGGTATGACTGCCGGCGCGGCGCTGATCATGCTTTCGCCGACTGCCGGGGTTGTGGTCGCGGTCATCGCGGTGGCGTTGCTCCTGATAACTCACTACGCCTCTGTCGCTACCCTGACCGTGGGCCTGGGCAGCCTGATCGTGCTCGGCCTGCTCACCTTGGTGGCAGGCAATGCCAATCCGTGGCCGCACCTCATATTCGGCGTCATGGCTGCCGTAGGCATCCTCTGGGCTCTGCGTCCCAACTTGAAGCGACTGATCCAAGGCACAGAACGCCGCATCACCTTCTAAACGCATCACACTAGCGAGGAGGATCTCTCAATGAAGCAAATGACCGATGGCAACCTGCACAGTGCGTTGGCCGGCGAGAGCCAGGCCCACCTGAAGTATATGGTCTTCGCCGATGCCGCCGAGAAGGAAGGCTTAGCCAACGTGGCGCGCCTGTTCCGCGCCGCTTCCTACTCGGAACAAATTCACGCTACCAATCATCTGCGCGCCCTCGAGGGCGTGGGCAACACCGCTGCCAACCTGGCTGCCGCCTTCGAGGGTGAGACCTTCGAGATCGAAGAGATGTACCCGGCGTACATGGCCGTCGCTGAGTGCCAGGAAGAGAAGCGGGCACGCACCAGCATGGATCGTGCCTTCGAGACTGAAAAGGTGCACGCAACCCTGTACGGCACGGCCAAGGAAGCGGTGGCTGAGAGCAAGGACGTAGATTTGCCCGCGATTTACGTTTGCGAGCATTGTGGCTACACTATGGAAGGCGAAGCCCCCGACCGTTGTCCGATCTGCGGCGCGCCGCGCAGCCGTTTCCACCAGTTCTAAGCCGTTCAGGACACACCGGCCAACTTTAGACCGGCTGTGGCTGAGCGATGAATCCCGTGCTAAAACCCCGTTTTCTTTAGGAAGACGGGGTTTTGTTGTAGAATACAAGCAAGTACTAATGCCGGCCGCGAGCCGCTAGTTGCGGTTCACGACTGCAACGCTGGAAAGGGCACATGGCACAAGAATTCGACACAATCGTCATCGGCGGAGGGGCCACCGGCGCAGGGGTAGCGCTTGACCTGGCGTTGCGCGGCCTGCGCGTGGCCCTAGTCGAGCGGGCCGACCTCTGTAACGGCACCTCAGGCCGCTACCACGGGCTGCTTCATTCGGGCGGACGCTATGCCGTCACCGATCCAGAGTCGGCGCGCGAGTGCATCACCGAAAACCAGATCCTGCGCCACATCGCGCCGGCATCCATCGAGGATACGGGCGGCTTGTTCCTGACCACACCGGACGACGACCCCGCCTACGCTGATAAATGGCTCTCCGCTTGCCAGGCTTGCGGTATTCAGGCCGAAGAGATCTCCGTCGCGCGGGCCCTGCAGAGCGAACCGGCGCTCAACCCGCGCACGCAGCGCGCCTTTCGCGTGCCGGATGGGGCGTGCGATTCTTTTGACCTGGTCGATGCCCTGGCGGTCGCCATTCGGAGCCTGGGAGGCAGCGTTCTCACGTATCATGAGGTAACAGGCCTGGAAGTGGCGGGCGGCCGGGTGCGAGCCGCGACGCTGCGCAATGTACGCAGTGGAGAGTCCCATCGGCTGGGCGCGGCCACAATCGTGAACGCGGCCGGCGCCTGGGCGGGCGAGATCGCGCGCATGGCCGGCTGCCCCGTCATTGTGCGGCCGAGCAAGGGCACGCTGGTAGCGATGGCCTATCGCTTCGTCAACACCGTCCTCAATCGCTGCCATCGCCCGGGTGACGGGGATATCCTCGTTCCCATAGGCACCGTAGCCGTTATCGGCACCACTTCCGTCCCGGCTGAAGACCCCAACGAGACCGGGGTGCAGGCCTGGGAAGTGCAGAAATTGCTGGAGGAGGGCGAGAAACTGGTGCCCGGTTTCAGCCAGGCGCGCGCCCTGCGCGCCTGGGCAGGGGTGCGCCCGTTGTATGAAGAGGGCGGGGCGGCCCTGGGGCGCGAAGCTAAGCGCACCTTCGCCGTGTTGGACCATGCAAGTCGTGATGGCGTGGCAGGCCTGGTGACTGTCGTTGGCGGCAAACTCACCACCTATCGGCTGATGGCCGAGAGGGCCGCAGACATTGTCTGCCAGGACCTGGGCGTTGATAAACCGTGCCGGACGAAGGAATTTGTTCTGCCCGATCCCGTACCGCCGATCGCCCACCGGAAAACGGCAAACGTGAGCACGGCAGACGGCGGCTCAGATAGCACGCAGCCTACGGCACCCCGCACGTATCACGTCCTCCCCCATCGCCTGGCCGCGGTAGAAGAAAGCCAGGCGGCGGATTCGCTCATCTGCGAGTGCGAGCTGGTCACGCGTGCACAGATAGAGCAGTCAGCGCGCGCGCATGGCGGCGGCCAGGCGCACTGGATCCTGGACGATCTGCGCCGTGACCTGCGGCTGGGCATGGGCCCGTGCCAGGCCGGTTTCTGCAACTACCGGGCAGCCGGTGTCTTGAATGCGATGGGCGCCGCCGACGCGACCCAGGCAACCCAGGCGCTGGCCGACTTTGCGCAACGCCGCTGGAAGGGCCAACGTCCGCTCTTGTGGGGTCAGAACCTGCGCCAGGCCCTGCTGGATGAACAGATCTACCGTGGGGTGCTCGGTCTCGCGGAGCTCGACGTGCCCCTGCGCAGCACACCCCTCCGTCCGGTGACGAACGACGGCGCCTTGGGTGACAACCCACCTGGTGACGAACCGCAAACAACGTTGTCTGAGGTATAAATGGACGATGTTCTGGTCATCGGCGCCGGTCCGGCGGGGCTTTTGGCGGCCTGGGTGGCACGACGAACGCAGGCCCGGGTGCGCCTGTTAACCACGGGGATCGGTACCACGCACGTTTCGCCCGGCTGGCTGAGTATCCTGGATACGGATGGCGATCTGCAGGCGGCGTTGGACGGGTGGGTCCTGCGCCATCCTGCACACCCGTATGCCCTGGCCGGAGTGGAGGCATTGCGCGGCGGTATTGCCGCCTTGCGTGAAGTATGCGCCCCGGCGGGCATAAACTACCTGGGCGATCTGCAGTCCAATTTCAGGCTACCAACCGCGCTGGGAGCCGTCAAACAGGCAGCGCTGGTTCCCGAGACCTTCGCAAGCGGCGACCTGCGCCAACCCGGCGAGATCCTGATTGCCGGGCCTGCCGGCTGGCGCGACTTCTACCCTGCCCTGTGCGCCGAGAACCTGGCTCGCCAAGGGATCCCGGCGCGCGCGATCTCATTCGACCTGCCGGAGATGCACGCCGGGCAGTTCGACCCAACGCCGGCCGGCCTGGCCCGGCTGTTTGACCAGCCGGGAGTCCGTGAGCGAAGCGCGGCCCTGATCAGGCCGCAACTTGCCGGCGCCAGCCGCGTCGGCTTGCCGGCCATTCTCGGCCTCGAGCATAGCCACGAAGCCTGGCACGACCTGCAAGACCGGCTCAGCGTGCCCGTGTTCGAGATCCCGACGCTCCCGCCCAGCGTGCCCGGCATGCGGCTCTACAATGCCTTCAAAACCGCGCTGGAGCGGGCCGGTGTCCAGATTCTGCTCGATATGACGGTCACCCACGGGCTGGTTGAAGATCACCGGGCGCGCGGCGCGGCGGTGCCGGGTTCGGTGCGTGAGATGATCTTCGGGGCGGAAAGGATTATCCTGGCCACGGGCGGGCTGTACGGTGGCGGGATCGTCAGCGATTACCGGGGCTGCTTACGCGAGACAGTCTTCGGCCTGCCGGTCATGGCGCCGGACAACATGAGCGAGTGGTTCGACGATCGCTTCATCGGCAGCGCCGATCACGCCATTCACCGGGCCGGGTTGCGCGCCAACCAGGCTTTGCAGCCGGTGGACGCTGCCGGCCAGGTTCTGTTGGAGAACGTGCGGATTGCGGGCCGGCTGCTTGGCGACTACAGCCCGCTCTCAGAGGGATCGACCGAGGGCGCCTGGCTGGCAACCGCCTACCGCGCCGCGAGTTAAGGTACGCATTATGTCTACGTCATACACTCCTGAGCTGCTCGAAGACGTCAGGCGCACGGCTGACCTGTGCGTGAAATGCAATATTTGCACGAGCGCCTGTCCGGTTGTCCCGGTGACGGATCTGTTCCCCGGTCCCAAATATGTGGGTCCGCAGGCGCAGCGTTTCCGCGATCCGGATATGCCCTCGCCGGACCATTCGCTGGACTATTGTTCTGGCTGTGGCATCTGCACCCTGGTCTGTCCGCATGGCGTCCGGGTGATGGAGATTAACACCGTCGCCAAAGCCGAATTGCGCGAACGCGAATTGCACCAGCATCCCCTCGACCCGCACCTGGCACGCAACTGGCTGCTCGGGCGCAACCAGCTATTGGGGAAGATCGGGGGCCCGGTCGCCCCGCTGGCAAATCTCGTCATGGGCCTGCCGCCGGTGCGCGTGCTGATGGAGAAG
>Ga0209226_10000410_pt1 | contig 24676 bp, 28 predicted proteins | sample BarGraNGADG00212_2_FD_184497 | JGI IMG/M metagenome (GOLD analysis project Ga0209226, IMG submission 184497) | Arctic peat soil microbial communities from Barrow, Alaska, USA - Barrow Graham LP Ref core NGADG0011-212 (SPAdes) (version 2) | ecosystem: Environmental > Terrestrial > Soil >...
CATGTTAATGCTCAACTTCTAACCTTAGTTGGGCAAATTCCAATATGATGCCGCTAGCTAATATATTTAATCGTTTGTATGCACATACCCACCGTAGCGAAGCTGCGGCGCCTAAGCTAATGGTTGACGGAAAATAGCATCTTTTTTTATAAGCGTAGTTAATTTAAATTCAGTTGGTTCTTTCTGCTATTTTCTTCATCCTTTTGATCTTTTTTTCAGTCTTTATCCTATCACCATAGAGGGAAGGATTTCTGGTGGTAAGCACGGGATATATTATCTTCACCAGTTTTCGGGCAACTGCCACTACTGCTTTATTGTCCCCTCTTCTTTTGGCAATTTTGGCGTAAAACCCATTTATTTTTGTATTGGCTCTTATGGAGGCGTGAGCACATTGTACAAGTATCCATCTTAATCGTTTTGAACCTTCTTTGGTTATCTTGCCGATATAGAAGGATGTTCCAGATTGATGCATTGAAGGTACCAAACCTACCCAGGATGCTAATTTATTATGGCTTGGGAATCGTGAAATATCTCCAATCTCAGAATGTATGAGAACAGCACTGTAATAATCAATCCCCGGAACTGACATAAGAAGTCTGACATCTTCATTATTGTTATCAGCTATCTGGCTGTTCACTGAATCGATCTGGGTATTCAAGGTTTTCAGGGTTTCCAGATAACTCTTGATTGCAGACATATCGACAGGTCTTAAATCAAGAGTGGTCAGAAACTCCATTCCAGATTTCTGATACAATGGTCCTCGATATTTAATGCAGTACTTATGGAAAATTGAACGTATCTTGTTTATTACCTGGGTTCTCATTCGGACCAATGAAGCCCTGAGTCTGACAGTTTCTCGTTCATCCCGCACATCGTGAGGAGGAACATACGAGCATACCAACATATCGCCTCTTAGTAATTTTGCTAACATCTTAGCATCAAGTTTATCATTTTTTAATTTGTTCGATGCTATAGCTTTTGTCTTGAGAGGATGGACCAGATGAAGATCAGATTTCATCTCCTCAAGTTTATCCCACAATACTACCCACATGTTCCCGGTGGATTCTATTGCGATATGTGTTTTGTTGTTCCCCAGCTTCTCTTTGACTTGATTTATTCCTTCGATATTGTTTCCAAATCGAAACTCATCTATTATTTTTCCTTCCATATCCTGTACACATGCAACTCCATAGTCTCTATGGATGTCTATCCCTACATATTTTTCCTCCATTATCTTACCTCCTTAGTGGTTTTTCGCAGCATACAGCCATTCGCATGTTCTTTTATGCATATCGACAGCTGCGCGGAAAGGTCCAGTCACGAAGTCGACCGATGATGGTCATGTTGGTAATCGGACCGTCACCACGCTACCCAAAAAGATTAATGGAGGCATTAACATGTCGTCACGAATTGAAACGGCCTCGGATAATTATATAACTGTATTTATAGATTTACTCTACTTTCCTGTCAGTTTCATTACGACCAGGCTTGCCTCATAAAGCACAATAAATGGCAGAGCCACCATGATCTGCATGACCATCGTGGGGTCAGGAGTAATCCATGCTGCGATGATCAATAAGAGTACATACGCATGCCTCCTGTAATTAGCAAGCGTCTTCCTTGATGTTACTCCAAGGTGGACAAGGAATGTAAGTATCACCGGCAGTTCAAAAGCTGCACCGAGGATCACTGTGGTCATTACAATAAAAGAAATGAACTCATATACTGAAAAATTGGCATTTATCCCAAGGTTGTATGCATCCTGATATATAAATCGAAGGAAAAAAGGAAGCATATAATAATAAGAATATCCGGCGCCGATCAAAAACAGGACTACTGATGTGAGAATAGTTAGTATGATCAAGGATTTATTTTCATGTATGAATGGGAGGTTGGAAAGCTTGCCTTTTACTCCCCGGTATGCATAGAAAAGAATTAGAGGAGATACGATAAGAACCCCAAAAATAAGAGACATCTTGAACTCAAGCATCAGCACTTCCATGGGCGTCAGGTATACAATATTGGGTTTGTATAAATTTAAATTCTGTGATACATTTATTAATTCACCAGATGCTCTTGAAAGGTTCTGTGCGAGAATAGAATTATTCTCTGCAAGCTGGTTGGATATCGATGTGAGATTATTGGAAATATCTAATAATTGCTTTGCAGCATCCGGCTTATCAGGCAGGTTATGCCAGAACATATCTGTTTTTATCTTATTGATCACATCTCCCATATACGAAAAAGAGATGATGGCTCCAGCGCCGAAAACTGCGACAATAATAAATAGCTTTTTTTTCAATTCAGAAATAATCGAAAAAACTCCTTCGAATGCCATTTTAAGTACCTATCTGCAGCGGTTCTGTTATCTTTTTTAATGTGGCTATAGCCGACAGTGCGGCAAGAAGACTTGTTCTGGGATTGCCAGGTGAGGGAATGTTTTCAATTCGGCATGTGAAATTCCCGAATTTTCCTTCCACAGTGATCTCATGTATGTTCCTTGAAGTTTCGGGATCAACAAAAACTTTTACCTGCGTATCCTCTGAGCCTATCCCGGCAAGACTCAGGGATGCTGCGACATTGACATTTGCCGGGAAGGCCCTGACCGCCTCTTTTGCATTCCCCTCAAAAATCATTGTTTTTTCATGAAAAGAATAAATATCAATATTATTTTCGATTATAAAACGCGCGCCTGCCAAGCTTTTCGGATTTTTTGTGGTTGATAGTTCAACTCTGTTTATTGATTCCACCCTGGCTGATTTTAAACCGTCGATCCCTGCTATGGCTCCTGATGGGATATATATCTTGCAATCGTTCTTTTTCGCGGCGCGAACAAGATCTTCCAGCAGCTTTTCATCCATGAATGCTCCGACGCTCATGACCATGAGGTCTTTTCCCCTCTCCAGAACAAGGAGCCCATGTTCGCGCACTGCCGCCTGTGAGGCGCATTCTACGACGATATCCACTTTTTCAACTAATTCCTCAGGTGAAGAAATGACTGGTTTATTATTAAGTGAATCGAGCAGCTTTTCACAATGCTGTGCGCTCCTGTCATAAATTGCGCAAAGCGTCGCATTTATGAATCCGCTATCTATCGCCCTGCATATCTGGGCTCCTATTGCACCGCAGCCAATAACTCCTATTTTAAGCATATATTCCCTGATATGTTTTTTAATAATTAAATAGTAGCTTATAAGTAACTCCTGGATAATCAAATATAGGGAATCATTATGCTAATTACAGAACTGGAACGTTTTATTGAAGAAGATTTGGGTTATGATGATGTTTCATGCAACATAATTCCTGACTGTAATGTCCAGGCAGAAGTTGTTGCCAGGGAATTCGGGATCATTGCAGGGCTTTGGGAAGCCACACAAATTTTTGCATATTTTGGGATACTCCCCACCACAGATTTCACAGACGGCGATCTTGTAAAAGAAAACGATATCATCTTCGTACTGGATGGTGGGGCAAGATCGATCCTGAAAGCCGAAAGACTGGCATTGAATTTCCTGGGAAGGATGAGTGGTATCGCGACCCTGACGCGCCAGTATGTAGAAAGAGCAGCAGGACCAAGAATTGCATGCACCAGGAAAACCACCCCAGGATTCCGGAAATTTGAAAAAAAAGGAGTTTTGGCAGGAGGGGGGGACCCACACAGGTTCAATCTTTCTGATGCTATCATGATCAAGGATAATCACATTGAGGTCATCGGGCTTGAAAATGCCATTAAAGCAGCTAAAAAAGCTGCAAGTTTTACGCGAAAGATCGAAGTTGAAGTGGAAACTGTGGATGATGCCGTCCGCGCGGCACAAATGGGCGTGGATATCATAATGTTCGATAACATGAATGACAACGAGATAATTAAGGCGGTGAAATCGCTTAAAGAAAAAAGGCTGAGGGATAATGTTATTCTTGAAGCATCAGGCGGTATAACCATCGAAAATGTGGCTAAGTATGCCGTGACGGGAGTCGATGTTATCTCGATCGGGGCGCTCACGCATTCATCGAACTGGCTTGATATAAGCCTTCGGATAATTCCAAAAACATGAAATCCAGGGATTTTATAGGAAAGAATAAAATACCCAGACGATATTTAAGGCTATACCCCCAAGGGGTCGTAGGGTAGCTTGGTCCATCCTTCATGCTTGGGGTGCATGAGACCTGAGTTCAAATCTCAGCGACCCCACTATTCAAGCAAATATTGCCTCATGAGTAACTCATTTATTATGGAAAAATGAAAGGAGGATGAAAATGACGATTGTTGAACTTTATTATTCTGATACCTGCCATACCTGTCATCAAATAAGGGCTCTTTTAATTGAAAATCTTCCAAAGAACATTAAATTCAAGGAAATAAATATATCCTATCCAGAAGGAAAGAGCCGGGCATCCCAGCTGAATATAATGTCTGTGCCCACGGTTGCTATTGACGGGGATGTAGTATTTGTGGGCAGGATTTCCAAAGAAGAACTTATAAAAGAACTCTCGTTGAGAAAATAGTATTTTTTTCCAACAAGGATTTTTATCAATATTATTTTTTCCTTTTATTTTTATCGACAGAGCTGTCTTATATTATGCACTATTTTGAATACAGCTTCTAATATTCAAATCAAATAGAAAGACATATTAACTATGAGTATCATGATAATAATAACGTGAATGATAGTTCATGGAAAAATGGTAGGGTAAAAATGAGACGAAGTAAAATAGATATTATCGTTGATGTATTGGAAGTAACAAAAAACGGAGTAAATAAAACAGCTATAGTCTACAAGACAAACCTGAATTTCACGCTTGCTGACAAATACCTTTTGCTCCTTGAAAAACAGGGACTTCTTGAGAAAAAGTTAGATAAATATTTTACATCAGAAAAAGGGAAGATATTTTTGGGCAAAGCAAAAGATTTAACGACGCAGCTTGAAACCATACTTCAAAAAGGCAAAGAAGATACCTATCAGATTGAGACTCCAAAGCCGAAACCTAAGGAAATGACCTTATATTATCAAGCACCATTTCAAAAGTTGCAAGAGATGATGTTACAAAATGGACCACCGATAGAAAGGGTCAGAGAAATAACGATACAAAGTGAAACCCCCCTCCAAATGGTTGATTAAAATAATCATATAGCTTATAGCTCCAATTTATAAGTTAAGTATAGAGAAATGGCTGGCAGTTTGAAATAACAATTGCTATTGAAATTTCAATTAAGCCAGAAGTTCTAACCCCGACTCAGTAATCCTTACTGTTCCTTCATGTAATTCGATTAAACCAAATTCATTCATAAAATGAATAAGTGTTGCGTCTGATAGCGATAATCTTTCTTCTATTTTTTCAAGATCAAATTTTTCTCCATTATGGAGCATTTCAAGAATTCTATCTGCGGTTTCTCCGAATTTTGACATACATGCACATTATACATAAAGGGTATAAATAGCAGTGCGGAACATAGTTCCTTACCTCTTTTTCTTAATATAATTTCTAAACTATATTTACTATAAATTTATATTGTCTTTGAGCCTATTATGGATTGCCCTTCAAGGGTAAAAAAGGAGGAAAAAAAAATGAACAAAGAAAAAACTGAAACACAGAGAAAAGAAGAAGAAAAAGCAGCAGAAGAAATGTTCAAACAAGTAAAGCTCTTTGGCGCGTAAGAATTTTAAACTAAAATTTTAGTAGTAAGATTTCCTAGCCGAGAAATTAATGTGGAATAAATCGAAAGCAATATTGAAATTGTGCTATACACCATATTCGATTTTTTCCCCCTTCCCGTTTTTTGCAATAATAATCTTTCTTATAGCCCAGAAATCCGTAAATTTTTCGACATTGTATTTCAGTCAGCTAATTTCTGGAATTGCAGCATCAATGCTTTCAAGTTTTGCATCTAATATCTGGAATCATACAAATGATCTAGTAGACGATTCAGCACAAGGTAAAATAAATGCATTGACTCAAAATATAATCTCGCAAAAGTCAGGAATTATATTATCTTTAGTTTTATATCTTTTATCTATAATACTTTTCATTTACAGTTCAATAATATCCGGCAGACCTGCATATTTATTCTTCCTGGTCTGGGCTCTTATTACCTGGTGGTATTCAGACAGACTCTTCCTGAATAAAATATTTGGTTTCAGATTAAAAAATCATTATGTTGGGGAATTTATTACCTACAGCATAGCTTATCCCATGTATACTCTAAGTATCTGGCTGGTATATTCAGATATCAATTCAGCAGCCATTGCTCTTGCGCTTGCTTTCTTATCCTTCGGGATATCAGTGGTATTAATAAAGGATTTGAAAGATATATCTGGAGATCGAAAAGCCAATTTAAGAACATTTGGGGTTGTTTTTCCGCCGTCCAAACTTTTTCACTACTCATGTATTTTTTTATTATTGTATTATATCATCATTTTTCTCTCTATTGCTAATGATATTTTAAGTGGAAGCATATTATTGATCGTTATCCCATTTGTATACTTCATAAGAAGCACATTTTTGCATTTCACCAAGAAAGAATGGAAAATTGGAATTAAGGATAACGCACAAATCAAAACATTGGTAATTTCGACATACATTTCAATCCTCATCCTTGGAGCAGGGGCACTTTTTTAAAGCTCCAAACAGACATTGGTGCCTGCAGAAGTAAAAAAAATATCAGGTGCAGCTTCTGAGATATAATTTCTACGTCTCATTTCTTCTGGGAGATATATAGAAGGAGCTACAGTCAGTAATCCGAAATAGTTTTTCGTTACCAGTTTTTGAATTTCATCCTTATATGAATAAATATTCATGCCAAATGCAGCAATCGACCCAACATCTATACAAAAAAATCTAAAGCTATTTTTTTGTTCAAGCGACTTCAGGCTTGATATAAAATCATGTGATTTGAAGTCTACGAATTCATAACCGAGAAATACATCTTCTGAATAATCGGAAATGTCGACAAAAAATGGATATAGTTCAAATGGAAAATATGACCCAATGCCTATTAGAATAATCCCATTTGACTTGTTGGTGGACATCATCAACATATACGGCGTCTGCGTCTGAAAATCTCCTTTTCCAATCTGATCCAATAGATCTTCTTTATTTTTCTGGATTATGGCAGTAAGATTTTTTACTGCTTCAACGGGAGGCATCCCATCCAATGAGATCAGCACATTTTTGTTGAAATTTGCCTTGAATTCTTTTAAAACGGTGAATTCTTTTCTTAAATTGTTCTTTGTTTCATCCAATGAATTCCCTTTTTCAGGAAAGATATCATCGAATATAGTATTAACACCAATTTTTTCTATCGTTAGCGCCGCAATTCCTCCCCCGATATCTTTGAAATTGCAGAATATACTGGGAGAATTAAGTCTCACCTGGGTATGCATCACATTTAATCCAATTATGGGAACCTTAAATTTTGTTTGCCTGGCAAATATATTTAAAATCGTTGGCGGAAGATAAAAAATATTTTCACTATCGCAGTAATTAGAAAATTTTTCGGCATTTTCTTTCTGGATATGCCTGTTCGCATGTTTGCATTTTTTGCTATAATAAAATCCCCTGGCGTAAAACTGCGCGGATTTAAGAGCCCCTGGTACATGCACAAGGGGAAAATGGAGAACGACCACCCCGTTATCGCATTTTATTTTGTTTGCAAGCATTTGCGCGGATCTTACAGAACCTTTTTCTTTGATCCCATCTACCCTTATCCTTGCATCTTCATCTTTACACAGAACAAGAGCCGCCCCATCTGTGCGCATATCATCCGGAAAGATCATACCGTCAATAGATGCGCCTATTTGTGGTATTTCTCCATATTCGTCATAAAAAATGTCGAGCATTTCCTGGTATTTGCCATTATATTTCAATGTGGCATAAAAAAGAACCAGATCTGGTTTGAATTCCAAGCTCGACCTTGCTTGTTCTATCAGTTCATTTGCAGCCTGGATTGAATCTTTCTTATTGCTGAAGAGTGTAATGGATTTCGTTTGACCACCGTTTTAGGTTAACAATTATGTTACTACAACAATACATATATACTTTTCTTATTATTATGATGCTCATTTGTGAACTGCTTTATTGTCCCATATCCCAGGAGTCCCATCTAAAAAGTTCTTGTATCAAACTCTGGAAAAACCGATATTATGCAACGCATGCCTCAACATTCTTAGTGGCGCGCATCGTTTCAAGCGAGATAAGCTGCTGGTTTGCCTGCGCTTCGGCAATAGTGACAAGGACGGTAGATTTCGAAGAAGGAGCGATAAGAATTCTATTATTCCTGAAAAAGAAAATCGTCTCTCTCAAACCCTCACGGTTCATTTCACCAAGCACACGCCGGATATGTTTCTCAAGCCAGAACATCGTTTCCAGAAGGTGCTCCCTGTATTCGGGCACCCTTATGGTTATGGGTACACCATCTATCCTGTAAAGCATACAGGCTTCAACACCCTCAATCTCATAAAGTTGATCCAGGGTTTCCTCAATGTTTATTTTCATATCCTCTTATCTCTTCTTCTATGACTAGATCAAGGATTTGCTGGGGATCTTCATCTCTTACCCAGTTCTTCCTCACGGCTTCGATCCGTGCTGCCAAATTTTCACCCTGCTTTCCCATGGATCTCACTTTCTTGAGAGCGTCTATAAACCTGTCATCGTATTTTGTTTTAGGTGTTACCCGCTCGATCTGTTTTCTGGTAGTTCGAAGAACTAATCCCAATCCCGTTTCTATGGAAAAAGGATACATCCCCTCTCCATGCTTTGATCCCCTGTGTTTCATTATTCTGATAGTTCTGTCATACATTTCACCAAAACCAAGATTCTGCAGGAATAAAACAGTATCTGATAAATACAAAGGCATGGATGAAGTTCCCGTCGGACGCTGGATGTCACCCGGATTTGAAGAATTAGAACCTTGAGCACCATCGGCTGGTTCTTCCAGAACCACCAGGGTGGTGCCAATAGTTCTTAAATCCTGGAATATGGTGCTGAGAGATTTTCTTTTTTCATTATCGGAATAGAACGTAGGATAGGTAAATGGGTCAATCACTATCCTTGGATTGCTTCCGGGAATGGATTTCTTGATCATCTCAGTAATATCCAGAGAGGGGAAGGAGAGATCTTCTCCGAAAATATGAATTATTTTAAGATCTCCGTTATCGATATATTTTTTTATTGCTCCCCATCCTATATCCGAGCTATCGCGAATTATTTGTTCCTCCGACATCTCAAAGGAAACATAGAGGACTTTTTCTCCGCGTTCAAGACCAAAAAGGGAGTATTGTAATGCGAAGGTAGTTTTGCCGACCCCGGGACCTCCATAGATCAAATTGATGGTTTTTTCTCTGAAACCGCCATCCATAAGGTCATCCAGACCATATATCCCGGTAAAAATCCTACCTTTTTTCATAATCTGACCAACCTTGTTATAATGATTATGTGCTATGGTAATTTATAGTTTTTGTATTGGCTGACTTACAAGCGCACTTGCAAGCATTATCGCCCTTGTATAATGCCCACCGACGCGCGAAGTGTCCACGAAAACCTTATCCATCAAAACAGGCGCTCCATGACCATATCCACCACCCAGGAACACAAGAGTCCGAAAGATCAGGTTCCCTGAAATGCCATCAGGCGCAAGGATGAAATTTGCCTCCTCGATCGCATCTTCTATCAAAATGGAATAATTCTTGGCCTCAATTCCGAGTTCGCATAATTTTTGTGTTACGATTTTTGCGTCATCAAGTGTCCTGTCTATAGTTTCACCCCTGCCTTTATCCTCAAAACGCCCGCCTGAAAGGATACCCACTTTCATTTTCACGCCAAGGCGACCAAAGTGCTGGGCGCCGCGTTTTACCAGCTCTACCTTATCGTCAATAGAATTTCCTTCATCAATTCCGACAGGCGCAAGGAAAAACGGTTTACCATCTTCTGTTTCCAGCAATGCTACCCTGTATAGTTTCGTGATATTCATTGATCTTTTCAATTCTGAAAGCGTCTTAGTTGCACTGAGCGTCCCTCTAACGGCACCATCTATCTTCCCGGAAAGTAGTAATTCGACCAGTTTCTTTGGAGGCTGATCTGAATGGATTATTTCAAGATATGTGCCTATCGCTTTTATCTCTTTTTCATCGCCAACGAGCACAACATCAGCATATTCACCCGCAACTTCCGCACTCCTTATGATCTTTTCTGAGATCTTCCCGATTCCAAGCCCTATACGTGCATGATTCTTTTTTGCTTTTTTCTCAATATCAGATAGGAGTGACATATAAAATCTCAGGTTTTTTTGCCCAGTTCTTTTGAGCGTTCACAGGCCGCGATCACAGCATTCATCATAGCAATCCTTACTCCCTGTTCTTCCATGACACGAAGCCCCCTTATGGTCGTTCCGCCAGGCGAGGTTACCATGTCTTTTAATTCTCCGGTGTGGCTTGGGCCATCAAGCACCATCTTTGCGGCGCCAAGAACGGTCTGTGCTGCAAGCAATTTTGCTGTATTCCTGTCAAGCCCTTCATGTACGCCGCCATCTGCCATTGCTTCGATTATCATGAAAATATAGGCTGGTCCGCTGCCTGATAATCCGGTTACTGCATCCATCAGATGTTCCTGTAATAGAACGGTCTTACCTATTGCATTAAATATACTTGAGGCAATTGCAGTGTCTTCTTTTGATACGGCACTTCCGGGACTGATGGCAGAAGCTGCTTCTTCCACCGTTGCTGCAATATTTGGCATCACTCTCACAACTTTTGTTCTTGGTGGAAGATTTTTTTCAAATGTGTCAATTGTAACTCCTGCTGCTATTGATATTATCAACTGGTTCTTTATTGAGCTTTTTATCTCGGAAAGGACTGCCGGAACTATCTGCGGCTTGACCGCAATTATAAGCACATCAGAATTGATGACTGCATCGCAATTTCCGTTGCAGATATTGATCTTTAACTCTTTTTCAAGTACCTGCAATTTTGCGATATCCATATCACTGGCATAGATATTTCCGGAAGGAACAAGCTTTGCATGAATTATTCCTTTGATAAGGGCTTCACCCATTTTTCCTGTGCCTATAAACCCGATTTTTTTATTTTCCATGCCTTTTGTTGTCATTGTATATCTACCACATTAAAGAGATGAAGCGATAAAAGGATTATCATGAATTGAATTATTGGTCTTTTTCCATTAAGTCAAACAGATAATTTCTCATTGCTCTACCATACCCGTTTTTCCTGGCAAGCTTTTCCATTGCCGAATAAATCCCGCTGCTGTACTGCGCTGCTTTTTTCTCTTTCCATACAAGCTCATCCGGAATGATCTTTGATGCCACCAGGCGCAGGATATATTTACGGATCCCATTATGGATCTTGAGTTCTGGCGAAATGCTCAGGGCAAGTTCAATGACTTTCTTATCAAGATACGGCACCCTCAGCTCAACAGAATTTGCCATCGTCACTGCATCATCCCTTTCAAGATTATTCAGGGCGATATTTTCAAGGTCTTTTCTCAATGCTTTTACGAGATCCTCATCGTTCAGTGATTCATATCTTTTATACCCAGCAAACAGTTCATCTGCACCCTGTCCGGATAGGATCACGCGAAGCCCATCAAGGTGAGCATATTTTGATGCAAAATAGAGAGGCAGAGCAATGCTTATCATAAGCGGGTCTGGTGATTCGATGGCTTTGATCACATCGGGAATCGCAGATTCCAACTCACCCATAGTGATCTCATGCAAGTGAAGGTTATCCAGGAGCCCAAGAAGCCTGGCGGCATATCTTGTTTGTTTAATATCATGGGAGCCTGGCATCCCCACTGAGTATAATTTCGCATCTTTGCACACAGCAGCAAGGATAGAACTGTCAAGACCCCCGGAAAATGCAATCGCGCAGGGATTATGAAAACGCTTCCTGATGGATTGTTCAAGCGCTTCATAAAGCATATCCCTGGCTTCATTTTCAATGGTTAGTAATTTTCCCGGTGAAAAAGACGTCACTTTTTTTTCAGTTATGCTTCCTGCATGGTAAATCAGCATGTATCCGGGTTTTAGGGCATGGATTTCATTTTTTCCCATTATAGACAATGCTTTTTTCTCAGATGCAAATGCAAATACTTCGCCTTTAGCATAATACAGGGGTTTGACACCCGCAGGGTCTCGAACAAGGATTATTTTACCATTTTCAAAATATGCGAATGCATAATCACCATCTAATCTATCGATCGCATTTTCAATACATCTGGATCTGATCAGGGCAAAAAGGGTTTTGCTATCTGAGTCTGTATTAATATCAAGATCTTTTGCGATCTTGCTGAAATTGTAGATCTCCCCATTGTAAATGAGAGCTCCACCGTTTGAGATCGGCTGGCTTTCTTCTCCTGTTATCTTGAGTAGAACATTGCCAAGAGTTATATCGCCATCCGAGAATATACCGCTGCCATCTGGTCCCCTGTGTTTTAGCACTTCAAGCATGTTCAGGACAATTATTTTTGCATCTTTTCCGGCAGCACCTGCTATTCCACACATGAAGTCTTAAATCACTGATTTGTTTAAAAAAGGTTCTGTTGGTTATTCTGGAAGAATATTCTTGTATAGCGGGGAATGGATTCGAACCATTGATCTACGGGTTATGAGCCCGTCGGGATATCCTGACTACCCTACCCCGCTTTTGAGGTAAAAATAGTATTCTCCTTAAGTAGATGATGAATGATAAAGTCTTCGGTTATGAGCAATTTTGAAAAACTGTTAAAAACAATTTATGATTAAAAGTTGTATGATGTATGCTCCATGAAAACAAGTCATTTATCTAAGAAGCAAAATATAGTGTATACCATGAAAGTTCTTGTAGTTGATAGTAATAAAAAAGACAGGAAACTTATTTCAAAGATAATGCTCTCCCATGATTTTGACGTTTCGGAGGCCGAGAAAGGATATGAAGCGCTTGAAAAGGTGGAAGCAGAAACTTTTGACATCATAATATCTGATATAATGATGCCAGAGATGGACGGGTTCATGCTGATCCGGAAAATTAAGGGAAACGAGAACACAAAAGACATACCTTTTATATTCTACACATCAAGCTTCGTTAGCGATAGGGAACTTGGATTTTCACTTGGGGCAGCAAGATTCCTTAAGAAGCCGTTAAAGCCAGGAGAGTTACTTGGCGAGATCGATTCAGTGCTGAAAGAGCACAAAGCTGGAAAACTAAAGTCAGCCGGACATGAGATTACCGATAAGGAATACCTGAAAAAGTACAGCGCTCGCTTATTTTTGAAACTTGAATCAAGGGTAAGAATGCTGGAGCAAGAGATCGAAAAGCGAAAAAAATTCGAAGATGAGCTAAGAAAGAGCGAAAAGAAACTTATACTCGCCAAAGATGAAGCACTGCGCGCAAGCAGTGTAAAATCTGATTTCCTCATGAAGATGAGCCATGAGCTCAGGACGCCATTGAATTCTGTTTTGGGCTTCTCTCAAGTCCTGAAGATGAAACATCAGGGGGGTTTAAATGAAAAACAAGAGCAATATGTTGATAATATTTTCCAGAGCGCGACACGTCTTCTTGGAACGATCAATGACATGCTTGATCTTGTCAAAGTGGAATCGGGTGAAAAACTTCCTCTTTCGATCCAATTATTCCCGGTAGCAGAAGCAATAAATGAAGCATTGATATTTATAAATGATAGGGCTGCACAGAAAAAAATAGTTATTCAGAAAGAGATCGATCCCGGACTTGGGATCATAGAAGCAGATACACTAAGGTTCAAGCAGATCCTCTTAAACCTCATTGATAATGCCGTTAAATTCAGCAAACCGGATGGGGGTACAGTAAATATCGCGGCAAGAAAAAACTGCGATATGGTGCAGTTCTCGGTCTCTGATACAGGCATAGGCGTCAAGGAAGAGGATATGGGCAAGCTCTTTGATCTATTCTACCAGGCAGATTCGGGGATTAGCAGAAAATACGGTGGCTCTGGCGCAGGACTTGCTGTTACAAAGCAACTTGTGGAAGAGCATGGGGGCAGGATATGGGTGGAGAGCAAATACGAGGAAGGCAGCACATTCTCGTTCACACTGCCGTTGAAACAGAAAAAATAAGAGAAAAATAAAATGATACATATTGCGGATTCGTCCCTGTTCATAATCGGGAAAAGGGTCGATGGGAAAATTATAACGGTGCCATCAGTCGTTGAAGAGCTCAGGGATGAAAGCTCCCGGACAATAATGGAATTGATGAATGTAAGGATAGAGCCGCCGCTTCAAAGTTTCATCCGTGAAGTGAATTTAAAAGCAGGTGTGACCAAGGATAGTGAGGAGCTTTCAAAAACCGATATTGATGTCCTGGCAAAAGCGCTGGAATATTCAAGAAAAGAAGAGACAGTTCTGATATCTGATGATTATGCAGTCCAGAACACTGCTATTCACCTGGGAATAAAAGTAATTCCTGCAGGCCAAAAAAAGATAAGGGATGTCCTTCTCTGGGAAAAATTCTGCATTGGATGCAAGCGCCGTTTCCCGGAGGGAGATGACTGCCCTGTATGCGGCACGGTTCTTAAGAAAACAAGGAAAAAGAGATCGTGAACGCGAGATCATTCGATCAGCAGGCGATATGTCACCAGGGGCGACGTTTCAAGGTCTTCCAGTGCATATGGGCTATTTAAATCCCCTATTAACATGGATATTAATGTGTTTGGTGATCCCATGCTTGAGTTTTGATAGGCTCCTCCCGTACCCTGATCAATGATATAATTGGACTGATTTAATAAATCTATTCTCGTAGTAATATCAAAATTGTCAAATGTATCCAGATATGAACTTTTTGCTTTTGAAGTACCTGTCATCGACTTTAGATTAATAGATTTAATTTTGCGATTAAAATTTGAATATTCAAAGTCAATTTGAACTTTCCAAAAATGTCCTGCCAGATCAATGACTTTGAAAATAATTGTGTCACCCTCCAATTTACTCAGATCAGTGAAAGGATCAAGAGTGATATTAGTTATAAAAATTCCGGTCAGGTTTCCAGGAACAGGTATATCGTTCCATCCTACACCAGAAGCCATGAACTCTTCTCCAATGCCTTTGAAAGATTTTTCAGTCACGGTCGTCTTAAATGAAGAAAAGCCTGCATAGAACCTGTCTGCAGCCATGCTGCCAACCTCAGGAAGCGTTATCTCTTTAGTAGCTGTGGTATTTATTAGAATCGTCCTATTATTATTCGTTATACAGACTTCTGTATTGTTTCCTATGGATGTCCTGGATGTCATGCAGGATTTATTGGCAGAGGCATTGTACGTGATACCAAAGATCATCCTCCATGCATCCCCGTATTTTGTATCCAGGGAAATATTTACAGAATTAATATTCCCTATTTCCTGGGATGAGGATTTAAGCGAGGAGAATATTATTTTTATCGGTTCACTTGACTTCCTGGAGAAATTCCCTGAACTCAAGAGAAAAGGTAATGTAATATCATTTTCTGCGGCAATCATATTTTTTGATGAAGAAGAATTTCGTCCTCCAAATTTGCTGTAGTCCCTTATCAAAGCGCCATATTCGTAAACAATAGCTGCATGGTCGCCGGGCATTTCGTACCTGAGACTTGATACTTTATAAGGGTAATTTGATTTTTTTCCTCCTGCCTGGAAAACCGTTATATTTACATTTAAGTCAGGAGAGGCAGATAATTTGCCATAAACTTCACTGTTTGGATTAGCTAAGAGAGGCCTGTCAGGATATCGAAAACCCATATTAATATCCGATGTCTTTGTAACTCCTAAAACTGAGGATGTTTCTATATTAGAACTAAGAAGCATCATGTCTGCATAAACCGCTTCAAAATGTTGTCCTTCCAATTCTGCATTCCATACGGGCACAAAGTTCAGCTGCACGCTTGTGAGAACAGTAACACTGATAGCTAATATGAGCACAGCGCCGATAACCGGGGATATGCCAGCATCATCCTGGAGAATCCCACCTTTCATATATAAAATAATGTGATGTTAATATTTAAGGATGTTTGCCACAGAGGTGTGAAGTGTATGAACACGCATCCCAGGTATTTATTTTGCTTTCCCAATGCTCTAAATGTCCGCTAAAACTCCCTTCTGTCCCTTTTTCTTGAGATCCCTTATCAGTTTCTGGTTCTCACGCAGGAACTTTGTTGCATCCGACTCGATCTTTTTCTTATCGATCTTTTTGCCCTGTCCAACTCCTGGACAATCAACGACTGGTTTTAAGCGCATCAGGGGTTCATCGGAATATGAGACTTCAACTATCTTGAAAGGAAGTAAACGGCAAATAAGCGGCTCATTATCACGAATTGTGCATTCAAGTTTCTTTCCGTTGAAAAAGCACTTTCCATCCTTTCCTTTTATTTTGAAAACATTGACCGTTTCATCAAGTTCCAGGAAATCGTCAGGTGAATATCCCAGGTCTTTTATCCTTTTAATGTCTTCGATCGTAAGCTGGATACCTTCAGAGCAGCATTTTGCGCCGCATTTTTTATATTCGCATTTCCACTTATCGATATTTTCAAGGATATGAATCATAACCCTAAATTGGTATTCATATAATTTAAGCATACTCATATCTGGCGAGCATAAAAGGATGATCGAATAATTACAGTCCACATGACATCGGTTAAGGGAAAAATCAGGACAGAACACGGATTTCACGGATGTGCACATGATAATCCGTTTGATCCGTGTTCGATTAAAACTCATCTCAAAAACGTGAAAAATTAATAACGCTTTGAATAACTGTGCGGAGCAATCCGGAAAAGCGGTGAATACAGACAGGATTTACAGGATATGTTCATTTTTCATTCATTTTCATCCCGTAAAATAGATGAATTTTTATAGAAGATCACATCATTATTCCCGGTTTTCCAGATATAAATACTCCTGTGCATACCCACAAAATTCCCCAAAATAACTCCTGGCAAAATCGGCGATCTCATCCCTCTTTTTGCTCTTTGCTCCCTTAAAATTGAATCCATAATACCGCTCCATTATTTGTTCTATATGCGTATCCACCGGAAAGGATTCAAGTTTCCCGAACGCAAAAAGCAGCACGCAATCCGCGATCTTATTCCCCACGCCTTCGATTTTCACAAGTTCCTGCCTGCCTTCCATGTATGATAAGTCCTTTATGCCATAAAGATCAAATTCACGGTTAGTCACCATATTCGCAACTTTTAAGACCCTGGGTGTTCGAAAACCAAGCCTGCATTTTGACATATCGCAAAGATCAACATCTACAAGCGCTTTTGGCGCTGGAAATGAATATATGCCTTTTTCGATCTCATTCCCGAAACATTCGCACATGTGCTTTATAGAATTTGAAATATTCCTGATCGTGTTATTGCTTGAGCAAATATATGATACAAGACATTCCCACGGGTCCTGTCTGATAAGGCGAAGCCCCCTGTATTTGTTAATAAGTGATGCTATTTTTTCATCGCGGTTGATCGAATCGTATATCTTGCCAATGTCATCATCGAGCCTGAAATAATCAATAATAGTGTCCTCTGGGAAGGTTGATTCGATCACCAGTTCATCGTTCTTTTGTTTTGCATGAATGACGGCGCCGTTGACGATTCCTGTCCACTGATCACTCTTCTCCCACCTGAATACCTGGCCGCATGAGAGGGTATGATCAAGATTGAAATCCTTTGTTCTTATCCGGTACACACGCAGGGATATATCGCAGGCTTAAAATATAGTTTTGTGCAAATCATATGAAAATCCACCTTGATCGATCGTTATGATTAAAACATAAAATGAGCAGTATAAGAACACGGTGCAATTCAGTGACAGTCAAACGAATTGGAACGCGGATTGCGCTGATGACGCGGATGCCCGCGGATCAAATTCTCCATGTTTTACTGTATTAAACACCGAACTCAACGAACTCGCGCTGCCGGACTTCGTTTCAGTTCGCATCAGTTCGTTGTTTGTTTTTCGGATGTTCGGCGTAAGACTATACATTACGGTTTTAAAGTTAAAGTATTATTTAACCATGTGAATTTCAGGACAAAGCAATTCTTAAGGAAAAGGTTTGCGGATTATTACCAGAATTCCCCATTGATCCTGCCCCATGATTTCCCAAGGCGTGAATGGGGTTTCATATTCTTTGACGAACTCCCGGAAGTTGTGATGCGCCGGCATAAGGCTTTTTCAAGAGAAAGCGAGGCGCTTGATTACATCCGGGGGATGGTCCCGGCGCATGCATATCATTCAGCCGCCTATTATGAGTTCCCCGGCGCAGCCACCATGAAAGAAAAGAAATGGCAGGGTGCAGACCTGATATTTGATCTTGACGCCGACCATTTACCAGGGAAGGTTCATTCCTATAAGGGGATGCTTGATAATGTAAAATCCGAGACAGCCAAGCTTCTTGACTTCCTTCTTGAGGATTTTGGTTTCTCTGAAAATAATACAAGTATCGTTTTTTCAGGCGGGCGCGGGTATCATATCCATGTGCGCGACCAGAAGGTGCTCACGCTTGAAAGCGCGGAACGAAGGGAGATTGTGGATTATGTAAGTGGGACTGGATTAAGTACCGATTTCCTGTTCAAACCGGCAAAGCATAAAGTGTATGATGAGGGAAAATTCAAAAAAAAAGAACTGGATACATCAAGAAAGATAGCTTCTTTTGAAGATAGATCAGGAGGATTTGGCTGGGGAAAAAGGATCAGCAAATACCTGGTTCAATTTTTAAAGGATATCCCTGCAAAAGAAGAAACAGAAGCATTAGGCATAATTTCTGATCTAATAAGGAATTATTATTTGAAGAAGCCAAATTATGATACACTTCCTGAAGATATCGCCAGTCATATAATTATATTGAAGAAGGAAAATCCAAAAATTGGAATTGATAAAATAGCAGAGGAAATTGGAATTAACAGGAATAGGATACGGAATTTTTTAATGACTAACGACCTGCTGGATTATAAACGCGAAGCAACAATAATTTTTAAGAAGATCACACATCTCGCAAATAATCCTGACATTTTAGATAGGATAGAAAACCAGGGAATCCTTGATGATTCTTATATTTTTGATGCAATTGTCCAGAAAGCGATTGAAGATAATAGCATCAATCTTGGAAGCGCCCACACTGACGAACCTGTTACAGCAGACATTAAACGTCTCATTCGTATGCCAAACTCCCTGCATGGCGGCTCTGGCATGCGTGTCGTGCCTCTTTCACTTTCTGAATTCCGGGATTTTGATCCGCTCAATGATGCTGTGGTATTCAGCGAAAAGATGCTAGAAATTGATGTAATTTCCCCTCTTAAACCTCAGTTTTTGAAAATTGAGATGAAAGGAAAAAGCTTTACAGTTTCAGAAGGTAAGAACACATTACCAGAATATGCGGCAATATACCTGATGTGTCGCGGAGCAGCTGAATATGCATGATAAGACCCGGATAAACCTCGATAATATCCTGAAAGTGGAAAGAGAGGAACGAAAAAAGCTTGTTGCCTTAGAAGCGGATTTCTATGGCAGGATAGCTGACCAGATACGGGAACTGGACGATGAAAAAAGAAAGATCAATGACATGTACAGCACGAAATACTCACTCTTAGAAGATGAACTCAAGACAGTAAGGAACGCGATCGAGAGCATAATTTATAAACGCACGACAAAAATAATCAATGAAGCAAGATATAACGCGGAAATATCACTCCACGCGCCCACGAGGCCGAAGGAAAACAGGAACATTGATTCAATGACGAAGGAGGAACGCAAGTTCTATGATCAGCTCGTTGAACTCATGACAGAGTGGAGAGGAGAGGTGATCAACAGGATATACAGGAAGGAAAAACCTGTGGAAGATATTGCGCAAGTTCAGGAAAGGCCCGTTGAAGATCTTCTCAAAGTTCAGAAAAAAAGCGTCGAAGATATTCCACACATTCGTGAAATCCAGGAAAATACGACGAATGAAATCCTAACTGAAGACAAAAAGGATATAAGTAAAGAGTACATAGTCGTGCGTCTGCTAAAAGACATTCCAACATTCGTTGGAGTCGATGGACGCAATTATACCCTGGCAAAAGAGGATGTTGCTGTTTTATCGACCGTGAATGCTAAAGCATTGATCAATCGCAAAGCAGCCATTCAGATCATGGTTAACAGGTGATTCTAATGAAAATACCCAAAAACTTCAATACATATTGTCCTTCGTGCAGGACTCATACACCTCATGTAGTGGAAAGAGTAAAAAAGGGACAAGCTTCGACATTAACAAGAATTGTGAGGCAAAAATACAGGCACACAGGGATCGGAAATTCAGGCAAATTCTCAAAAGTTCCGGGCGGGGACAAGCCTACAAAGCGCATTAACCTGAGATATAGATGTAAAACGTGCAAGAAAGCACATCAGAAACCAAAGTGCTTCAGATCAGGGAAATTCGAAATAGTGGAGTCATAAAATGGAACCAAAGAGCAGATTCTTAAAAGTAAAATGCAATGACTGTGAGAATGAGCAGGTAGTTTTCGGATGCGCAAGCACAACGGTAACATGCCTTGTTTGCGGAAGAACACTTTCTGAACCAACAGGTGGAAAAGCTTTCGTAAAAACACAGATCGTTGAGGTTCTTGAGTGATGGAAAGAAGCGGATGGCCTGAAGCAGATGACAATGTTGTTTGCAGTGTAAAAAGAGTCACTGATTTTGGCGCTTTCGTTGAACTTGACGAATATGGAAATAAGGAAGGTTTGATCCATATCTCTGATGTGGCATCCGGTTGGGTAAAATACATTCGTGACCATGTAAGGGAAGGACAGAAGATAGTATGTAAAGTGATGTACGTGGATACGGCCAAGCATCATATTGACCTTTCCCTCAAGGATGTCAATGAACACCAGCGCCGTGAAAAGATCCAGGAATGGAAGAACGAGCAAAAAGCAGAGAAATGGATCGAGTATGTGGCAAAGACCACCAAAATAAAACCAGAAGATCTTCTTAAATTAACCGATCTGTTCTATGAACAATTCGGCAGTGTCTATGCCGCATTTCAAAAATCAAGATTTGAAGGCACATCCGCACTTACAAAGATCGGCGTAGGGAATGATATTGCTGAAGCCCTGACAAAAGTAGCGAACGAAAATCTGAAAAAACCGCAGGTCGATATATCGGGTTATATAGACCTCAACTGCTACCTCCCGGATGGGATAGAACATATACGTAAAGCACTCGCAGCCGCAAATAAAGCGGAAGGTGAGGATATCAATGTGGATATATCATATGTCGGCGCGCCGAGATACCGGATACATGTCATAGCTCCTGATTATAAGAAAGCTGAAGCTGTTCTTAAGAAAGCGGCGCAATCTGCCATAACTATCATCGAAAAAGACGACGGAAATGGCGAATTCTTCAGGCATAATGAACACAAAGCTGGATAATATACGAAAAACCTATGGTTTCTAAGATCAGAAAATGCACCTGCGGGAGATATACGCTAAAGGAAATTTGCCCTTTGTGCGGCTCACCGACCAGATACTCACGACCGGCACGATTTTCTCTTGAAGACCGATACGGAAAATACAGGCGTATTACCAGGAAAACAGTATTATGATAAAGACAACTATCTTAAGATCAAGGAAACCCCGATTGAAAAATCCCATACTTATTGAAGGACTTCCAGGTGTCGGACATGTTGGGAAACTCGTGGCAGAGCATATGGTTGATGAACTTGGCGCTAAAAAGATAATGGAAATTTATTCTCCTCATTTGCCTCCCCAGGTCATCGTATTAGAAAACGGGACCACTAGGCTTGTAAGGAACGAGTTGTATGCTTATAAATCAAAAAAAGGTAAGAACGACATTTTGATCCTTGTCGGAGACCACCAGAGCACTACGAACGAAGGCCATTACGAATTGACCGGTGTATTCCTGGATATTGCTGAAGAATTCAAAGTAGAGAGGATCTATGCGCTTGGGGGATATGGTGTTGGGCAGCTTGTTGAGACAGAGACCGTCCTTGGAGCTGCAAACAATATTAAACTTGTGAAGGAATTAAAAGGATACGGCGTAGAATTCAGGCCGAATGAACCCGGAGGCGGCATTGTCGGAGCATCCGGATTGATTCTTGGCCTGGGGGAAATGCGCGGTATCGATGCAGCATGCCTTATGGGCGTCACATCAGGATATCTCGTTGACCCAAAGAGCGCACAGGCTGTGCTTAAGGTTTTGTGCAAGATCCTGGATATAGAAGTTGATATGGCAGCTCTTGAAGAGCGGGCAACAGAAATGGAAAAGATAGTTGCAAAACTACGAGAAATGGAACAGGGACAGATGCCTTCTACAACAGATGAGGATTTAAGGTATATAGGGTAATAATAAGTTGAATAATGGTATTCAATGTGAAAAACCTTGCTTTAATCAATCTTTCAGTTCAGCTTTTTCTTATTTTACTCCTTAATTATGCAATTTTCCTTGCAAAAAAAAGGGATTTGCATAAACATTGCACTATTATTCGAATTTCAGCGGTTATTCAAATAGCGGCGATAGTCGCAGTTATGTGGGAATCGATGATTGGCTACCTGGGAAATGATGCTCAGGATATAGTATTCAATACGGAGCTGTTAATACATCATTCCCTGGGAATAGTATTGATCTTATTATGGATATATATTAATCTTGTATATGCCAGATACATTCGATTGCGAGGCAACTTAAGAAATAGTATGAAGTTGGCATATATCGTCTGGACGTTTACTTTTATTCTTGGGCTGCATATTTACATCAAGATCTATCTATGATTTGCCAGAAAGCAAAAAAAATCACACCATTTCATGTAATGGAAGTCCTTGAAAGGGCGAAGGAACTTGAACGTAATGGAAGAAATATCATCCATCTTGAGATCGGAGAGCCTGATTTTCCTACGGCGCCACATATATGCCAGGCTGCCACAAGCGCTCTGTGGTCAGGTGAGACAAAATACACCCACAGTCTTGGACTAGCTCAACTCAGGGAATCTATAGCAGAATATTATAATATGAAGTTCAAACTTGAATTAAAACCTGGGCAAATAATAGTAACTTCAGGAACAAGTCCTGCACTGCTTCTCGTTTTCATGTGTATTCTGGAACATGGCGACGAGGTCATAATGTCCAATCCATATTATGCCTGTTATCCTAATTTTGTAGAATATTCAGGCGGAAAACCGGTATTCATACATACGCACGAAGCCTGCGGATTCAATCTTAAACCTTATGCTGTGGCAGAAGCCAAAACCTCAAAAACAAAAGCCATATTGATAAATTCTCCCTGCAATCCCACAGGACATGTCATGTCGTCAGACAGTATCCGGGGAATTACAGAATTGGCCGGAGACATTCCCGTGATTTCAGATGAGATCTACCAGGGATTGATCTATAAAGGAAAAGATAATTCGATCCTGGAATTCACGGACAATGCATTTGTCCTGAACGGCTTCTCCAAGTTATACGCGATGACCGGATGGAGATTGGGTTATCTCATAGCGCCAGAAGAATATATAAGACCCCTCCAGAAACTCCAGCAGAATTTTTTTATCTGTGCCAACAGCTTTGTCCAGCATGCCGGCATTGCAGCTTTAAAAGGTCCGCAGGAGCATGTACAGGAAATGATAGTTACTTATGATAAGCGCAGGAAGTTCATCATAAAGAGGCTAAGACAGATAGGTTTTGGAATAAATTATGAGCCTTTAGGCGCTTATTATGTTCTTGCAAATGCGACGAAGTTCAGCCAGGATTCATTGGAGTTAAGCGGCAGGCTCCTTGAAGAAGCAGGCGTGGCAGTTACGCCGGGGATTGATTTCGGGGCCGAGGGATATTTGCGGTTTTCATATGCGAACAGCCTTGAGAATATCGGGGAAGGAATGGACAGGATCGAGAAATATCTCAATTCGTGATTTATAAAACATCCCTTATGCAATAATGATCCAAATATGGCAACGCCAAGAGTAGAATCGTCAAAACAAGAATCGCAATAAAAAATGTTATTTAAATTGAAAAAATCTGTTTTAATATTAAAGGGTTTGAACTTTGTGCTAAAGAAGCAAAAAAATCCCTATAAAAAAATAGGAAAACCGGAAGAATTAAACTTGAAACTTTAGGAATTCTTACCCAGTTTTGCTATCCAGGAAAAGTGTCCGCTTGGTGTTATTACCTTCTTTTCGCCATCCCTATTAATTACTATTGCTTTTTCAGGAATAGCACTATCTTCTGCTAATAGACCATGGCATTCAGAGTTCACATTTCCACTGCTTGTCCAAACAGACTTAAATTCTCCAGATCCGGTATAGTGTATGCCATCAACCCATTCATCCAGGTTACATGATCCTGATAACTTGAAAGCAGGTTCTGCCAGTGCAGCCGGGATCAATAGAGACGTTACCATCAGGAACGCAATTGTTTTTCCAATCATTGTTTCACCTCCCTTGATATTGAATATCTATTGAATTTACAGTTTTTGGGAAAGCTTCAGACTTTGTTTTTATCTCATTCGTACTATTTCTAAAGCAATCCCCCGTTTTTAACTCCCTTTTTTTATAAACTAATGGCTTTTATTATATATATATTTATAACGTGGGGTAGAGGGGTAGAGAATACCACCGGACTTGTCCGGTGGATGAATCGAACCCCCTTGTATAAGTTGAATCTATCCCCGAAAAACAAGTTGCTAAGACGTATTATTTAGGGGATA
>Ga0209226_10000411_pt1 | contig 24553 bp, 21 predicted proteins | sample BarGraNGADG00212_2_FD_184497 | JGI IMG/M metagenome (GOLD analysis project Ga0209226, IMG submission 184497) | Arctic peat soil microbial communities from Barrow, Alaska, USA - Barrow Graham LP Ref core NGADG0011-212 (SPAdes) (version 2) | ecosystem: Environmental > Terrestrial > Soil >...
TAGCTATTTCGAGCAGTCTCTCATATAAAAAAATACCCTGTTCTATTTTGTATTCCTGGTCTTTATATGACCATATAGATTGAGGGTGCCTGCGACGGACATTAGGATATATGTTCTTTTGAAAAGTGCTTTTCCCGTATCTGGCTAAAACGAATTGCAAATAACTGTCGCCACTGATAATCTTATTAAAATCACCCGGGAAAATACCGATAACATTTCTGAATAACATTGAACTGGTATGAGTAGGATGTTCTACAGGAATCTCTTCCGGTTTTTTCTTAAACAGCTCCAGTTCAATCTCAGTTTTTGTACGCTTATCGTAAATAACATTTACGGCTATTACATTATGAAAAGACAATACATAATCATTATTTTGTTCAAGGAAATCGACCTGTTTCTGAAGTTTTAAGGGATCAATCCAAAAATCATCTCCCTCACATAAAGCAATATATTTACCGGTGCAATGTTCTAATACATTTATTGCATTCGGTAACGGGCCAAGATTTACGGGATTTAAAATTGGTTTAATAAGGTCTGGATATTTTAAGCTATATTCCTTTATAATATTTTGTGTATTATCTGTACTGCAGTCATCTCCTATTACAATTTCTAAAGGGAATTCACATTTTTGCTCTAAAAAGCTCTCAATCGCATCAGAGATAAATTGTTCCTGATTATATGTTATAAACATAATGCTTACAACCGGCTCATCCATCTAATTTTTGTTTATCAGTAAAGCATCAAACCTGTAATGAGCCGTATGCAAAATGGGATTTTGATCCAATATATCTATCTTAAATCCCTGTGCTGCTGCAATTTTAATGATCTCTCTTTTTGACCACCAGTTCCCAAGTCCAAGATCATTTCTTAAAATTAAATAATTGAATAAATAGTGGATCTTTCGTTTAAATGTATTGAAGAATTTAAATTTTTTATTTTTATCCAAAATGCTACCCATATAAACCATCTCGATATTCTCTTGCTTCAAATTCAAAAGGATATTAATTAGTTCCTCTTTTGAGAAATATGCCAGAGAGGCATAAAAAAGAACTTTGTTTATATTTTCTCCAACAATATATTTTCTGAAATTCAAGACATCATCGCAACGATATATGATATTATGATTATTTTTTATTTTTCTGGCATTTGCGATATATGACTCGGACCCATCAATTCCAATGACTTTATTAACGATTCTGGAAATATCATTTGTAATTATTCCATTCCCGCAACAAAGGTCTAAGACATTGTCCTTGGGGTTTAGCTCTAATCCCGTGGTAATGGAGTTTACAATTTCAGAATGTTGCAATTTAGTAATAGGTTTCCCATTTACTGTTGCTCCTATCTGATATAGTAAATCATTGTCGTCGTTTATTTCAACTATTCTATAAGTTTGAAAAAATATTTTCCATTTTTCCATATATTAAGGTTTTATTAATCGCTTTTTTTGAAGGCTGTTTGAATTATCGATGACCTACCGGATATCTGGGTTATAAAAAGATTCTAAAGTTTTGAAAAGCAGTAATCTTACCAAATGAATTCATATTAATTCATACTGATCCAACATTCCTCTAATTTCTTCTTTCGAATTAAACATCATCACATCAATTATCGAAAGCCAGGGTATAAATTCATTGTCAAATTGATTATATGTTATAAGTTGTGATTTTAAAAATTTTAGTTCAATTTTTTGAGCATTGAAATCTTCTTTGTTATATAAATTCTGCCCACCAATTGCATTTATATATGTTGTTGCGTCCAACGCTTTGCAGATAGCAATTATTCTATCTTGAGATTTCGTATTATGATCACAATTTATTTCTGAAGAAATTACAATTAATGTATTAATATTTAGATATTTACAAATTTGTATTAAAGAATATTCAATATAAGCAAATAAATTTGTTTCTGAATAATTTATACATTTTTCGATAATTGAATAAACATTATTAAAAAATGGTGCTTTATGATAGCTAGCGTAGATACATCTAAGAACTTTTTTTCTCCCTTCTAAAAACGACGCTGAAAGAAACCGCTCATTCACATTTAAAAAGTCAGAATCATTTTTTAATTGTAAAGATATATATTTGTCAATACCATTTATTATGATTCTATTTCTATGAATCCAACCTTTTTTAGTGAATTTAATATTATCATATATCACAAACATTTCAACTGAATTAATCAATTGAAAATATCCAATATAGGGGAAAAAGTATGGTTGCATAATTGCTACCCTCATAATCCCTTATTAATTGATTTAAAAAATAAAAATTTCTTTTCAACAAGGCTATTATCAACTGATATAGCCTTTTCTTTTGATAGTCCTTCAAAAATTAACGAGTAACTATCTGTAAACAATGCCTTAAAATTATCCTCATCAAAAATTCTGCAAGGAATTATCGCTTCATAAACCTCTTTATAAATTTTAAGAATTGTTATCCGATCTCTACTATATATCCTTTGTAATGGAACTCTGTCAAAAATAATATTTTGAATATTTTTCGAAATAATCTTGCTGATTAATTCATAAGGTTTCTCTAAAATTTCAATTACTCCAGAAAATAATATTGCATCCACAGAAGATATTTCTAAACACTCTTCAATTAAGTTAAAGAACCTTAACTCATTATTTGCAAAAGATTTATTTCCTTCATTTACAAATATTGGTTGCTCTATAATATTCCACTTTATTTTCGTTCCATTCAGTAATTGTCTATATTGAAAATATAAATTACCCAGGCCTCCTCCGTAATCAATAATATTCAGATTATTATTATTTTCCTTTGATACTAATAACAAAAACGTTAAAATGTGCCAATTATAATCAGTTGATTTTTTCAGGATTGTATCATATTCAAATAAGCGTGGATTATCTCTTAATGTTGAAGTAGTAGTTTTTACTTTTTCTAAAATGTTCGCATTTTCATATCCGGTTGAATCTGATGCAGCATCCTCCCATGTTTTATAATCACCGAACCAACCATACTTTCGTTGTTTTGGAAATAACCTTCGTTTAATTGTTACAATAACAGGGGGTAAAAACAATTTAATGATTTGTCTTATTGCCAACATTTTGATTCAATATTCATGATGATATTTGCCTGACATAACTCAAATCTATAGTGATATATTGGTAAGTAATTCCATTACTTTATTACTCCCATTGCTATTGGCTTTGAGCATATTATCTTTAATATTAATTGACCCTTCAGGGATTATATATAATAAAGCTATTCTTTGCAGTTGCATTATAGCCATTTTCAACGAGCATAGTCTCAAATGTTGAGATGGTTTTCCGATCATTAAAATATTGGACTGAAAATTCAGGATAAGAAGGAATAAAAAACACAATGGGCCTCTTACTAATAACAATTTTTTCTGCTTTTTTGACCTCTTTTATGTCATAAGGAGGCATCCAAAATGAAATTTGATATAATGGTTTTGTGTTTGTTAAATAATAAAAAACATGACTTACTTTTCCGTAAAACAAAACGGACTTGTTATTTTCTCCGACTTCTTTAAACACTTTCAGAACGTCCTCAATAAATTGAACATTTTCTTTGGTAGTTTTTACATGCCCGAGTTTTTCAGTTTTCAACTCATACCTTAAACTGGTAATTTTTGAATCCTCATAAACTACCATCATCTTTGTGTAGAATGTAAAAAGTAAGAACACCGCAAATAAATAGTTTAACCTGGAGTTACTGTTAAAATCAGTTCGGTTTGAAGCAAGCAATGTAGGTAAAAAGGCAATTAAAAAGTACGACAATTTTAATAATCCTGTGTTAGATCCCAATACAGGAATAATTGAAAAAATAAGGACGATTGAAATTAAAATAAGTTTGTTATATTCTTTATTTTGAACATATAAAACAGAATAATAAATTAAAATGGAGCAGACAATGGCAGAATAAAATAATGACATGTTCCAGTTATACTTCATTATTCCGATTTCGACTTTTAAGAAAAGTGCCAGAAAGATGACAGCTGAAATTCCAAATATTTTTTGAATTAATCCATTGAAATTTAACTTGTTATTTACAATAAGAAAAATTAATACGCAGACACCTGTATATTGAAATAATTTAATAAAATCTCTGACATACACTCTGATCATTGGAATTATTGCGTGGCTTTCATCAATATTTCCAAGTGAGAAAGATAATCTGGAAGTAAACTCCGAAACACTTCCATAAATAATTATAATTATTAAAATACAGAGGATTATGCAAACTGAAAAATAGATGCCTATTTTTTTGAAATAGCTCAGTAGAATCTTCACCTTTTGCAGTTTTTGATAATTTTTACCGTACTCAATAATACCAAATATACACGCCGAGGTTGGTAAAATTAAGATGTTTGGAAATCGGGCCAGAATGAGCAAAGATGAAGTTAAACCATACAATAATAAATAAATTAATTTATTGGTCTGTAAAAATTTAATCAGAAGAGATATTGATAATGCCAGAAAAAACAATGTACATACATCTGCTCCAAAAACATTATCATTTAATATTGTTATTAAGATTATACTTATTGACAGATATTTAAGGTTTTCTCTTCTGTTGTTTGATGGGATTAACATGATAAATGGCAAGAATATCGTTAAGATTAAAATTGCCCAGTTTAATACTCTGAAAGAAATTAAACTATCCCCGAAAAACAACATCCAACCTTTCCCAATGAGTAAGGAAAGAATAATCATCGGAGAAGAGGTATAGTCTTTACACAGATTGATATAGTAAAAAGTGTCGGTGAAATCAATTCCATAAAAAATAAACACCAGTGAATATGCTAATGATATTAACAAAATAAGGTAATTGAAAATTGAATTATTAAACAGGATCTTAAATGATTTCATTGTTATATTTTCGCCTGGTGTTTAATAATTTCCCCGATTATGAATTCAGACTGCGTTGTATTCAATTCATAAAAGAGTGGTAACCGCAGCAGATTATTGCTATACGAATCGGTATTATGCAATTCCCGGCCATCATGCCTTGAAGCATAATATGGACTTGAATGCAGACTCAGATAATGAAATACTGAATTAATTCTATCCAGCTTAAGCTTGTTGATCATATCAGTTCTCTCAGCCAGATTGCGAAATACAATATAAAACATATGACCGTTTTTAGTTGCATAATCCGGGATGAAAGGCAAATTAATTATATTCTTCTCAGCATTTGATTTCAAGCCGTCATAATAAGATTCCCAGATCTTTTTTCGCTGCTTTTGAATATTATCAAGATTTTCAAGTTGTGCAAAAAGAAATGCCGCAGATACCTCAGAGGGAAGAAATGAAGACCCGATATCGACCCATCCGTATTTGTCAACCTCGCCACGAAAAAATTCGGCGCGATTGGTGCCCTTCTCCCAGATTATTTCTGCCCGCTTACTAAATTGTTCATCGTTAATTACCAGCATTCCTCCCTCTCCGCATTGAACATTTTTTGTCTCATGAAATGAAAAACAGCCAAGATGGCCTATACCTCCAAGTGGTTTCCCCTTATAGAAAGCATCAATTGACTGGGCTGCATCTTCAACAACTATTAAGTTATACCGGTTGGCTATGTCCATAATTATATCCATGTCGCATGCAACTCCGGCATAGTGAACAGGAACAATTACTTTCGTCCGTGACGTTATGAGAGATTCAATTTTACTTTCATCTATGCCGGGATGATCTTCCCTGCTGTCGGCAAAAATAATTTTAGCGCCCCTGAGCACAAAAGCATTGGCAGTTGATACGAAAGTGAATGAAGGAACAATAACTTCATCGCCAGGTTGAATATTGCAAAGTATTGCAGTCATTTCAAGAGCATCGGTGCAGCTGGTGGTCAGCAAACACTTTTTGAAGCCATATCTTTCCTGAAAAAACTCATGACATTTTTTTGTAAAAATGCCATTTCCTGAAATCTTCCCCGATTTCACAGCTTCTTTAATATATTGTGTCTCTTTCCCCGTTAAAAAGGGTTTGTTGAAAGGTATCATTTAAATGATTTAACAAATAGTAAACTTAATAAACTGTATCTATATTCTTTATAATGAAAGTCTGAGAGGCAAATAAGAATTTGAAAAAGGGATCCCTTTCACTTTTTATTGGCAGGTTTTTTCGCAACAATTAAACAGCTCCCTCCAAAGGGAATAATTTCACTCTTCATTATTTTTCTTTCCTCCCACGACCAGATACGATCCAGAATTCTTCCGGTTATTCCCTCTCTTTTCGAATGATCATCTGCCTTTTTATTAATGTTCTTGCCATTCCTGCCAAGACCCATTTTAAATGGGAGAGAACGAAAAATAAATACAGGAAAAGGAAGGATCGAAAAAAAATATGTCTTATACTCGATTAAAAAACCTGCCTCTTTAAATATTGCCGTAATTGTGTCGAGATTATACCTCCTATAATGACCGGCATAAATATCTTCTCCAGACCATAAGAAATTGTAGGCAGGAACAGTCAGATAAACTCTTCCTTTAAATTTAAGTGTCTTATAGATTTGAACCAGAAAGTCTTTGTCCATTTCAATATGCTCCAAAACATCAAATAATCCTATCGCTGGAATTGACGATTCGTTAATTTGCAAATCTTCCAGCGAAGAACAGACTAAATTGTTGACCCCTCTTTTTTTTGCATTTAATATCCCGGTTCTGCCAGGTTCTACGAGAATTGCATTTATTCCATTCTTTTCAATTGCTGAAGCAACAAATCCATTACCGCCGCCAACATCCAGCAAATATTCCCCCCCCGGTGGTGGAAATTTTCGTATTACTTCAACGATTACTGAATTCCTGTGTTCAAACCAAAAGCTATTATCTTCTAATTGAAAAAAAGTTGAGTTACCTTCTTCGGGATAAGATATATTTAATCCTTGTTTAGAATACCAGATACCATCAATTAATTCAACGTTATTTGCGATTAAACTAAAATCTAAAAAAGGAACCATCATAATGATTAAACGTCCGAGGTTAATAACTTAGATAATCATCAAGAGGTTGTTTCGTTTATTGCCAAAAATGATAAATATTTGTAATTTTTCCAATATGAAAATGACATTTTTCATATAACCGACATGCTCCCTTGTTATCGAATTGAGTAACAACTTTTATTTCTTTTATCCCTCTTTCATTTGCTACATTGTCTGCTGAATGGATTAAATCGTACCCAATTCCTTGTCCATGAAAATGCTCATCAACAGCAACTAAACCGATATCTGCAAATTGTGTATTATCACCCAGGGTTGTAATTCCAACTATGTCAGATCCCTTTTTTGCAACCAGTGTTTTAAATGCTATTACTTTCTTAATAGATTTAGAAAGCCATTCAATATATAGTCTTTGATATTCCTTTTTATTAAAGTTCCGATCTAAACGAAATCTCGAGTATTTGCCTGCCTGTAAAACTAATTCAATAAGTCTTTCATTAATATCAATCCCCTGAAATTCAATAATATCATTGGAATATTGGTTGTGTTTCTCAGTTTTTTTTGAGAATACCACTTTTTGATCTACTAATATGCCACCTTTATTAGTAATTCGATTAATTAATTCTTTTTCCTGAGGTGGCACAAAAAAATAAGTTACACGAAATTTCCACGATTCTAAGTTTAAAAATAAATGCTCTAATTTATCACTCCCTTCCTGATCTAAAGTAATTCTTGCAACCGGATATCCAAAAAACCTGGAATCCCATTCTAAAATTTCAATCGTATTTTTTTGCATTTTAAAAGGTCTTCTCCATAATAAGATATGGAGGGCGACCTTTAACCGTGTCAAAAGTTTTACCAATATAAAGGCCGACAACACCTAATACCATAATAATTAATCCTGCAAGAAACCAGACAGAAATAATTAAGGATGTATAACCGGGTACCAGAATTTGATTATTGAAAAATAAAACCAGATTATAAATCGCAAAAATAATTGCCAGACTGGAGATTAAAAATCCGAATTTAACTGTCAATCGCAAGGGTTTATCCGAAAAGGTAAGAATGTTGTCAACTGCTAACCGGATCAGCATTTTGAAAGAATAAGCTGATTGACCATTGATTCTTTCAGCATGCGCAACTCTTAACTTCATATGTTTGAATCCCACCCATCTGATCATGGTAGGAAAATATCTGTGAGAATCACCCATATTGCGAATAGAATCTATTACTGTTTTGTGGTAGATTCCAAAATTCGCTATTGTCGGATCCTGATCTGTATTGGTTAAATAACTAAAAGTAGCATAAAACAATTTAGATAAAACCCGTTTTATGAACTTATCCTTACGTTGAAACCTTTGAGCGTAGATAATTTGATACCCCTTTAGTGCTTCCTTGTAAAGGTTAACTATTTCTTCCGGTTGATCCTGTAAATCGCAATCCATAACAACGACCCATTCGCCTTTGCTATGATCGAGGCCTGCAGTTATGGCATTATGTTGTCCAAAATTACGTGAAAAGCTGATACCTTTTACCCGTTGGTCTCTGGTTGCCAACTCAACGATAGTTTCCCAGGCACCATCGGGACTGGCATCATTAATGAGAATGATTTCAAATTCCGGAGTAATTTTTCCCAGGGTTTCTTTTAAACGAAAATATAGCTCATACAGGCAGGTTCTACAACCATAAACAGGGGTTACAATTGAAATATGAGGATTATTCATTTTAATAGAAATAAGTTATTGGTTTTATTCTTGACTATTCTTTTATAAAAGCAAACTCGTTAATAATTCTACAAATGTCTATAATACGGGATTCGTCAAGACTAGGATATATGGGCAAGCAAATTACCTGCCCTGATATTTTCTCGGCTACCGTCATTTTGCCAGGTAAAGCCGAATCAAGCCCTTTGTATATGGGAAACTGGCTTATGAGAGGATAAAAATAACGACGGCCATATATATTATGTTTTTTTAATTCCTCATAAACCTCATCCCTCGTTTTTCCGAACTTGTTCCGGTCAATCAATACAGGGAAATAAGAATAACAATGTTTTACACCCGGCAGATCGTTCAGGCAAGTCAGCCCTTCGATGTTTTTCAAAAGATCCCGGTATCGGCCTGCAATTTGTTTTCGCTTTTCAATGGCTCCGTCAATATATTTTAATTGCAATAGTCCCATTGCAGCCTGGAACTCATTCATTTTGGCATTAATCCCGGCTGTTACTACAGTGGTTTCATCCTCAAAACCGAAGTTTTTCAGATCATCAATTCTTTTTTTTGTGGCTTCATCATGACATACGATGGCCCCCCCTTCAAAAGTATTGTAAACCTTTGTGGCATGAAAACTCATCACCGACAGATCGCCGAAATTCAGAACGGGTGATCCGTTTATTTTTACTCCAAAGGTATGACAGGCATCATAAATAATCTTTAAACCGTAAGCAGCAGCAATTTGTTTTATTTTTTGCACATTACAGGGATTGCCATATACATGTACAGGTAGAATTGCCGTTGTCAGTGGTGTTATCGCTGACTCAATTTTCTCAGGATCAATATTAAAATTATCCGCTTCAATATCAACAAATACCGGTTTAATACCATTCCACCAGAGTGAATGGGTGGTCGCAACAAAGCTGAAAGGTGTCGTTATTACCTCTCCTGTTATCTGTAATGCCTGTAGAGCCGTTACCAGGGCAAGGGTGCCATTTGCGAAAAGAGAAATATATTTTACCCCTAAATAATCGCATAAGGCTTTTTCCAGTTCCTGGTGATACTTACCATTGTTGGTAAGACATTTGCTTTCCCAGATATCTTTCAGGTATATCTGCAGCTCTTCAAGCGGAGGAAGAAAAGGTTCTGTAACATAGACAGGTTTTTCCATCATTTTATGGCAATATATTTTTAAAAAACGATTTCATTAATCCAGCACATGATAAAAAAAATTATCATACACCCCTGCCCTTCAGCCGGACATAATTCCAGCCAATTATCATAATAAAAGCAGCTACAAGATACAGGGTAAACCATTTTTTGCTTTTCAGCTTATATACCCCGTATGCCGCCATCATAAATAGAAAAGGCTTTATCGGATAAGTAAAACGGACAGAGGTAAATAGTATAGACCGTAACAAAACAAACTGGTAGCCCAGTATAAAAATCCAGATGGGGGCCAGCTCCTGCCTCCGGAAACGAATAGCATGATAAAGACCGACGATAGAAAAAAACGCCAGGATCACCCAAACCATGCATCCTGCCACATGATAATAGTATTCATCATGGGGGATCTCCCTACCAAAACTGATAGGGACGTTAACATAGCTAGGAAAGGGGGCGAATAATGAGATACTGAAGTATAATGGCGCATTTACAACCGATGTGTAAGGATTTACTTTACTTCCTGTTATAAGACGCTGTTCAACAAACTCATCGGTTTCGGTATACTGTTTGTAATATTTTTCAGCCTTACCCGTTGACTGCAGAAAGTACAGATAGCCGCCCAGTAAAAAAACTGTCACCAGAATATTTACCACAAGTCGTTTTTTCTTTACCTGCATAAGCATACTGAATGCAGCGCCCATTATTAAAAGAATACTGATGGCCGAACGGAAGAAAAACAGCACTATGATGAAAAACAGTAACTTAAATAAGGTTGATGTTTTATATGATTTTTGCAGTTTAACTGTCAGGTAGATCGATTCGACGATTAAGAAAACCATTGTTGTCTCTTTCATTATTACGACAGAAAAGAACCAGGCAATTGGAAATAACATAAACAGAATAGCCGACAGGCGGGCAACCGGTTGTTCGAAAAGCAGCAAAGACAGTTTATATACCCTTACCACCGTATAACTGCCAATTACACAGTATATAAGTTTGAAAAGTATAGGTGAATATCCGAAAAGAACAAAAAGAAATGCCTGAAATGTACAAAACCCCGTGTCGGATATTTCAAAAAGATAGGTTTCAAGTATATGAGAATAGGCAGGAGAAATGCCCGATGTTCTGAATATTTCTGCCGCCTCGCTGGCTATCCTGTAATATTTCATTTCATCCATGGCTCCTACATAATAGAACATGTTCCATGTACTGTATGAAATGACCAATAAAATCAGCATAACAGCAATTCGTATAGATAAAGAGACCCAGAATAATCTGCTTATTATTTTCTTCTCGGAATAATTGCTCCACCGGTTCTGAAAGGATTGAATATTGTAGAAAACATATAAACAAATTAAAAAGGCAGCCAGCAACCATTCAATTCCGTACAATTTACCATGAAAAATAAGTTGTGAGGAAAAGAATACAATTAATACAAATCCTATGCTTTTACTGGTATATGAGTAAGTCCAGCCCATCAGATGGTATTTATAAACAATAAAAACTCCTTAGCCCTTATCCTGGATGAATTTAAACCTGCTATCTCAATACATGCCTTTTTGAACGATCCGGTTTTGCTTTGTTCCAATGCAATCCTGATAGCTTCAATATATTGTGTATAATCTTCAGCCAGACGCACATAAGGATGAAGCATAATATAATCTTCATGAATTTTCAATGAAACTACAGGAATACCAAGCGCTAAATACTGGTACACTTTATTATGATGCATAAAAGAGGCATATTCATCCATTTTGTCAGTTACAAGTCCGACATCCCACCTGGCTACTGTTTTAGGTAATCCTTCATAAGGAATATTCCCAAGATATTTTACATTTGACTTTTCAAACATTCTATCCCAAAAAACTTTCGAGTGGTTATAATCCAATATTCCGGCAATTTCAAAATCATAATCAGGACAATTTGTGGTTATATTATCTAATAACAAATAATCAGTCCTTTTTAAACTAAAATGCCCGGCGACACCAATCAGTGGCTTATTTAAAGTTTTAGATCCTGATGAAACCGCATTCCAGATGTTTATGTCGACACAATTGGGCCAGTAATGAATGTTTTTATGACTGATCCCGTGATACTTTTCCAAATAAAGATCAGTAAGATTTTTACTGGTTGCCAGCACAATTTGAGAGGAATCCAATAATTTCCTCTCGTTGTCTTTATGATTTATACTTTGGAGAACATTGGGATCCCTGATCAGGTAGACAATCTTTGATTTTTTTGCGTAGGGGAGCAGCCAGCCCTGGTTCGGATCAGTAAAAAAAATCCAGTCATATTTCGAAATTTTCTTCTTCCAGTACCAGTTTCTCAGTTTATGTTCAAGATATTTCAGGAAAATGAATTTCTTCATTTTTTCCGGAATCCAGAAATAGTACGTACTGAATTGAATGTCTTTTACTGTCGTTTTCTTTTTGAAATAGTTTTTCAGGCTTGTAAAAAGTAAAACATCGAGGCTGTCAATTTCATTTTTTATAGCCTCAATAGTAGCCCGTCGGGTAAAATCACGAAAATTTATAGTACTGCAGACAGCCAGTATGTTCATTTTAAACCTGATTACCTGATCTGATTCCAAATTTCTGAGACAGGTATTTTACCCTTCTGCGAACACCGATTATACTGCGTACATACCCATAATAATACCTGACTGAAAACATCATTAATAATCTCGTGTAATAATTTCTTTTTACCCGACGCCAGTCATGACAGCTATTAATCAAACGAACTGCAGACTTAATAAGGCTTTTTGTTGTTTTATGTCTGTTTGAGATTTTTTGTCCATCATGGACCCTGAATGCTCCCAGTGTTTTGTGCACAGGGCAAAAGTCTGCTCCGGCTATTAAAAATTTTCCCCACAATTCATAATCCATAGAATAGTGGTTATCTCTATTTAACATCCCGACATCTTTAAAAAGCCTGACCGGGAAAAAGGTAGCCTGCTGCCCTATCTGGTTTGATCTGCCGTTTCTCCAGTATCCTTGTAAATCAACCAGTTCTTCCAACTTTCTGATATCAGATCTTGAAATTTTTATCACTTCCCCATTGTAATCGATCTCCTTATAATCGCCAAGGAAAACTGTTTTTCCATTTTTGAAATCAATACTCTGAGCTATGGTACTTAATGCATCTTTTTCCAGTAAATCATCACTGTTTATCCAATTGCCATATGTACCTGTAGCTTTTTGAAACCCTTTATTGATGGCATCACTCTGACCTTTATCCGGTTCGCTGATCCAATATGTGATCCAGGGTTCATATTTTTTTATTATTTCCAGAGTATTATCATTACTGCCACCATCAATAATAATGTATTCCAGATTCGGGTAATTTTGTAATAAAACACTTCTGATTGTTTCTTCAATAAACCGGCCCTGGTTATAACTCGGTGTGACAATTGTTAACCTTGGCCACTCTGAACCATCAGCTTTTTTCCTCGAAAAAATCTGGCTTTCTTCAGTCCATGGCCATCCTTTTTTTAATTCAATATTTGAAAGAGCAGGGAGCAATATCAAGTCAAATAGTTAAATTTAGAATTCAATTATTTCACAAAACTTATGATTTTAATTTACGTCGTCTAATTCGCTTTCTGAACTTCATTTAACTTCTTCATTTCTATTTGGATTTTGGCTAAAGTATGATCCCAATGAAAATAAGAATTTAAACATAACTGCAAATTCTGAAAAATATGATTCCTATTGACAGTGTATTTTCTTAAACCTAATTTAATAAAGAAAACTTTAAGTAGAGTTTTAAATAATAAGAGAATCTTCGAGTGATTACTTAGATATTCTTTGTAATAAAGATACCTTTTATAAGATAATAAGATTGCCGACGACTTTTCCTGCCCTTTCATCAAATTATCAAAATAGTCAGATGTTAGCCTCTCTTTGGGAATATAATGTTTGAATAATAATCTTTCATCATACCATAGTCGATACCCAAGTAAAATAAACCATTTTGAAATTTCAGCATCACCTCCTGAGGATAAATCATTCCCTGTTCTATCTGTTAATAACGAATTAATTTTAGCAGAATATATTGATCTAAGTGCCTCTGTTCTAAGTACTATAGATGCGCCCCAGAGATATCCTCTTGTTGTCACATCGCAACTTGCGCCGGCTTGTTTGCCAACTGCATAATAACATTTTTTTTCTTCAAACCATTCTGGCTCATTTATCTCACAAACAGATTCGCTTTGCCCTCCCAGCATTCCTATACTTGGATTTGATACAATTACATTATATGCTATGTGAACATATTCCGAATCCAGCCAATTGTCGTCATCGCAAAAAATGGAATAGGTATATTTTGCAGCGCTAATACCTGCTTTACGTGCATATGATAAGCCCGGTTTCGGTTCATCAACTAACTGGAACGAAGCCTTTCTATTACATTCTCCCCATTCGGTGATCGCAATCTCTTTCGTAGAATCAGTTGAGTTATTGTTTACTATAATAAGTTCCCAAGGTATTTCATCAGGAACTTTTTGATTAAAAATATGCCTTAAAGTATCATGAAGTCTTGAAGCACTATTATAACAACAAATAATTATTGATACTCCTTTTTTCATAGTAATTTTAAATACCTGGTTTTTAATCTATTAAAAAACCCATTTAAATAATATTTAAATCTCATGCTTCCTTTTTCAATTTTTTGAATATCCAATGTCAATTTTTCAATCTCATTAAGCTTGTTTACGTATAATTCCTTTGTTATCAAAGGATTTACACAATTGTTTGAATAAGCATTTGTTTTTTTTTCAAATACTATAATATTCTGTCTATACCACCAATCAATTTCATTATTGTTCCAAATCAAAGGTCTGATCGAATCTTGTACTTGAAAACTTTCAGTTCTAAAATATGAAATCCAGTAGTCTGGATATTGTTCATTTATATGGTCCTGCCCGCCCTGAGATGGAATTGCTCCGGAAAAAACAATTCTATCACCAAGTTTCGTAAGCTCTTTTATAAAACTTGCTGCCCTGGTTTTAGATAAATGTTCTGCAACTTCGAGACATAAAACCAAACTAAACTTTCTTTTAATATTTAAATCCTTTTCAAGATCCGCAATAAGTAATTTAGTTTGTGGAATTTGTAATAATTGTAAATTGATATAATCCCCGTCAACACCTAAATAATCTTCTATTCCAAATTCATTAAATATTTTCAACCAGGTACCTAATCCACAACCCACATCAATAACAGAATCTATGTTAAACATTTTGATTAACAAAGGAACAATACTGCTTGCTGCTTTAGTATTATGTTCAATAGTTCTGTGTAAATAATTCATTTTTAATAAAATGCGTTTAATATTATTTTGTCATTTATTTATCAGTACTCTTTAAAAATACTTAAGTTAACTATAAATTCCTTGTATTACCTTTTCCTTATTCCCTAATATTTTCTTTACTAAAGCTGACTAGTCTTCCCAGGATATGTTCTTTTTAATACACATAGCCGGACTACCACCATAAATGCAATTTCCCTCAGTTAATTCTCTATTAACCATTGAATTAATTGCAATTACCGTATTATTGGGAATTACGGCTCCTTTTAAAATGATACATTTGCATCCGATCCAAACATAATCTCCAATAATAATTGGTTTGGAGTTGTTAATAATTTCTCCATTCTCGTTTTTTATTTTATGAAAATCCGTATCCATTAAAAGCGTTTCCCAAGCCATATAACAATTATTGCCAATTTGGATTTTATTATAGACAATGAACGATGCCTCGGCTGATATTTTTAATTTATCACCTATGATTAATGAACCTTCTGAACCAACCACTATTTTTGATCCGTGACCAATAGTACCACTTCCGCAGAAGGTTACATCTCCGCAGACATCCCAAATTGTTCTTGAAATTTTTTTGTCAAAAATTCCTACACTTCCATATCCTATTTGAATCAAACCAAATTTTATAGGGCAATTAAAATGAACTCTACCATAAACGTTTCTAAGGTAGACCTTATTCGAAATTAAAATTGGGAATTTCAATGCATCTTTAATTGGTAGATATTTCAAATTAAACCAGATTGTTTTTAGATTAATATACTTTAGGGTTTGGACGAATTTTTTCATTTTAGTTAAAAGCTAACTTTATCCGATTTAATATTATCTGAACTTTCCTCATCGCTTTACCCGAGAAGTTTATTGTCTTGTTTATAAACTCAATATCAGCCTGCAAGGCTTTGCTGTTAAATTCTATCTCAATCTCACTTAATTTCACCTTTTCCGATGGCATGATGATAAGAGCATGAATTAATTCATCAAATGAAAGTTTAGTTTTGTGAATATTCCTTTTCACAATTTTTTCCAGGGTTTCTAAAGGCTTGAGTTTCTCTGAATAAAAATAGTACATTGTTTTAAGATCACTTCTCCCATTTGCTCCTGCTATTTCGAACAATAACGAGTTGAAAAGAATCTGTTGCTTACCGAGTTTAAAGGCCAGTAACCGCACATAATCCAATTCTTTCCTTCTCTTTGTAATAGCAATCTTCGAGAAATAAACAGCCTTTTCTGTTTTCCTTTCCGATAAAAGGTGAATTATAAAAATTGCTAAATCCAATGGATCCGGGATAATATTGGCATCAATTCTATAAAGTAATAGTTCCTTTAAGCTATAAGATGCATAATTTTTTCTGCCGCAAAGCATATGAATAAAATAGAGTCTTAATTTGGCATCGTGAATATATTCAGCAAAGTCAATTACACTTTTAGCTTCCAATTCGGCTTTGTAATAATTTTTTTTACTTATCAGGTCATCAATAGCTATAATTTGTTTAACATCCTCCGCAACGCGAATGTGTAAAGTTTCTTTTGGAGATGCCAAATCGACCAACTCTAGATCACCCAGAAGTGAAGGCTGGATAATTTTTTGATTCGATTGTTTTTGTTTTATCAGCTGATACCACTGGTATATTTGTAGCCTGTGTTTATGAGTATGTTTTGAATGCACAAACTCATATCCGGTATTAATTATTTTCTGAAGAATATCAGGGTTGTTAAACAGATAGTTCAATTTCTCAACAATCTGACCCGGTTCGGAAAAAACACAATTCTCCATATCAATAAAACCATGCAATTTTACTGTTTCATTTTCATCACAGACCAGACACGATTTTGCACCCGGTATTTCAAAATGCTTCATTAAGACTGTGTTTTTAAAAGATCCGCATGTTGGTATAATCCAGGAGGAGTTTAATCTTTTAAAATAGTCTTCCCCATGAATCCGTAACATATCCGGAATATGTGTATCAGTATAGTAACCCGGATGCCTGAAATATAATGTTGGAAAATTGTCTATAAGTGGTTTTTTTATCAATTTACGCCATTCGTAAAACTTATGTTCAAAATGTCCCGTAAGCAATACAGGTATGTTTTTTTCTAGTTTATAATCAAAATTTAAATCGGAGTCAATAAAATGGGGGATGTAAAACAAATTGTCCTTGATTTCAGGGAAAGTCTCGCCTGTAGTTACCTCAATTGAAAAAATATCATCGACACCATATTCCTGCATGAATCTGTAAAAGAAACCCTTTCCGACTGAAGAAGAATCGATTGTGGCAAGTCCAGTTTTAGGTATTGAATTATTGTATTTTACGTTCTGAATATTTATCGAACCTGTTGTTCCTTCCTCAAAATGAAACAACGCCATATCAGGTCGATACTTCTCAAGAACTTCTCCGTAATCACATGAATAATCAATTATTATTTCTTTAAAATTAACTCCCAACGCTTTGTCCATTTTAAAGAATTGAACATTCTGGTTATTCAATGGGATTAATTGCATTGGAGGTCTGAAGACAAGCAAGGTTGGCTTAAGGGAATTCATAAAATTAAAGGTATTCTCTATCTAAAATTCTAAATTATTATCCTTACAGGATTTCCAAATGCCTTTGAATTGGGAGGGATATTGACATTAACGAAGCTGTTTGCGCCAATTATTGCACAATCACCTATTTCGACTCCTTTTATTATTATTGAATTGGGTCCTATATAACAATTATTGCCAACCTTTGTGTTTGCGTATTCATAGTTTTCTTTACCCCCGCTGACGGCCCATTTAACCGAATCGTGAGAATAAACCTGAACAGCAGCAGAAATTGAACAATTTGAACCTATTTCTAATCCACCGGAACCGTCCAGAACCACATTTGGTCCGACCCATGTATTTTTCCCAACTTTAACATTACCTAATATAACAACATTGTCGTATACAGATGAACCTTCACCAAATCCTAAATACTTCGCCTTTTCCCACCTGTCTGAAATGTAATCTCCGAAGGGAAGAACTCTATTATATTTGATCCGTTTTTCTTCTCTTAATTTGAAGAAGAGATCTTTTAGTTTATCTAACATTTTATTTCATAAATATCTTTAACCACCATTCAAAATTCAATAATGACCATACCAATAGCCGCCGGTTGGTTTTACCTTTAAAGTGTTCATTTAATAATTCATTCACTTTAGCAGGCTGCAAGTAATCATAAATTCTCGCTTCTTTATCTAAAAGAAGTTTCTTAATGTATTCTATGCTTTCACCTTTATACCAGCTTGCATCCGGTGCGGAAAAACCCTGCTTGATTCCATTTGTATAGTCCAGGGGAACATATCTGGATAAAGCATTCCGAAGAATGATTTTCCCGTCATTTGTTTTTTCAAAATACCTTAGTGTCTTTGGTCCGGGTTCGTTTTCATTAAACGAAACAATTTCGGAGAGGTTTCTTAATTTGAATTTTACCGGTATGGTCATAGCAAAATCCACTAAATCATTATCGAGAAAGGGGACCCGGGTTTCTAAAGAATTGGCCATGGAGAGCTTATCTTCAACAAGAAGCAATCCATGCATAAAGGTCTTAATCTCAAAATATAGTGAATGATTAACATATTCCTGGGGAGAGTTTACCTGGTCGATTTTGTAATCGAACACATTGCGAAATACATCCAGAGTAGGATTAGCCAGGATTTCGGGATAGATACCCGGTTGATAGAATTCCTTTTTAAATCTGTCCGGGATTAACCGTAGCCAGTACCTGTAATATTTCTCTATATAATGATTGAAGTCGTCATTAACTACAGCGCGGTAATAACGCCAGGGATAGCCTGCAAACAGCTCATCTCCTCCGGCCCCGGAAAAAACTACCTTTACAAATTTACTGGCAAGACGGGCAACATAGAAATTCGGATACGATTGCCCTACACGGGGATCTTCAATATGCCAGATCATTTGTTGCATGACCCTCTCCATATCGCCGGCTTTCAGAACGGTCTCATAATGCTCGGTTTTATAAAGGTTTGAAAGGAATTCGGATTTTGCCCTTTCATCAAAGCCCAACTCCAATCCTGATGCCGATGACAGATCAAAACCTGCAGTAAACGTTTTCAAATTCGGAAAGTTTTTTGCCGCAACACTGGTAATGGAACCCGAATCAATCCCCCCGCTTAAATAAGAACCGACTTCCACATCGCTGATCAACTGCCGGTTAACCGCCTGTTCAAACAAAAACGATAATTTCTCTGTTGCATCCCGTTCATTTAAGCTGTTATCTTCAATAAACCGGTAGTCCCAGTACTTCTCAATTTTTAATTTACTTTCTTCCCCTGAACTTAAGATTAATGTATGCGCGGCGGGTAAAAGGTAAATATCTTTGAATAAGGTATAATCAGAAAAAATATTCTGAAATGAAAAATATTCATTTAATGCCCGGATTGAAACATCAACCGTGACATCCGGGTGCTGAATAATAGATTTAATCTCTGAGCCAAATACAAAAACTCCATTTTTAAAATAATAGTAAAGAGGCTTTATTCCATACCTGTCGCGTGCAATAAACAACTCCTGTTTTTTTTTATCCCAGATGGCAAAAGCAAACATCCCGTTGAATTTCAGAATACAATTTTTACCCCATTCACAATATGCCTTCAATACAACTTCGGAATCTGTTTTTGATTTAAACATGTAACCTTTCGCTTCCAGTTCAATCCTGATATTTTGAAAATTATAAACTTCGCCGTTGTAGGTAATAATAAAGTTTCCATCATCTGTCTGCATCGGCTGATGTCCCAGCGGGGTCAGATCAATGATTGCCAGGCGTCTGTGTCCGAAACCGATATTTGAATCAACCCAAAAACCTTCTCCATCCGGTCCCCGGTGAGAAATTATATCAGTCATCTTCTTCAGTAAACTGACAGAAACAGGTGCGTTATTTAAATTAAATATCCCGGCAATACCGCACATAAATTTTAGCTTATAATAAATTCTTTAGTTCTTCAACTATAAATTCCTGCTGTTCAAATGTAAGCTCGTGAAACAAGGGTAATGCCAGGCAATGGTTAAATGCATAGATGCTATTTCCAAAGCTGCCATGTAACCTTACGGACTTATCGTTTTGAAATGCTTTATGCCTATGGAGTGAATAAGTGCCGATTTGAACTTCAATACCCGTATTCCTCAAAGATTTCATGATTTCATCCCTGTTCTCAATAAAAATGCAAAAGGATTGATACGAGTGTTTACCATTAACGCTGGTCCCAGGTATTGAAACCGCCTTGACGTTTTTCAGAAGTCTTAAGTAGTTTTGAGAAAGTACTATACGTCTTCTCAGTAATTCTTCTATCTTTTCTAACTGGGCAAGTCCGATTGCCGAAAGCAGGTTGCTCAGTTTATAATTTGTCCCCATCATCTCAAAATGGACTGCTTCCCTCTGAGAATCACCCATTTTCATTCCGAAATGTTTGTAAGAATTCATCCAGTCTGCCCACACTCTGTTATTGGTAGTTACCATGCCCCCTTCACCGGTTGTAATAAATTTCCTGGGATGAAAAGAAAAAACTGAAATATCAGCCCAGTTGCCCGCTTTTTTACCCTTATATTCCGCTCCTACTGCACAGGCAGCATCTTCAACTATATGAATTTTAAACTTTCCTTTTATTTTGTTCAACTTATCATAATCAAGAGGATTCCCGAATAATGAAACGGGGATAACAGCTTTCGTTCTGTTTGTTATTGCCGATTCAACTTTATTATAATCAATAAGCATCGCTTCTTTACCGATATCGACTATAACCGGTGTAGCCCCAACTATAGATACAACTGAAGCGGTTGCCGGATAGGTATAGTCAGGTACAATTACCTCATCGCCTTCCCCGATATTTAAAGCCCTGAGCGCAATCTCAAGCCCTGTAGTACATGAAGTAACAGCTATTGAATGTTCACAACCAATATATTTGCTGAACTCTTTTTCGAAAGTATGTGTCACAGGTCCCTCGGTTAAATAGCCGCTATCCAATACCTCCAAAACTTTTGATTTTACGGAGCTGTCAATATATGGCTTGATCAAAGGGATTTTCACGCTCAGGTTGGCTTTATCAGATCTGTTGAATATTAACCATTTTACTAAACCGCGAATGATCTTTTGATGTTAACTCTTCAAATGATCCGCTTTCAATTATTACTCCATTGTCCATTACATAAATGATATCGGCATTTTTGATTGTTGAGAGCCGGTGTGCTATTATAACTACTGTCAGAGAGCGCTTGAGATTATCAATACTCTCCTGAATATATCTTTCTGATTCAGAATCCAGGGCGCTTGTGGCTTCATCTAAAATCAGCAAATTCGGATTTTTGTACAACTCCCTGGCTATAAATAACCTCTGTTTTTGTCCTCCTGACACCCTGACTCCCCTTTCACCAACCATTGTTTCATAACCATTCGGCATTTGATTTATAAAACCATCTGCATATGCTTTTCTGGCAGCTTCTTCAACTTTTTTACGGATGTCAGGGTCATTCCGGTAATCACCGTTCCATAAGCAAATATTATTTGCAATGGTATCGTCGAAAACAACTGTATCCTGCGAAACATATCCGATCTGTCTTCGCCAGGAGGATAATTGTATCTGTTCTGATGGAATACCATTTATCGTTAATTCTCCTTCAGTAGGTTTTAGTAAAAGCGTAAGCAGATCAACCAGTGTCGTTTTTCCTGCACCTGATTCTCCTGCAAATGCAATTGTGGTATTTGCCTTTATCTCTAACTGAAGTTTATCAAGAATTTTTTGTTGATTATCATATGAAAATGAAAGATTATTAAACAGGATGTTTTCAAACCTCGTATCCAATACTATGTTTCCACCCCTTTCTCTGTGATCATTTGTTACTTTAAATTCTTTTTCAACCATTTCTATAGATCCAATAGTACTCATAGCCTGTTGCCAGTTCTGTTGCATTGCCATCAATGTCCGCATTGCTTTGTAAAACAGAATTAAAGCAACCACAATACTGCTGATTGGTTCATTCATATAAGTAACCTGTACCAGGATAATACCAACCATCAATATTAGAGAAACAGGCTCCTGTATTGCATTGGTAATTGACCTCCAGATTTGTAGCCGGTACATATAGTCTGTAAGCAACCTTACGCTTTTCACTACTCCCTTTCTCAGATGGTCGTTTTGAGCGGTCGAAATGATATACTTCAGAGCCTGCAGGGTCTGAATCAAAAACTTATTTAAAACAGAGAGTTCTTCGGAACTTTTTCTTGAAATTCCTGAAACCCTGGCATTTAATGATCTGAATACGATCATTAATATTGAACCCGCGAGTACAGTAAAAAGTGAAATTTTCAATGATATAAAAAAAGCAATACCGATAAGAGTAACAGCCATTATTAACTGGGTAAGGAAACCAAGAAAATGGTTTAATATGACCACAGTATTGTATATCTGGACATTAAGAACATTTATGAAATGCCCTGTGTTTTGTTTTGTAAAATATTGATAATCAATTGTATTATATGAGTCAAACATGCGGATTGTAAGCCTGCGCAAAAGTTCAGACTGTAACCTTCCACTATATGTTCCTTCAATGAATTTAAGAATTCCTTTTATTAAAAATATAATTACAGTAAGTACTAATGTTCCTATTAATAAATTCGTTACACCCATAAAGTTGAGAAAAGAATAAATCCCTGCTGTAATGGAATTACTTAAATTCCCGTTTAATGAACCGGAAGATTGAATTAAAGGTAACAGCATACTTATCCCCAACCCTTCCGATAAAGCAACTAAAAGTGAAATTATAAATATTACATATAGTTTTTTACCAAGGTAATTCTGATAAATCTTTAGGTATGAGAATATATTGATTGACTTCTTTTGCATGTTTTCTATTACTAATGTCTGGTCAAACTTATCATATCGTTAACCTTTAGTTGGCAATTGGCAAAAAGCAGTGGGCAATTGCAAAGAGAAGTTGGCAATTGGCAAAAAGCAGTTGGCAAATGGCAAAAAGCAGTTGGCAATTGCATAGAGAAGTTGGCAATTTGAAAAGAGCAGTTGGCAATTGTAAAAAGCAGTGGGCATGGGGCAGTTGGGAAAGTCAAGAAGTAGTGGGCAATCAAAAATTTGCAAGAATCACTTCATTTTTATTTTAATGTTTCGGCTGGTACTTCTCCGGGTTTTCTACCATATGATTCATCATCCGGCCTACTTCTTCAGAACTTTCCAGAAGTTCATGGCATTCTTCCTGGGAGATATAATTACATGTCGCTGCAAAATCAAGTGATACCTGAGTTTCAGTGTTCTCCATGTCAGCATCACTCATTTTACTTGAAAAATGTCTTGGATATTGCCGTTTCCTATACCCCTCTCCAATTGCCCTGCAAACTGCTCGTGAGGACCTCCTGATCTGGTCCGTCAATTCAAATTTTTCCTCAGAAGGGAATTTTTTAGTGATTTCGAAGATCCTCATTGCCAGATCAAATGCTTTTATATAAACAGTTAAATCCCGAAACCCTCCTGCCATAACCTGATAATATTACTTTATAACTCCATTTTTGCCAACTGCAATTTGCCTACTGCGCTTTGCCTACTGCCAATTGCTTTTGAATTAATAAATAGTATCATTTCGCCACTTAATCAATTTCTCCAAACCCTCCTCAAGAGAATACTTATATTTGAATCCCAGTTCTTCAGCAGCTTTTTTTCCTGAACCTATTCTGTTTTGAACGAATTGTCTTGCATCATCAGCGCTATAAGGTTTGTACGTTACTTTCAGATCAGATTTTTTAAGGGTAAGGATCAGGTCGCATAACTGCCTGACAGATGTTTGTACTTCCGTTCCAACATTGTAAAACCCGATTTTAACATCTGAGAGTAAAGCTGAAATATTTGCTCTGGCCACATCTTCCACATAAATAAAATCATATGCCTGGCTCCCATCCCCGTTAATTGTAGGTGCTTCATTCAGGTCAATCTTATTCAGCATAATCGGAATCACTCCTGTATAAGCGGCATGCTGGTCCTGACCAGGACCAAAAACATTCATATAGCGTAAACCGACTATTCCGAGTCCATACCTGTCATTATATGCAGTGCACATAGCTTCTCCTGCAATCTTGGTTGCTCCATAAAAATTTTTATTGTTAAAAGGATGTTTTTCGGTCATCGGAACTTCTACAGCATCACCATACACCGATGCAGAGGATGAGTAAATTAATTTCTTAACATTAGTGTTTACACATGCTTCCAGTACATTAAACGTTCCCTGGATATTTACATCGAAAGCTGTCCTGGGAAAGTCTTTACAATGCAAAAGCCACATTGCTGCCAGATGAAAAACATAATCAATACCTTTCATGGCGGTATCGAGAATATCAGTATCCCTGATATCTCCCCCGAGAGGATAAATTGTACATCGGGGATCTTTGAGAG
>Ga0209226_10000414_pt1 | contig 24390 bp, 19 predicted proteins | sample BarGraNGADG00212_2_FD_184497 | JGI IMG/M metagenome (GOLD analysis project Ga0209226, IMG submission 184497) | Arctic peat soil microbial communities from Barrow, Alaska, USA - Barrow Graham LP Ref core NGADG0011-212 (SPAdes) (version 2) | ecosystem: Environmental > Terrestrial > Soil >...
GGAGGGTTTATATGTCTCAAGGACATGTTCATCGCGAACGACGCCGGGCCGGACTACGCCAATCTCGGGACGGGCCCGCTCTACACTTGGGCGGACTACGACGAGATCGGCGACGCGCAGGACCCCGACTACACCGACACCACCAGCACGCTTACCTACACGACCACGCAGAACGAAGTATCGGACATCCACGACGTGGCTGACGTCATATACCACGGGGCGTCGAACCTGCCCGAATGGTATTTCACCAGCAGGTTCTCTCAGGACATCGAGTACGCGACACGCCCGTGGGCCTCGAAGTACGGACTCGAGTTCCTGCACGGGGACCATGTCAACGACCTGCCCAAGATCGAGTTCAGGGCGGAGCAGGGGCCGACGAAGAGCATGTTCGGGTTCGACCCCCCGCCGGCGGAGAACCTGATAATGGGCTATAACCACATCGACGTGCTGACGGCCTCCGCGAACACCTCCTCGCACAGGCCCAACGAGGTCTTCATGCCCCTGATCGATTTCATGCTGGCGCACAGGACGCAGGCCGCGGCGAAGACCCCGAAGACCGTCAAGCCGACACCTGTGGTCAGGCGCGTGCCGCCCGCGAAGCCGAAGAAGAAGACCCGCTGACGCGCAAGGCAGCCCTGTCCGACAAGAACCCGAAGGAGTCGTGATGTTGAGGGCTTACATACAAAAAGCGGCATCCGCCCTGCTCGAGTTCATCGGCAGGCTGCTCATATTCAACAGGCACCACCCCGCCGTGGCCGAGTACGTCCGCGACGTGCGATACGCGAGCGAGGACCCTCGCAAACAGGCGCTGGACGTGGCCGTCCCGGAAGGGCAGGGGCCGTTCCCGGTGCTGGTCCACATCCACGGTGGCGGCTGGCATTTCATGGACAAGAAGAGCTACGTGCGGATAGCCAAATGGTTCGCGCACCGCGGCTACCTGGTCTTCAACATCGATTACAGGCTGGCTCCCGGGACGATCTATCCCGAGCAGGTGCAGGACGTCGCGAGGGCGGTCCGCTGGGCATACGACAACGCCGGGATGTACGGCGGCGACAACTCGCGGGTATTCCTCGTGGGCGACTCCGCCGGCGCGTACTTCGCGGGCCTCTATGCGACCACCACCCGTGACCCGGAGCTGGCCGGGGCGATGGGCATCGAGCGGACCATCCCGCCCGATAGCCTCAAGGGGCTCCTGCTGTTCTACGGCGCTTTCGACATGGAGGACGTGCTCACCACAGGTTTCACCTCCATAGATTTCATGTGCCGGGGGTTCTTCGGCAAGGATCCCGAAAAGTACCGTGAGTGCGCGCAGGTCGCGTCGCCGATCCGCCACCTCGACGCGGGCTTCCCGCCTTCCTTCATCTGCTCAGGCGAGCGCGACAAGCTGCACTCGCAGTCTGTGAGCTTCGACCGGGCGCTGACGGCGGCCGGAGTCCCCCACAGGGTGCTGTTCTTCGAGGAGGAGGAATACCCCGAGGCGTTCCACGGGTTCTTGAACGCCTACTTCCTCGGGTGCGCGCGCCTCGCGATGAAAGAGTCGCTGGAGTTCATGGCAGACCTCCAGTGAGCGGTCTCGAGGGGCCGGCGGCCTGGGTCCGCAAGTGGCTGTCCGCGCTGGTGATGCTGCCGGTGAGGGTCCTGGTCTTCAACAGGTTCGCTCCGCCGGTCGGCAAGGTCATCAGGGACGTGCGCTATGACCATAGCGACTCGCGCAAGCAGAGCCTCGATGTCGTGGTCCCTCGTGGAGAGCCGCCGTATCCCGTCCTTGTCTTCATCCACGGCGGGGGCTTCCATTCCCTGGACAAGAACGTCTTCACCCGAGTGGCGAAGAGCTTCGCGCACGAGGGCTTCCTCGTCTTCAACATCAACTACCGGCTGGCGCCTAAGAACACCTTTCCCGACCAGTTGGAGGACGTCGGCTCGGCGGTCTGGTTCGCGTACGAGGCCGCCGCGAGGTTCGGAGGGGACAACGCCAGGATGTTCCTGGCCGGCGACTCGTGCGGCGCGTACCTCGCCGCGATGTACTCGGCCGCCGTCGCGAGCCCCGAGCTCGCTCCGCCGCTCTCGATCGAGAGGCTGATACCCGCCAAGAGCCTCCGCGGCCAGTTGCTCTTTTACGGCGCCTTCGACCTGGACACCGTGCTCGACGCTATGGAAGTACCGGACGTGGAGTTCATAACCAGTGTGTTCTTTGGAAAGGACCCGGTGACTTACCGGGAAAGGGCAGAAGCTGCATCACCAATGCGCCACGTCGGCGCCGGTTACACGCCGTCGTTCATCTGCTCCAGCGAGCGTGACCCCCTCCACGTGCAGTCGGTCGATTTCGAGCGGGCCCTCACCGCGGCAGGAGCTCCCCACGAGACTTGTTACCTGGCGGACGGGGACTTCGACCGCGCGCCCCACGGGTTTCTGCCCCTCTACTTCCTGAGGTGCACGCGGGTCGCGATGGGAGAGGCATTGTCGTTCCTCGAACGCCTCGCGTGACGTCGCGACTCACTCCAGTGCGCGGCATATCTCCGACGCGCAGAACTCGACGAACCCGGCGCACTTCGACGCGAAGATGCCCGAATCACGCGCCTCCTTGAGCGCCGCCGTGTCCGAAAGGTCGTAACCGATCAGCTCGCGGCAGGTCGCGCTGCCGAACCTCTCCTCGAAGGACCTGACCAGGTCCAACAGGATGCAGTAGAGGCGCCCGCGCTCCTCCTGCGACAGGTCGTTTCCAAAACTGAGACCGGCGACGATCGCCGCGCCCGACACAGCTCCGCAGACCAGACCGGCCCGCCCGATGCCCGCCCCGAAGCCCGATGCCGCGGCGGGGATCGCGTCGTTCTCGATCCCCAGCGACTCCGTGGCCGAAAGCAGGACCGACTCGGCTCAGTTCATCCCCGAGCCGAAGAGTTCCTTTGCCCGGACGCCCGCGCCTTTGCCCGACACTCGATCCATGAGCGCACCTCCACGGTTTCCCGTTGCCACCAGAATGATACACCGGCGCCTCGCGGGCCGGGCGAACGGTCCGCGGTCCCCGGGGGGCCATCATCCTCGGCGAAGCCTCCGGGCATGGAGCCCGCCTCCGCCGCGGAAATGAAGTCTATACAGGTCATACTCAGTCGTCATCGGGCGGCCACACCCCCCGGCGAACGCCTGTTGATAAAGATGTTTACGTAAAAAAGAGTTGACGAAAGTCAACCCGATTAACTAGAATCAATAGGCATTCTGATGAGCGGGCCTACTCACCCTGGCGGGGGGGCACATGTCTGACAGTGGCTCAAAAATAGTCGCTCACTACTCCAACCCGTTTTTCCTGTTCGACCTGGACCGCGTCCGGGCGAAGTTCGACGCGATATCAAGCGCCTTCCGCGGCAGCTCGGTGTTCTACGCCGTCAAGGCGAACAACCACCGCCAGGTGCTGTCCACCCTTATCGAGATGGGCTCCGGTTTCGAGGTCGGCTCCAAGCACGAGGCGGAGCTGCTGTTCGAGCTGGGTGTCTCCCCCGACAAGCTGATATTCTCGTCCCCCGTGAAGCTCCCGTCGCACATAAGGGACACCTTCAGGCGGGGAATGGATTTCTTCGTGTTCGACTCGGAAGAAGAGCTCGACAAGCTGGCCATCCTGGCCCCGCACAGCCGCGTACTGGTCAGGCTGGCGGTCAACAACGAGGGCAGCATGTTCCCGCTGAGCCTCAAGTTCGGCTCCCCTCCCGAGGAAGCCATCGCGCTGATGCGCAAGGCGAGAGAGCTGAACCTCAGACCCCACGGGATCGCGTTCCACGTCGGCTCGCAGTGCAAGCGCAAAGAGACTTTCCGCGAGGCCATGGAGACATCGGCGGACGTGTGGCGCACCCTTGAGTCCGACGGCATGAAGCTGCAATGCATGAACGTGGGGGGCGGCTTCCCCATCCCTTACAACGGCGAGGTCCCGTCCATTGAGGCCATCGCGCACGAGGTCAAGAAGGTGCTCATCTCCAGGTTCCCGCCTGGAGTAGACCTGATAATCGAGCCGGGAAGGTACATGGTGGGCGACGCCGCAATGCTGGTCACCACGATAATAGGCAAGGCCAGGCGCGGCGAAGAGAACTGGCTGTTCCTCGACGTCGGGGCGTTCCACGGGCTCATGGAGTCCCTGCAGGTGAAGGGGGAGTTCCCGTACCGGGTGAAGACGGCGAAGAGCAGCCTCAATCATCAGAAGTACGTTCTGACCGGGCCCACCTGTGACCCCGACGACACCATACTGAACGAGGTCTGGCTCCCGGAGGTCGGTGTCGGTGACAAGCTGTACATCATGAACACCGGAGCGTACTCGTTCGTTTACGCCTCGAACTTCCACGGGTTCGTCGCTCCCGAGGTCCGTTTCATCTCCGAGAGAAAGGAACGGGCCCAGAGAGGCGTGGTCAGAGACATTGCCCGGAATAGCAGAGTAATCGTCTGATACCCCCTGGCTTTTACACACCTTCACGTATCAGGAGCCACTTCGGTAACAATGGCTGAGATCATCGAGAGAGAATACTCATACGAGCAGGAAGGCCAGACCTGCCATGTCTATTTACTCACAGAGAGTTTCAAGCAGGAATGGATTGAACCACTCTGGGAACTGTATCACGAGAGCCTGCACCTGAGCGACGCGGTCCAGGAGCAATCCTGCTATACGCGCGACACATTCTCTGGAGCCCTGCTCGACCCCGAGTACAGCAAGGCGCTTCTGCTTGTTGACGGCGAACCCCAGGGGCTCATACTGGCAACTAATATCCTTGAGAAGATGAGTGTGGCATACATCAACCCTGAATACATCCAGGCCCGTTTTCCCGAAGAGGTGCGGGAGGGTAGATTCGGCTATATAACCTGCCTTTTCGTTTCGCCGAGATTGCGGAACTTCGGTTTTGTCAAGCTCATGGTGCGCGCCACTATCGATGCGATAAGAGAATTGAATGTGGTGCTTGCCTTCGACGTCAGCGACAAGCGCCTGTTCATCCCGGAACTGCTGGCCGGGCTTGCGGTTGAAGAAGGCTTCCCGCTCGAGACGATACCACTCGGGAGTCAGTCCTATTTCGCCTTCAAGCCCCTGGAGGGCAGGTAAGCCGGGGACTCCTCACAGGGGGATGCTGAGCGTGACAGCGGTCCCGTTCCCGTCCGAGCAGTCTATCTCGACTTCGATCCCGAGCTTGGACGCCAGCAGGCGGACAATGTAGAGACCGAGTCCCATTCCCTTCGAGTGGTGCGTGAGGCTTTCGAGGCGTACGAAAGGCTCGAATATCCTCTCGATGTCATCTCCCGGGATCCCGTTACCGAAGTCCTTGATCTGGATGTAGTCGTGGATGCTGTTCCTCCAGACCCGTATGATCACCGGCTGGTCCGCCGGGCTGAACCTGAGAGCGTTCTCCAGCACGTTCTTCAAAACCGCGTGAAGATGCTCGGGGTCGGAGAAGATGTACATATCGGGGTCGGCCTCGATGATGATCCGTTCCTGTTCCTCCGGGAGGAGCGTCGAGCAGAGGCGCTGGATGACCCCGTTCAACTTCACCGGCATCTTCTCGACGCTAATCTTCCCCTCTTCGAAAGACGAGACGCTGAAGAACTGGTCGGTGAGGTCTGTGATGCGCCCGCACGCCTCGACTATGTCGTCGAGGAAGGAGAGCTTGTCCTCGTCGACGATCTGGTTCCAGCCCTCTTTGAGCGTGAGGGCGAAACCGCTTACAAGCGTGATAGGCGTGCGGAACTCGTGCGACGTTACCTGTATCACCTCGGACTTGAACTTGTACGCCTCGTGAAGGTCGGCGTATACAGACTGGAGTTCCTTGAGCTGTGTGCCCAGTTTCGCCGACAGAGAGTAGTTGTCCACGAAAAGACCGAGCCTCTCACCCAGCTTCTCGAGGAACGAGATATCGGTCGAGCTTACCGCCCGCTTGCTGGCTTTTTCCCCGAGGACTATGTATCCCGCCTTGGCCGAGAGTATCTTTATCGGAACGCAGGCCGACAGCTTGAAGGTGGACATCTGCGCCCCTGTGGCTTTCTCCTCCTTGCTCCTCGGCCAGCGCATCAGCTCTTCGGTCACCACCGTGTTGTTGACGTTGTTGAGCCAGGGCGGGAACACGTAGTCTTCGTCGGCCTTCTCCCTCAGCCGCCTGTTCCCGTCGTTCTGGGTGCGACACTCGAAGTACCAGCAGTTGTCATTGATGACCCCTGGGGGGACTACCACGCCGACGCTCTCCACGCCAAGCGGGTACACTATCTCTGAAAGGGCGGAGAGCAAACCGGACTCGAGGTTGGGCGGGGAGACCAGCCTGGTCGAGACCGTATCGAGCAAATGCAGCTCGTCGTACAACTCGGAGAAGAACAGCTTCGAGGACAGTTCTTGCACGTATCTCCAGACACGCGGCGCAAAGAAGACCAGTACAACAAATACAGTCAGGAGCACGGCGTCTTCGATATAGACGTTGACGCTGGTCGCCTTGAAAATTGCCAGCAGGGCGGCCAGGGGCGCGACCAGGATCAGCATACCGAAAATGAAAACCCCCGACTTTCGAAGGATGATCCTTACGTCCAGCAGACGCAAGCGGACGATCGAATACGATATCAACGCGACGGGTATGACACCTGCGATGTAGGCGAAGTTGGTCGAGACGTCGTTGTCGAAGATAGCGGGCAGGATGAATGTGGAAACGGCCACTATGGGCACGAAGATGATCGTCGCGCCGAATACGACGCTGGTCCTCGCGCGGTCGATACCCGTTGATGTACGCCATTTTCTAAAGAGGAGCACAAGTCCTATCAGTGCCGGAAATAGGATGAGCGCACCTGCCAGAGGGAAGAGAAAACCGTTCTGTGACTTCAGAACGCCACCATGGTAGCCGGCCGACTTGATGACGAACGGGGACAGCGAAAGGACGGCGCCTGCGATGCCCATGAAGACGAGAGAGTACAGGATGGGTTTTCGGGGAGCGCGGTTGAGGTACAGACCCATGATGAAGAGCATCGCAAACACCGAGGTCATTATCCCCGCCGCGTATGCCCAACGGAAGGTCCATAGCGTCAACACACTGCTGGGATTGGCGAAGGTTTTCTCTACAAAGCCGGAGAGCATCCAGAAACCCATGAATGTCATGGCAAGGGCCAGGGTGCGGTTGAGGTATTCCCTTCGGTTATTGCGGTACACTATGATCGCCAGACCCCAGAAAGCGCCTGCGGCGACCGCTGTGACTATAAAGCCGACAAAATACCAATCTGTTTTAGCCAAGCTCTCCTCACCGGCTATTCATTTCGTGCACGAAATGCCCCGCCTGACCGGTGGCCCTGCTGGTAAGTGTATATTCGGTAAGAATGCGAGGAAAGTTTAGTATTGTGACGAATTTTTTTCACCCATCCGGTTTGGCGAAATCAAACGTTCGTTGGATAGCTGGTCCCACCGGCGACGGAGAGCGGATGCGCCGGGGTTACGATAGCCCCGGGCGGCGATAGAGGAGGAGGTGGCGCGAATGGCGGACTACGACCTCATACAGAGATACGAGGGATGACTGCGCACCCCGTGCGGGCGGCTACTGTTTCTGTTTCTGCGCCTGGACGTTGGGGAAAGACGTTATGTACCATCGGCCGTCCCGCTTCTTGAGCGTGTAGCCGATGGGGAACATGCGCATCGTGGCGAACTCCGAAGAGGTCACCGGAACCATCTTGCCGTTCTTGTCGAGCTTGAGTATCTTCCCGTCCAGTATTATGACCGTGGCAAGGTCGTCCTTGCTGGTCACCTTGTATTTGAGGTCGGTGAACCTGGCGCCTTTGAAGGCCTTCGACAGGTAGTCGCGCACGGCGCCCGAGACAGGAAAGATGATCTCCTGCCTGGAGGTGTCAGGGTCGACCAGTATCTCCGGTCTCCGCGAGAGGCGGCCTGCGAGGCTCGTGTAGTAGCTGGCGCTCTTGAGCGTTATGTCGAGTTCGGGGGGTGCGCTGTTCGCCGTGATGCCCTTCGGGGAGGCCGCCTTGTTGGGCACGTACTCGATGACGGCGACCTCCGGCATTGAACCGACGGCCTTCTGGAGCTCCTCGAGCTGGGCGGCGCTCAGACCGTCCTTGAGAATTACCCGGATGTGGGGCGTCGACCCGGGCGCCAGGGTCTGAACGATGAGTGAGATGTCTGCGGCGTCGGGCGAAAGCGTCTCGGTCATCGCGGCCTGGTCGCCCTTTTCGATCGCCTTGAGGAAATTCCCCACGGTCTTCTGCGGCGGGTTGGCCGCCAGCAACACGATCAGCACTATGAAACCGGCCACGACCGCGGCCGCGATCACCGATGTCAGTACCTTTCGGAGCATCTTCTCAAACCTCATCCCGTCTTTGCTGAGGCACCTGGGTCATCCCAAGTCTAACTCCAGGGCAAGCAGGACCTCAACGCGCGAGGTCGTCTTTCTACGCCGTTTCCCGCCGTCTAAAAAAACAGGGTGTGGCCTCGGCCACACCCTGTCACGTTTGCGCTTCCTTCCGCTATCCAGTCGCCCTCCTGAACAGGAAGCTGCCGATCAGCACGACGCCTATCGCGGCGACCACACCGATGATCAGCAACCAGATCCACATGTTGGTCGCCTGGTTGGTCTGCACAGGCTTGGTCTGCATGAGCACCCGGAAGTCGTTGTTGGCCCCGGGCACCCTGCCCATGAAGGAGTCGAAGTCGTTGCCCATCTTCTCTATGAGCTTGAGCTGGCCCTGGGTCAGGTCGAGCTGCTTGATGTTCTCAACAAGTCCGGCCGCCATTACGTTCGTGCCCTCGTTCACGGCCTTTACGAGCCCGGCCTGGAGTTCGGCAAGGCCGCTGTTGATCTGGCTGGCGCCGCCGATCAGCGAGTTCGGGTTAGAGGCCGAGCCGAGGCCTTCGACCGCCTGCGCCGTTCCCTGGTCCAGCTTTACGAGGCCTTCGAGGAGCCCCGGGTTCGCCGTGCTGCCCGTGCTGACGCCGGCCTGCACCGTCATCAGGCCGGAGAAGACGGCGTTCGTGGCGAAGAGCAGCGTATTCGGTGTTGTCACCGACCCTATGCCCGCGGACATCTGGGTCAGGCCTGCGGTGACCTGGTCGGAGCCGTAGAGCAGGGTATCCGGCGTCGTCGGGGTGCCGATGCCCTTCAGTATCTCGGCGAGGCCGCCGGTCAGGGCGTGCGTGCCGAACAGCAGCGTATCTGGCGTGGTCGCGCTACCGATGGCGTCCTTGATCTGTTCGAGGCCCATGGATATGGCCGTCGTGCCGAACAGCAGCGTGTTGGGCGTCGTCGGGCTGCCGATGGCGCTGGACATCTGGGTCAGGCCCGCGGTGACCTTGGTGGAGCCGTAGAGCAGGGTATCCGGCGTCGTCGGGGTGCCGATTTTGGTCTGGATGAGCTGCAGGTTCGAGACTATCTGGGCCAGACCATACAGCAGGGTATTTCCGGGTACGTTCGGGTCCCCGATGCCCGCGATGGCGGTGTTGACATCGACCAGGCTCTGCTGCACCTGCGGTATCAGTATGTTGAGAGTGAAGTTCATGCTCGAGATGCCGCCGAGCGCGTTGTTCAGGTAGCCGACGTAGGTGGTCATGTAGTTGAACAGGTTGGTCTTGTCGCCGGCAGGTATCGTCGCGCTGGCGTTGACGTAATCGTAGATGCCGCCTCCAAGCGCGCTCATACCTGTCTTAACCCTGTTGACGTAGTCGTACATACCGCCCGAGACAGCCGGATTGGTGGCGGATTGCATACTCTGGAGCAAGGTGATGAGGGTCGGCAGCGATGCGGCCGACGCTTCCAGCCCGCCCTTGATGCCCGGGGAGGGTGGCCCGGTGTTCAGGCCGTTCATCACCGTCTGCAGGCCGTAGAGGAGCGTGTTGGCGGGGACGGCGGTGCTGCCGATGCCCGCATATATCTGCTGGAGCCCACCGGTTATCGCGGTCGATCCGAACAGAAGGGTGTTCGGTGTGCTCGCGCTGCCGATGCCGGCCTTCATCTGGCTCAGGCCCCCGCCCACCTGGTCGGCCGCATAGAGCAGCGTGTCAGGGGTGGTAGCGCTACCTATGCCTGCCTGGACCTGGTCCAGGCCGCCGGTCAGCGCGCTGGACGCGAACATCAGGGTGTTCGGGGTCGTCGGGCTGCCGATGCCCTGGACTATCGTGTTGAGGCCCCCGGTTATCGCGGTCGATCCGAACAGCAGCGTGTCGGGCGTGGTCGGGCTGCCGATGCCGGCCTGCATCTGGGCCATCCCGTCGTTTATCGCGTTCACCCCGAACAGAAGCGAGTCGGACGTTGTGGCCGAGCCGAAGGCGGCATTGAGCTGCTCGACGCCCGGTATCAACTGGCCGCTGAGCGCCGCCTCCGCGGCCGGGAGCCCCACCGCCGGGTCGGCCATCTGCTGGAGGCCGCCGAATATCGCGTTGATGCCGAACAGCAGCGTCTGGTCCGTGCTGGTCGAGCCGAGGCCCGCCACCGCCTGGGCCAGACCCGCGCCGAGCTGGCCGACGCCACCGTACAGTTCGGTCAGGCCCGCGCTGAACTGCGGTAGCGGGTCGGTCTGGTTTGTGTGAGGGTAGACGAACGCGATCGCCAGGGACAGCGGGTCCATGGAGAAATTCGTGACGTCAGCTTCCATCCAGATGGTGAAGTTGTCCTCTGTCGCCGGCGGGAACAGGGGGACAACCCAGCCGGGCTGGAAGACCGTCGGCAGGTAGAAGATCAACCCCGTGGGGTCGACCTTCATGTTGTGGAACTTGGTGTTGTCGAAGAACCAGTTGGTCGGCTGGATGACGAGCGGCAGGTATGTCTCTGCTACCTCGCTGACCTCCTTGCCGGTTACCGAGTCCTTGTAGGTGACGAGCTTCTTGGTCTTGGAGGTGTTCTTCATGAACAGCTCCATGCGGAAGTGGCCGCTCTTTCCGCCGATGTCCTTGAGGTTGTTGATCTTCCTGCCATCGAGCCAGTAGCTGTACTTGACCTCGATCGGCAGCTTCTGCAGCGCGTTATCCGCGCTCTGCTGGTTGGGTGTGTTCAGGGTGATGAGGTTTCGCGCCCCGTCGACGCTGACATCCTTGTAGATGATATGGTTGTTCGAGACCTCCGGCGTGGTGAAACCGTTGAGCGGCTGTATCTTCGGATCGTTCTTAAAGCCGGTCGGCCTGTCCACCGTCACCGTGCCCTTGCCGTCGAGGGCGACCCAGTCTACGACCTTGACCGCATCCGTCTTGCCCGATGGCTCCTGGTCAACCGTCACCAACTGGTAGTCGTTGACGACGACCTTTGCGTCGGTCGTCACGCCCGTGTCCCCCTTGATGCTAGCGAGGGGCAAAATGAGCAGGAGGACGACGACTATCAGCAGAGCCGTGGACTTCTTGTGATTCCGCATCCTCTATACCCCCTTTCCTATTCTGCCTGTCCGGCCGCGGCTTGCTTTTGCGTCGCGGCTCCGAGCAGGGGGGTGGCGACCAGCGCGGCGGCCAGCAAGCCGACCATCAGCGAGAGGAACACCCCACCGACTGTTGCGAACGTTTTGATGTTGGCCCATATGGGCTGGTTGCTGAAGAGGTAGTCCCACCTGGCCATCGCCGCGATGAAGCAGGCCCAGCCGACCACCGTCATCGGGAAGATCTCTTTCATCTTAGGGATCCCGACGAGCGCCGCGATCAGCAGGAAGATGGCCCCGGCAAAGGCAGCTGACAATGCCGCGTAAGGGGGGAAGAGCAGGTTGGCCAGCGCGAAGGTCAAGAAACCCAGGATAATTCCCGCCACGCCGCCAAGTACCATCCACGGCAGCTTCGAGGCGACAGCCCCGGACGCCACGTAGACGGCGAAGGCGATCAACGCCGCCCAATAGCCGTTGGCCCCTACCCCCTGGTAAAGCCAGATCCAGAAGAACGCGAGAATCGCCAGGACCACCGCCAGGATGAGGCTCCTCTGGTAGTTCTTGAGTCGACTCAATGACTCCGCCCCCCTTCGCTAATACCCTTTTAGTTCTATAACGTTTTAACGTCGAATTGAGTCATGGGCTGGTGCCCAGAAAATGGAACCATCGGTGCACGGAATACGCTCGACCACGAGCGACCGAGTCCGCAGATTTGAAACGCCATCCAGCACCGCCGATCAGAATCGTCGACAAGGAACCCAACAGCCAGACGGGCATACCTTGCCTAAATTGATTATATTCAGTTATTTCAAGAAGTATCAAGCGGAATCCTTGGCATCCGAGGAGGTATTACCTGGTCCGGGAACATCCGGCGGCCGGACCGTCAGACCCACCCTGTCTCATTCCGTCGTGCCGCTGTTCCGGACCGTCACACCGCAGACACAGGAAAGGCCGATGATGCGCGGGGACGCCGGCAGGGTTTATCATGTTCGCAAAGAGGATACCGCGTGCCGACGCGACCGCCCCGGACAGGCGGTTTTTCTAAGTATGAGAAGGTCCAGGAGAGGCCCCGCGGATCTGCGGCGGAAAATGGGGGAGCGGGTCCATGAAGCTCGGCAACATGCTGTTCTATGAGTCGTTGAGGTTTTTCCTGGGACCGGCGTTCTCTCTGCACTTCCGTCTCCGGGCAGAGGGAGTCGACAACGTCCCTGGCGAAGGCGCGGCGATAGTCGTGGCTAACCATCGCAGTTACCTCGACCCCCTGGTGATCGGCTACTCCGTCCCGAGGTTCATAAACTTCGCCGCGGGCTCGCACCTGTTCGGGTTTCCCGGCGCCAGGTACATCCTCGGGCTGCCCGGCTTCTTCTCTCTGAACATCTACGGTGGCCAGGATAGCGACCGCGACCTCGAGAACGTGTCGGAGCTGATGTCCGCCGGAGAGCTGGTGGGGATCTTCCCGGAGGGTATCGAGTCCTTCATGCACGTCTACCAGGTGAGCAGGATATCCAACTTCAAGACCGGCTTCGTGGGTGTGGCCCTGGACAACCGCGTGCCGATAATCCCGGTGGCCATCGTCCCGGACGAGGAGAAAGAGCTGCTCAAGCTGCCGGCACGCCTGGTCACGCCTTTCGTGAAGCACCCCGCGGCGTCCGAGGGGGTGCAGCTCATCACCTACAGGAAAGTGACTTGCCGGATAGGCAGGCCCATCGACCTCTCGCCGTATTACGGCGAGACCAGGTCGAAATACCTGATCGACCTGATATCCGGGAGAGTGAGGCGTATCATCGTGAAGCTTTACGATGGGGAAGACCTCGACCGGCTGCTGACCGGAGAGAGTGATTTCGACTTCGCCCGGGACCGTGTCTGACCCTATCCGATCCCTGGTCAGTCGACGTCAACTTCAGCTTTACAGTTCCGGCAACGCCTCGCCCCCCTGAACAGGGGCTAACCGCATTCCGGGCCGTGCGCGGCGAGAGGAGTTCCTCAAAGACTTCCCTGGTCGCCTCTCTGTCCCGCCGACGCTGGTGACGGCCTGGCGGGTGCTACAATAGGCGTTGTTACCGCGGGGGCCGGACCGGCCGCGCGGCACGGGCGGGAAAGTTCAACGCCGCCGCTTCGCCGGGGCGCGTGGGCGCCGGCCTCACACGGGCGGCAGGGATGGAGGTCAAGATGTTCTGTAAGTGCAAAACCGAAGAGGCGGGCCGGAAGAAACACCACTGCTGTCGGAAGGTGCTGTTCCTGGGAATCGCGGCAGCCGCCGCATACGCCTGGTACTCGCAGCAGGACGAGTCCAGGAAGCGCTTCATCAAACACCTGGCCAGGCAGGTCCCCTACCTCCCGGGCCGCTATTACGCGTAGAGCTGCGATCGGGTCCGCGGGTCAGGGCCTTCCGCCGGGTTCGACCAGGCTGTTTATCTCGAGGATGGCTGAGGACTCGCCGTGGTCGGTCCACTTCAACACCCAGTTGCTCTTCTCCACCACGCGTGAGCCATCGCGCGCCGCGTGGGTGAGCGTCCCCTGCCAGGTGCCGCTCTTGAGCAGGTCGAACTCGATCTCCTCCCTCGGCTTAGGGAACTCGGTCTTCAACAGTTCGTAGGTGTTCTTGCCGAGGGCCTCGTCCTTGCTCCAGCCGTATCGCTCGCTCGCGGCACGGTTCCATAAGACGATGTTGTTGTTCATGTCGCGGACGATTATGGGCTGCGGGATCAGGTCGAGGAGCTCCGCCTCCTGGAGTTTCTTCTGCTCGGTCATATCGGTGTTGATCTCCAGGATCGACTCCGGCTGGCCCGTCTCCCCCCACTTGAGAGCCCACCTGCTGGAGACGGTCAACTGCCTGCCGTCCCTTGCGACGTGGACGAGCTCGCCTTCCCACCGCCCCTCGTGCAACAGCTCGTACTCGATCTCCTCCAGTGGCTGGGGGAACCTCGTCTTGAGCAGGTCGTGGGTGACCTTCCCGATGGCCTCTTCATGCTTCCAGCCGTACATCTCCTCCGCGCCGCGGTTCCAGAAGACGACGACGTTGTTCATGTCCTTCACCATGATGGTGTCGTGCGTGAGGTCCAGCAACTGGGCCTGCTCGGCGAGCTTGGCGCTGCGGCGCTCCAGCTCCTCGGCGGATTCCTTCTGCTCGTTGATGTCCCTGGCGGTGACCACGACGGCACCGACCCTGCCGTCGGGGCGGTGTATCGGGTTCATGAAGTACTCGTAATCACGCAACCCGTGAGTGGTCGGGAAACGGATCTCGCCTTTGTGCGCCTCGCCGCTGGTGAAGACGGCCTCCCGCTGTATGTCGAAAGGCTGCATCATCTCGGCCGAGAAGCCCAGGTCCCACCAGTACTTGCCCGATAGCTCTTCCTGTTCGACGCCGAACATCTCGGCCGCCGCCCGACTTCCGTATATGAACTTGCCGTTGACGTCGACCAGGTAGAACTGGTCGGGCGACGCGGAGAGGATCTCGTCGAGCATCTTCGCCTGGCCCTGCACCTGCTCCGTCAGGCTCTTCAGGACCTCCTCGGCGCGCTTCCGCTCGGCTATCTCCTTGCGAAGAGCCTCGTTGACCTCGACGAGTTCGGCGGTCCGCTCTTTCACACGCTCTTCGAGTTCGTCGCGCGCTCTGCGGAGCTCTTCCTCGGCGCGCCTCCGCTCGGTGATATCGAGGCCGAAGACGGCGACCCTGTCGACGCCTCCTTCAGCCCCGGCCACCGGGTAGACGGCGATCGCGAAGGTGATGCCCTGCCGCGCGTCCTCGAAGTTCACCGGCTCCCCGGTGCGAAACACCTTATCGATGCGCTCCCTTCGAGTGCTCGCGAGCTCTCCCGCCCAGTAATCGTAGATCACCTGGCCCATCATCTCATCGGGCTCGTGGCCGACCCGTTCGGCCGCCGTCCTGTTGATGGCAAGGACGGCGCCGTCCCGGTCGAGCAGGAAGAGAGATTCGGTGGTAGCGTTGAGGAGGGCGCTCTCTACCTCCTCGCTCCGTCTCAGCGCCTCCTGTGCCCGCCTGAGGGAGATCTCGGCCAGGGCTCCGCCAAGCACCTCCGGGAGCATGGTGCCGAGTCGCCGGTCCTTCACCAGGTATCCCGAGGCGTGCAGCCGGAACGCCTCCGCCGCGGTCTCCTCGTCCCCCTGCCCGGTGATCATCACGGCGGCCGGGGGGCTTTCTGACTTCGATATCTCCGCAAGGAGCTGGAGCCCGGTCCCGTCGGGGAGGTTGTAGTCGAGGACCACCGCGTCGAAGTCGTCGCCGGACAGCAGGCTGCGAGCGGTGGCGCAGTCTTCTGCGATCGCCACGCTGGCATCGAAGGACTTCTCGATCAGTTTTTTCGTCATCGCCGCGGCGTCCACGTCGTCTTCGACTACCAGGATGTGCCACGGGCTCGCTGGTTCAGGCGCCAATATCTACCGCCTTCCAGGGCCGAGGGTCAGAAGGGTGAACCTACTTTTCCGGCTTTATTCTTCACGGGGGGGTCCAAACCTGCGAGAGATGTCGATGTCGTTGCTGCCGCGGGAGGGGGCCGCGGCGCCCTGAGGTGACGTAGCCCGACGTCGGCGGAAGCAACACCGGACCATGGGCGATACCGGCGCCGGCCGCGACGGATGATACGGGGATACAATGGGGGTCACGCCAACGCCTGCCGCTCACTGTCCCGGATCGTGGTCTCTGAGAGTGAACTCGAAGCAGGCGCCGCCGTCGTTGTACACGGTTATCTCGCCACCGTACAACTTGACGATCCTCTTGACGGTCGCGAGCCCGACGCCCCACCTGCCGCCGCTGCCCTTTCGGTAGAACGGGATGAAGATGTCGTTCATGGCATCGGCCGGTATCCCGGGCCCGTTGTCCCTGATGAGGTAGCGGTGCGCCCCGTCGTCGTCGTCGCCCAGGAAGTCGAGCCCGAGCACCGGCTTGGCCGCGTCGTTGTGCTTGATGGCGTTGTCGATGAGGTTCGAGAAGAGCTGGTACATCTGTGTCGGGCTCGCCTTGACCACTCCCAGGTCTTCGGCCAGCTCGAGCCCGGTACCCCTCTCTACGATCTCCTTGAGGAATGCCTCTAGTATCGCCTGGACGATCCTCGAGATGCTGACCTCCTCGATGGTCTTCGGCCGCTGGCCGGCCTCGGCCAGGGCGAGCATCTCGTCGATCAGCGTGTAGGCCCTGCCCAGGTTCCTGTCTATTATTCGTGTGGTCTCCCGCACCTCGTCCTTCAGGCCCTGCGAGACGGGATCGCGCGCTCGTTCGCGCAGCATGGTGTTCGCGAGCGTTATCGCCGCCAGCGGGTTCCGCAGGTCGTGCGAGACAGTGTGCGCGTAGGCGTCCAGCTCCTCGTTTACGTTGAGCAACTCCTCTTCGGCCTTCTTTATGTCGCTGATGTCGGTCATCATGGAGAAACAACCCCGGTATGACCCGTCTTCATTGATGATCGGGTGGCTCGAGATGAGCACCCACACCTGGGCGCCGTCTTTCCTGCGGAACCTGAACTCGAGGCGCCCGCCCTTTTCTTCGCGGCGCTGCTCGAGGTTCCGCGCGGCCTCCTCGCTATCGCCGTCGAAGATGAAGTCGAGGAAATGCCTGCCGAGCATCTCGCCCTCCTCGTATCCGAGCATCTCCGCCGTTCTGCGGTTCACGTAAGTCGTGACCTCGTCCCCGTCGGCGAGCCATACGCCCTCCGCGGAAGTCTTGACCATCAACTGGTGCCTTTGTTCCGATTCTTCGAGCCTGCGGATCAAGCCTGCCTGCTCAGTAAGGTCGCGGTTCACGCGGATGTGCCCGGCCGCGCCGCCCGACCGGTCTACGAGTGGTACGGTCCTGGTCTCGACGCGGACCCGCGAGCCGTCCTTGTGGAACTGGATGACCTCGCCCTGGAAAACGCCTGCGTAAAGCGCCTTAAGCGCGTCGTCGGAGACCTCCGCGAGCTCTTCCCTGAGCAGCGCTCGGGAGTCCCGGCCGAGCGCCTCGTCGCAGGTCCATCCGTAGAGCCGCTCGCAGGCCGGGTTCCAGTAAACGATCTTCCACCGGCCGTCAACGGCGAAGACGGCGTCGCTGACCAGGTCGAGGACGTCGGCGGCCGTCCCTGTGTCGAGGCGTTCTGGAGGTCCGGCCTGGGAACTATTCTTATTCTCCATTACTGGCCTCCCGCGAAGCCGGACCCTTTTCAGTGTCTCCCTGGTTTCTGGCCGGGGGACCGCGGCGCCACGCTCCGGGACATATCCGGGTCCCGGAGCCGGTTCAGCCGATACGAGTCGAGGGTATTAGAGTGAGAGTTCTCTCCGTGAGCCGTCGCATTATGGAATCAGTCAGGGGACGCTTTGCCGCTCCAGGTCCCTTGATGCGGCGAGAATTCTATCACAGGTAAGGTGTTAAGCAATACCGGCATGAGAAGCGACAGAGAGGTCCGCGGCCACTGCGGATCATGCGCGCGGTGTCGGGGTCGTCCTCGATAACGAGGACGTGTATGTCGGTCTCGTGTGCCATGAAGACTCCTGTTGGACTTGTGACCGGCGTGAGTGACGGATGTCTGGAAGGTCCACGCGCCGACGCGCGGAAGTTCTAGCATCGAGGTTTGCGGCAATCAATTTTCGTAGTGTTTGTGCCGAAGTAGTGGCATGAGCAGTACCAGGTGGCGTTTGACGCAGGAAACGAGGCGCAGTGCTATCGGAGGAAGTACAGGTCGGGAAGGCCAAGTGTTAATATGACCACTTGCCCCGATGGCATTCTCGTGATGAGAGCGTGAGATCGCTCGCCCGGACCACCGGAGAACAAGCAGATGGATCGAAGGGAAGCGACCTGGTTCAACGAGGTCGCTGTAAGCCAGATAAAGACCCGGGTGCCGCCCGCGCTCACGGTCTTCGCGATCCTCTACGCGGTGACCATCGGGCTGATCAACCTGGCGCTCGTCGTCGGCGGCCCTTTCGACATGGTCGTCTCAGGCATCGACCGCCACGTCCACCTGGCGACCTGGCGCGGCCCCGAGGTGGCGCCTTTCATGCTGGGCCTGTTCATGCTGTTCCTGGCGACGCAACTCCGGCTCCGCAAGCGGGCTGCGCTCTTCGTTTTCTCCTCGTTCCTCATAGTACAGGCGTTAGTCGACCTCACGCGCGGCATGAGCCACTTCCCCGGCGTATCGAACGTGCTTGTCGGCGTCCTGCTGCTGCTGGCGATAAAGGAGATGCCGGCTCAACCGGACCCGGTCTCCTTCAGGCAACTCAAGGTCGTGTTCCCGGCGCTGGCGGTCGTCTTCTTCGCTTTCGGCATGACCGTGATCACCCTCTATCACAGGACCCTGGGGGTCTCCGATAAGGGCCTGTTTGCGATCGCGTACCGGACGGTGACCGTCGCGGTCGGTGAGAGCGGCCTCAACTTCCACGGCTGGGCACTCGTGTTCGAGGACTTGCTCGGCATCATCCTCGCGTTCGGCCTGGTCCTGGCCGGGTACCTCCTGTTCAGGCCCTACCGGGAGGCGGTCGGGCAGAGCGCGGCCGACCACCAGCGAGCCGTCGCCCTCATGAGGAGCTACGGGACCGACTCCCTCGCCTACTTCAACCTGCGGCGCGACAAAGAGCTGTTCTTCTACGGGGATGACATGTTCATCGCCTACAGGAGGGTCGGCAGCATCGCGGTGATCTCCGGCGACCCGGTAGGACCGCCGGAGCTGATCCCCGAGGCGCTGTCGATTTTCAGGGAGTTCTGCCTGGAGAGGGGCTGGCGCCAGATGAGCCTGGGCGCGCGGGACGACTACATGCGCTTCTACGAGGAGGCCGGGTTCAAGGGATTGCTGATAGGCGAGGAGGCGGTCCTCCACCTGGACGAGTTCTCCCTGGACGGCCGCCCCGTCCGAAAGCTCAGGCAGTCGGTGAACAAGATGCGGCGCGAGGGCTACTCGATGGAGTTCATGTACAACTCGGGGATTCCCTCTCACGTGAAGCACGAGCTCGCGACGATCTCCGCCGAGTGGAGGGGTGACAAGTCCGAGACGGGTTTCTCGATGGGCCTCGGAAGATTGATGGACGACGAGGACCCGGACTGCCTGCTCTGCCTGGCCTACGACGGCGAGATGCGCCCGGTCGGGTTCCTCTACATGGTTCCGATGTATCCGCGCCAGGGTTACTCGCTGGATATCACCAGGACCATGATAGACGCGCCGAACGCACTCTCGGAGTTCATGCTCGCCAGCAGCGCGCTGTTCCTCAAGGAGCATGGCTACCGCCAGATGTCGATGCACTTCCTGGCGCTGTCCCAGCACTACAGGGAGGACCGGGACGAGCCCGGCTCGCCGATGATGCGGGCGCTTGCCAGGGGATTGAGCCACGTGGTGCCGGTTGTGACCGCCTACAACTTCGACAAGAAGTTCTTCCCGCGCTGGAAGCCGAGGTGCCTGCTGTACCAGAGTGCACTGGACTTGCCGGCGGTCGCGCTCACCGCCTTCACGGTGGAATCGGCGCTCAAAGTCGCGCGGCCCGCCGATCGAAAGCACGCCACGGCAGGCAGGTAGCGGCAGGCCGCGCGCCACTGCCGTCGCGTCCGGCGATACGCGACGGCGCCGCAGAAACGGATCCCGATCCCGGACCCACCCCTGGTGTAGAATGTGCCCTGCGGCGGGACCGCCATCGGGCTTGGCCCCCCCGCGACGGGAAGAGGAAAGATTTGCTCGTAGACCTTCACGTACACACAAACATATCGTCGCGGTGCTCGTCGGTGATGCCCGACGAGCTGGTGGAAAGGTCCCGGGAGCTGGGCCTGGACGCTGTCTGCGTGACCGAGCACGCCACTTTCCGCGGCGCCCAGGTCAACTACGAGTACGCCCTGGAGCATGGCTTCAAGGTCTTCAGGGGCATGGAGGTCTACACCGAGCTGGGCGACATGCTCGCCTTCGGCTGGGAGGAGAACGTCCGTTACTACCTCTTTCCGTTCGCCGACCTCAAGCGCGAGGTCGAGTCCCGGGGCGGTATCGTGATACCGGCGCATCCCTGCCGGGGTGTGGCGGACGCGAGGCACAGGATACAGCACGGGATGCCGGACGAGCTGCTCGAATCGATAGTGGCGATCGAGACGCACAACGGCGCGATCTCCCGAAAGTGCAACGACCTGGCGGAGCGCCTGCGCAAGAAGTACAAACTGTTCGGAGTCGGCGGCAGCGACGCCCACCACGTGAGCCACATCGGTCGATGCGTCACCGTGTTCGAGGACGAGCCCGCCGACGAGTTGGAACTGATTGCGGCGCTCAAGTCCGGGAAGTACCGCGCCGCTTACGGGCAGGACCTCCATCTGGGAGAAGGCGCCGGCACCTGATCCGTTCCTCCGACCGCGGCTTCACAACCGCATCTCATGCGCTGAAGAAGCGGCTTTGACTACCACGCGAAAACCTATAGAATATGTGTCGCTTTGTGAGGAGCCGGAAAGCGGCGGTGATCGCGTGTTCGAGGTGCTGTCTGCATTTGCAGTGTTGCCCGATCCCCGGCCCACGCGCCAGTCGTGGGCTTCTCACTCCAATTAGAACCAGGAATCAACGGCTGGGCTTCCCATGCCTTCATGCCGCAAGCGTCGGGATTGGCGAAGAGAGGTGAGGCAGTTGTCTGATTGGAAGGCCGAGGTGGAGGAGATCGTCTACCCGGGCAAGATTTGCGTGCCCTACTCGTGGACGGTCGGGAGCACCCTGAGCAAGTGGTACGTCCAGCTCAGGGACGACGGCGAGATATGGGCAAACCGCTGTCCGACCTGCGAGAAAGTGTACGTGCCCCCGAAGGTCAAGTGCATCCAGTGCTACAAGGACATGAGCGAGTGGGTGAAGCTGCCGGGGACGGGCATCCTCGAGACGTACACTGTCGTGTACTACGAAGAGCCGGGTCTTCACCCCAAGAAACCACCGTTCATCTACGGAATCATCAAGATGGACGGCGCCGACACGGGGATCGTCCACCTGGTCGACAAGGTGGACCCGGACAAGGTGAAGGTCGGCATGAAGGTAGAGGCGGTCCTTGCCAAGCAGCGCGAAGGCAACATCATGGACATCAAGTACTTCCGTCCCGTCGCTTGAGCGGCGGCGTGAGACAGGAACGGTGGTGAAATAAATGGAACGAGTCGCTGTAATAGGCGTAGCACAGACGAAGTACGAAAAGGGAAAGCGGGAGACGTTTCACGAGCTTATCTTCGACGTGGCGACCAGGGCGCTGGCGGACGCCGGCATAACGGTGGCCGACGTCGACAACGTGGTCTCCGTCTCGAGCGACTTCTGGGACGGCAGGACCATCTCGAGCATGGCCATCATGGACGCCGCGGGCGCTTTCGGCAAGGACATCTCGACGGTGGAGGGCGACGGGACATTCGGCGCGCTCTACGCGATGATGAGGCTGCTCTCGGGCAGCTTCGGCGTCACGATGTTGTGCGCCCACCACAAGGGCAGCGAGAGCAACATGAACGGGATCACCAACACATCGTTCGACCCGCTGGTCGAGCGCAAGCTGGGGCTGGACGCGATCTCCTCGGGGGCGCTGCAGGCCCGGCGGTACATGTCGAGGTACAACATCCTCGAGCAACAGCTCGCGGCCGTCTCGGTCAAGAACCACGGGAACGCCATGCGCAACCCTTACGCGATGCTCCCGATGGAGATCACGGTCGATGACGTCATGAATTCGACGATGCTCGCGTCCCCGCTCAAGAAGCTCGACTGCTCGCCGGTTTGCGACGGCGCCGCGGCGATGATAATCGCGGCCGAGCGCAACGCGAAGAAGCTGACAACCAACAAGAAGAGGGTGTGGCTGAAAGGGGTAGGCCACTGCACCGACGCCTACAGGCTCGGCGACCGCGATCTCGCGGATACCCGCGCGCTCAAGCAGGCCGCGCGCAAGGCGTACGCGATGGCCGGGGTGGAGCCATGGGACATCGACGTGGCCGAGGTGTACGACGCGTTCACTTACATGGAGCCGATGTGGCTCGAGGGGCTGGGCTTCTGCGACGACGGCATGGGCCCGGAGTACATCGAGCGAGGGGTCTTCAACTCCGACGGCGACCTCCCGGTGAACGTTTCCGGCGGCCGCCTCTCGGCGAACCCGGTGCAGGTGGCCGGGCTGGCGGAGATGATCGAATGCGTCCTGCAGTTGAGGGGAGAGGCCCGCAAGCGGCAGGTCCCCGGCGCGGAGATTGCCCTGGCGCAAGGAATAAACGGCATGTGCGGCCAGTCCCACTGCGTATGGATACTGGGTAAGTAGGGGGAATGCGATATGGGAAAGCGAGTAGGTATAGTCGGGGTCGGACAGACCCACCATGCATCTCACCGGCTGGACGCGTCCGGCGTTGAGCTGATAGCCGAGTCCGTTACCCGCGCGCTGGACGACGCAGAGATGTCCATCGACGAGATCGATGCCGTCGTCATCGGCAACATGGACCACTTTGAGAACATCAACTACGTGGACATGTGGGCGACGGACGGCCTGGGCTCTTTCATGAAGCCCGTGTTCAAAGTCACGACCGGCGGGACGACAGGCACGACCGTGGCCTCGTGCGCTTACTACCACGCGGCCTCCGGCCTCTTTGACACCGTCCTGGCGGTCGGTTGGGAGAAGAACTCCGAGTCGGACACGCAGGCGGCCATCGCGACCTGCGCCAACCCGGTGCTGGAACGAGACCCGTTCGCCGGCGCCATAGGGCCGCTGGCGACCGAGTATTCGATGTACATGAAGGCGTACGGCGCGACCGAGGAGGACGCGGCGATAGTGGCCGCGCGCGACCGCAACAACGCGCTTAAGAACCCTTACGCGCACAACAGGATGGCCGTCACGGTGGAGGACGTGATGAACTCGCCGATGCTCTCGTATCCGGTGAAGTTCCTGGACATGTGTCCCCGCTCGGACGGCTCCTGTGCCGTGATCTTCGCGAGCGAGGAGAAGGCCAAGTCGCTCTGCGCGCGCCCGGCGTGGATACACGCGTCGGTGGTGCGGCACGACTACACGCACTTCGGTGACCTCGAGTGGCAGTGGATGCCCACACTGGAGCGCGCGACGGCGATCGCGTACAAGCTCGCGGGGATAACAAACCCGCTGAAGGAGTTCGACGTCGCCGAGCTGTACCTCCCATGCTCTACCACCGGCGTCAAGTGGATGGACTCCTTCTGGTTCTGCGACAAGGGTGGCGCGCCGAAGCTCATCCGCAGCGGAGTGACCCACATGGACGGCAAGATGCCGATAAACCCCTCCGGTGGGGTCATCTCCTGCAATCCGATCGGGGCGACCGCGCTGATCAGGGTCGGCGAGGCCGCGTGGCAGATAATGGGCAAGGCCGGCGACCGCCAGGTCCCCAAGGTAAAGAAGGCTCTCGCGACCGGGTTCGGAGGATGCAGCTGGTCCGACGTGCTGATTCTCGGCGCGGACCTGCCATAGAGTTCGAGGGAGGTACTTGAGAATGGGAATATACACTGATAGGCGCAAGGTCACCCATACTCCCGACGGGTATGAGCTGCTCACGCACGAATCCGGCCACGTCGAGTATGACTTCGGCTGGCACCTCGGGCCCTACTGGAGCAAGTTCCTTGCGGAGATGCGCGACAACAAGCGCTTCATGGGCACCAGGTGCCCCGATTGCGAGAACGTCTACGTCCCGCCGCGGGCCGTCTGCGGGCGGTGCTACAAGCCGATGAACGAGTGGGTCGAGGTCGGGCCGGAGGGCGAGCTGCAGGGCTTCACGATCGTCCGGTTCCCGTACATCGACCCGAACACCGGCTCGCTGATGAAGGTCCCCTTCACCGCTATCTGGATAACGCTCGACGGGTCCTTTACGAGGATGATGCACTTCTGCGACATCCTCGACGAGAAAGACCTCGAGGTCGGCATGAGGATGCGGGCCGTTTGGGCGCCGGCTCCGCGGCCGACTTCCATCCACGCGGTTGACCACTTCGAGCTGATACCGGGTGCGCCGGTGAGGGAGGTCGTCAAGCCCGCGGCCGCCAAGGCCCCGGCCAGGAAGAAGGCCCCGGCCAGGAAGAAGGCCGCGAAGAAGAAGGCCGCCAAGAAGGCGACGCCGGCAAAGAAGGCGACGCCCAAGAAGAAGGCCGCACCGGCCAGGAAGAAAGCCGC
>Ga0209226_10000415_pt1 | contig 24342 bp, 19 predicted proteins | sample BarGraNGADG00212_2_FD_184497 | JGI IMG/M metagenome (GOLD analysis project Ga0209226, IMG submission 184497) | Arctic peat soil microbial communities from Barrow, Alaska, USA - Barrow Graham LP Ref core NGADG0011-212 (SPAdes) (version 2) | ecosystem: Environmental > Terrestrial > Soil >...
CCATGCCCCAGGCATCGCCGGCAGGAGCCATTGCGCCCGACGGGGGTCCCGGACGCCCTGCTTTTCGGCCGCCCTGCCCAATCACAACGCCCGCGGTCAGAAGGAGAGCCAGCGCCACTCCGACTGCAATGATCGTGTTTCTCATCTTTGTCCTCCCTGTGTCCCTTAGAATACTGCTGTGGTTTATTACCCGCTGCACGTTCAGGGTAAACCATGTGTCTGTATGGCACACGAGCAACCGGGCACGGCGGAAACTGCAGCGCAATTGGTTCATATAGCGGATCAGGAACGTCTTGCCGCAACGAGGCTCCGAGCGAAGAACTCGTCGGCAAAGCTGTCCACGGCAACACCCTTCTTGCGCGAGGAGCAGTGCACGAAATAGCCATCGCCGGCATAGATTCCGCAGTGGTCGGGATAGGGGTTTTTACAGGCAAAGTAGAGCCGGTCACCAGGCTGCAGTTGATCGAAGGGCACACTATTACCCACCTGCGCCTGTTCCCTGGCGGTTCGTGGAAGACTGACGCCGTATTGGGAGAAGACCGACCGCAAAAATGCAGAGCAATCCATCCCCGTGACCGCAGACGTGCCACCGTAGACGTAGGGCACCCCGGCGTATTGCATTGCGGTGCGAATGATGTCGCAATCCCCAAGCCCGTTACGCGACGAGGGCACTCCCCGCGAAGATGCCGTGGACCGGTTCGCATCCGGCTTCTTCGCCATAAGATCGTAACCTATGAGCTTTACACTACTGGCGGGTATCCAGCCGGTGGCTCCATTGACCATCAGGACGCCGAGCCACTGCCCCTGTTCGCAAACGACCGCAAGCGGGGTCTCGGCCTTCACCCTGGCGTAGCGCCGACTGGAGGATGATCTCGTGTGGTAGATCGATGCCACCGGCGCGGTGACGAGGCCAACGCGGCCGATCTTCACCGAAGCCCTGGTGGTTGCCTGGGACTTGCCCGACGGCGGTGTGGATGATGGACCGGAAGCCGATGCTCCGCCAAGCGTTGGCGTTTCAAGGCTGAGCGTCACCGTTTGTGAGGCCCAGGCAGCCGAACAAACCAGGGCCACCACAGTCGTTAGCAACAAACGTCGGATCAAATTGGATATTCCTTCCGCAGGCTGCTTCTTGCCGCGCAACGCTAACCATGTTATCGGCAACAGGCACACAGGTTGTTAGACGGCGAATATACGAGAATAGTTTCGACTGTCTGCTGGAAGGCGCACAGAATGCACGCCCATTTCGATCATCGTTAGATTGTACAACCGGTCCACGCGCAAAGCAAGGTGAACACATCGCGAAATGCTCGGTTTTGGCTCTAACGCAATTGCCTCTCAACCCTAAAGCACCTTGGCTGGCGTCCTGCTACGATGAGCGAGCATAGATAGTGTACAATTGCTGGGACTGCCTCGCAGGAAAGGAGCCCGGCCGCGCGGAAGTAATGGAGCGAATAGATGACCACTGCGCCACTGCGTAATGGTATATGGACAAGCCGGAGAGCGAACTACCACCCATCGCTCCATTCGCCCAGCGTTGCCACAGAAAGGATTGCTGAAATGGAGATTAGAGGAATGTTGAGTATATTAGCGGTCGTTGGGATGGCGCTGCTGATCACCATCGTCACCCAAGGTGATGCATCGTCTGACGTTGAGAAGTCGGGGCCGTCCGGAATCGCCTCCGATGATCTGGACAGACTTGTGGGACAGCCTGTCGATATTGCGCCGAGCGCCTATCAATTCCGCGCGGACCGGAAGGCAGAGGACAATCCACCGGAGAGTTGGATTGCTCTTATGCGTTACGCCAATCTGCCGCTCAACAAGCCCGTGGACGTGAACGAGCCGATGATCAAGCAGGCTCTGTGTGGATTGCTCTGGGAGGAAATTCGCCCGGTGCAACAATTGAAGTTGACCTGGGCGACCAATGCCAAGCGCCGGCCCGCGCCCGAGGAACTCATCGTCGCGACGCTGAACAACCAGGGTTCCGCCAGCTCGTGGTGGAATAACCTGAGCTCTGTGGGACAGGTCGTCAAGCCAACGGTGTCTGATGATGGAATGACTTACGTCTATGCTCTGAATGAGAACACCTGTGGCATCGTTGTCAGCGTAGTCGGCGCCAAAAACGCCTCGGAATATGATGTGCCCGCAGTGCGGGTATTAGTGGCCGATACCTGGAAGAAGATGGACATCGAGATCGAGTGGGGGTTCGACCAAACTACCGCCAAGAAGGACTACAGCGGGCGGATCGAAAGCTATGACGGTATGGTGGCTGGACTGCGCCCCTTGGACGGCGACGCGCACACCTCAAGCACGGACTTGAGTTCGTGGCAGTCCATCGGAAAAGGCTCGGCCCGCCGGGGCATAAAGGCTTCCCTGTTGTACATGGGCACGTCGAAGTGGCGGCGGGAACAGCCGTTTGTAACCCAACCGGACGATGTGGCGCGCACCATTGTCACTCTGTGGACAAAGGCCGGCAACTTCTCGTTTTTGGCGGCAGACCTGGAGAACGGTCCGATCCTTGCGCCCGAGTACGGGTTCTTTATCCGTCGGACCTCGAAACTGGCCTCCGTCGCCAAGAAGACACTGACGCCGGACCTGCGCACGCCGAGGATTCCGCTGGCCGACAAGATGAGTTCCATCGCCGGCGATGCGGACCTGCTTGGGTGGGGCAGCGACGCCACGCCCTGGTTTGGCGGCAACCCGGCGGACAAACCGATTTCCGTGCAAGGCATCAGTTTCCCGGCTAAGAGTCTGGCCATGCATCCGGGGCCCGACCGTGACGTGGCCGCCGGTTGGCGCAGTCCCATCAAAGGGATTGTGAAGGTCAAGGCATCCGTGGCCCACGGCCAGGCAGGTAGCAACGGAATCGATTGGTGGATTGTGCGTGAAACCAAGACCGACCGCAAGAACCTGGTCCATGGCGCTACCAGCGGAACCGGCTCGCAGGCTATTCCAGCAGGGGCCGATCAGCAGAAGACGCTGGATAAAGTACAGGTCGAACCCGGTGATATGATCTCCCTGGTCGTCGGTCCCAAAGGCAGCCACGTGTGCGACACGACCGTCATCGAGCTGGTTATCACTGAGGTTGGTGGGCGAGGACGGACGTGGGACCTCACGCGGGACGTCATCGGCACGCTGCATGCCGGCAATCCTCACGGCGATGGTCAGGGCAATGCAGACGTATGGTATTTCTATTCCGTGAATTCCACAGCGTCGCCCTCAATCCCCTCGCAGCCTCCCATCGCGCTGGCCTCGCAAGCCACAAGCGCGAAGGCGTTCATTACGGAACTCAAGGCCAGAAAACTGACAACCATCCGCGAGCGGACGCGCGACCGTGAAGAACAGACCTGGGAAGGCGCGGTCACGGCGATGTGTGGCGGCAACCTGCCTCCGCACCCCACGCCCCCGGCGGGATTCGAACCGACGATGCAGGTGGAGGTTCCTTCTCAGCGATTGACGGCCCAATGGAACCTGGGAGCCTGGCATCTCCTTAGGCACGCGCAGAGGAACCCGAAGAATGGGCGGCTGTGGTTCGACGATTATCCCTATGGTATCCTCGCCGCCGAGACCTACATGATCCTCATGGCGCTGGACCTGATGGGCTCGCATGAGGCTGCCGAGGATGGATTCGACCAATGGGTTTCCTTGCCGATGGATCCCAACTCCGCCGGTCATCACCCTTGGGCGCTTCCCGACCGTCCCAACGGACTCTTCTCGGAAGGCCACGGATGCCTGACGCACGCCGTGGGTCCCGGAGGCGCGGGTGGGCAAATGGATGGAGTCCATGCATTCGGCCCGGGATCAATCGGTTTGGCCCTGACCCAGCACTATTGGATGACCGGCGATACCGAGTGGCTCAAAGCCTCCGCGCCCCGGATCAAGGCTAACGCCGAATGGATGCTGCGTCAACGGCAAGTGATGTCAAATGCGGTTCCGGGCGGTAAGCATCTCTGGTGCAAGGGGTTGCAACCGGCGCTCCAGGTGACTCCGGACAGCGGCGGATTGTGGATGCAGTTCTACGAGTGCGAGGCCTATTACTGGGCCTCTATATCTCGGCTGGCGGCTGCGTTGAGTGTGATTGATCCCGCCGGCGGCGCGAAGCTCAAGGCGGAGGCGGAAGCGTATCGCAAAGACCTGCGCGCGGCAGTGGAGCGATCCATCGCACTCTCGCCGGTGGTCCCGGTGCGCGATGGCACATTCCATTCGGTCGTTCCATTTGCATGTTACGTGCGCGGATTGGGTACTGGGGCTTGGGGGTGGCAACGCGATGGTTCCGGCGTGCATGTCGGACCCCTGTATTGGGAGACGGTCCAGTCGGCGGCGGCGCTGATAAGCCCGGCGGGCCTCTTATCTGCCGACGATGTGCGGGTGCAGGGTTACCTCGATGTGTTGGAGGACAGGCTGCTTCTGGAGAACCGTTACGTGGCCCAACGCGCCAAGGGGGATTGGTTCATGGCCGGTTGGCAGTATCAAGGTGGCTTGGAGCGCACCGCGAATATGCACCTGGCCGGCGATGACATCCCGGTCTTCCTGCGCTCGTTTTTCAACTGCTATGCGGTCGATATACTTCCAAACGATGGGTACATCTTCAATGAGCACGCAGTCCATGGCCCGCCGGACAAGATCTTCGAGGAAGCCGCTTTCCTCGAACGCTTCCGCAACCTGTTGGTGATGGAGGATGGGCAAGACCTTTGGTTGGCGCGCGCCACGCCCCGGGTTTGGCTGGAGCAGGGCAAGCGAATCACCGTGAAGAACGCGCCCACTCATTTCGGCGCGACGTCGTACGAGATTATCTCCGACGTCGAGCACGACACGATCAAGGCTCAAGTGCAACTCCCCGACCGCGGCCGGCCGGACACCGTGCTCTTGAGACTCCGCCATCCCCTTGCCAAGCCGATTCGAGCCGTCACCGTGAACGGTTCGAACTGGACTGCGTTTGACAAGGACAAGGAGACCATCCGACTGCAAGGCCAGACAGGCACAGTGACGATCGAGGCTACATACTGAACCTGCCCAGCGAGTTCGTAGACGCTTTCCAGCCCCAATACGGTTCACTTTGGCTCCCTCTCCCCTCGCGGGAGAGGGTCGGGGTTAGGGGGACGCTGCCTTAGGTGAACAGCATTCCGAAACCCGTTTGGCGAGAGCGAGACGACTTACTTCAGACCGCCGCACGTCAAGGAGCCATCGAAACAATGAACGACCGCGAGCGCTTCCTCAACGTGATGAACTACAAGCCCGTGGACCGCAACGTCTACGGAGCGGTGATGGGCGCATGGCCCGAGACCATAGAACGATGGAAGACCGAGGGGTATGATCCGGCGCGCGAGCCGCTGTTCAAGACGGACCGCTGGGAGTGGATCGGCGGCTGGTTCTTTCCAAATCCGCCGTTCGAGCGCAAGGTGATCGAGGAGGACGAGCGCACGATCCTCTACATCAACCACGAAGGCATCCTGATGCGCGAGAGGAAGGATAACCCCTACTCGTCCATGCCGCAGTTCGTCAAGTTTCCCGTGGAGTCACGGGAGGAGTTTCGCCGGTTCTACAAGGAGCGCATGCAGCCGGATATGGCGGCTCGGATAGGGGCCGACTACGTCGAGAAGCTGGGCGCATATCGGGGTCGGGACTTCCCGCTGGTCGTTATCTCCGACCGCTGGGGAGGGTTCTTCGGCGGCCTTCGCGGAATGGTCGGCGTCGAGCGGCTATGCACGCTGTTCTACGATGATCCTGCGTTCGTTGAGGAGATGATGGACGCGGTGGCCGATTTCATCATTGCCATGATGGGTCAGGTCCTCGATCACACCGACATCGATGTCTACGGGTTCTGGGAGGACATGGCCTACAAGACCGGGCCGCTGATCGGGCCGGAGATGTTGAGGAAGTATGCGCTGCCGAGGTATAGGCGCGTCGTGGAGTTCGTGCGCTCGCGAGGAGTCGAGTTCATCGCCCTCGACAGCGATGGCGATATGTCGTCGCTTATTCCGGTGTGGCTCGATGCCGGGATCAACGTTCTCTACCCGTTCGAGGTGCAATGTGGGATGGACGTGGTTGCGGTCCGCAAGCAGTATGGCCGCGATCTGCGCATCTGGTTCGGAATAGACAAGCGCGCACTCGCGCACGGCCCCGAGGCCATCGACGCCGAACTTGAGCGTGTGCGCCCGCTGATCGAGGAGGGTGGTTACATCGCCGGCCTCGATCACAGCATGCCGCCGGACGTGCCATTCGCAAACTATGTGTACTACATGACCGCGCTGGGCCGCGCTGTGGGCCGATAGCGTTCAGTCCTACGCGCGTAACGTCTTACTTGGAGACCATAATGGTCACCGTCTCCGCCGGAGCATTCCAGGCCTTTGCCGTGAACTGCAGTTTGTTGCCCACGGGCTGGATGAGTTCCGGCTTCACGTATTCGTTAAACGGCTGGATGCTCCGGTCTATCTCAAACGTCACCCGTTTGGTCTCGCCCGGCATTAGGATAAAGTAGTTGTCATTGCAGACATACCGGCAGTCGGCGTTGGTGATCTCGATGCCCGTATGGAAAGCCAATTTCTCCCCGACGTTCTTGACATCGAGGACGGCTCGCCCGCAGCCCTGCGCCCCGCCCGGCAGGTAGTCCTTGCCCGTGAAGATAACGGACTTGCTGATCGGGGTGATCTTGAGCTTGGTGGGAGCGTGTTTGATCTCCGTAAGCCAGGGGCCATGGTCCCGACGAGCCGCCACGTCCTTGATAAGCTCGCTGAACCGGCCGCTGATCCAGATCGGGTAGCCGGATCGGGAAACCACCTTCCCAGTCGGGTCCATCAAGGACACGCACACCAGGGCGGTCTGATCGGGCATGGAGGCGGGGATGTCCCACGCGACCGCCCCTAGCAAGAGCGCGGCGGGGCCGGTTGCGATCCCGCTCATCTTCATGGTTTCCGCGTGCAGCAGATTGAGATCCGAACCGTATATCGCCATGTGCGCGGTATGCTCGCCGACCGGATGGCTCAGGTCGTCGGCAACGTAGACTCTACCCTTGAACCGGCCTCCCGGCTCGAATATCTTGGGGAAAGCGTCAATCTGCAGCACGGGGGTCTTGATGTGCTCCCTGGGATCCATCTGCATGAGCACGTGAAGAGGCTCCTGCGCGCGCTTGTAGTAGTAGGCGCACGGCAGCACGACGCCGTAGTAGTCCACGGGACCCCAGATCAGCGACATCGGCCATATCGGCGCATAGTCCCACGAGGCATACAAGCTTGGATTAGGCCATCGCGAGCGGAAGGTCTCCATCGTGTAGGCGGTCGCGTAACCTCCGCTGACCTGTGATATTTCGTAAGCCTCGTCCATCGTGCGGGGAATGCCGAACAGGACCCACTGCGGCAGGACAATCATCAGGTCGCCGATCCAATACGACAGCCTTCCCGTCAGCGCGGTGTGGAAGACGAACTTGCCGCGCGCAGTGTTGTCCCACCCGACCAGCGCGTCCGGCGGCAGACACGTGTCCAACGGGTCCTTGGTCACCGGTGGCCAGCGCTTGACATCGGCTTCGGGCAGAAACTTCCGCAGTGATCGCTCTCCCAATATGTTGCCCGCATAGCCGCCGGAATACTCCGTACACGCCGCGACATTCGTGCCGCCATAGAAGCCGCTCTGGTCGTTGTAGTGCGGATCGTTGACGTATTGCGCGGCCCGGCTGAACGGGCGCGTGCCATCATAATCCTTGACGCTTTGCTCGAACATGTCCACGATCTTCTTCGTATCATCAGCGTCGTTGTCCGGGTTGAACTCGTTGCCGCCGCACCAGTGAAACAGCGCGGGATGATTGCGGAGTCGCAGGATGGACTGCACCGTCTGGGTGCGCCAGACGTCGTAGTGCTCGCCGCTTAGACCCATGTTCGAGATCATAAACTCCTGCCAGACCATCATGCCCATTCGGTCGCAGAGGTCGTAGAACTCGTCGGTGGCGATGAGACCGGACCCATGCACGCGCAGGAAGTTGAAGTTCATTGCCTGCGCCGCTTTGATGAACCAGGCGTCTTTACGCTGGTGAAATCGGTAGATGTAATCATGGCAGCCGAAACCGCCCGCGCCTCGCATGGAGATAAGCTTGCCGTTCACCCTGCACATGAAGCGATTGTTGACGGCCGGTTCAATGCCCGGATTGGGCTCGAAGAGCAGCGTGCGTATACCGAAAGCAGTCGAGATACCGTCCGAGATGTTCCCGTTTTCGCCGGCTGTGAGCGTGAGCCTATATAGATTTGGCTTGCCCAGCCCAACCGGCCACCAGAGCTTGGGGTTTGCGACTCGCAGTTGATGTGTGATGACGCTCTCTCCCGCAGGCACTGGTGTCGTAATCGAGAAGCTCTGCTTGCCGCCCTTGAAGTTGTCACCGGCAATGGTTCCACTGATGAGGACCTTTGTGGCCCCACCCGGATTGCGCACATCCGCCGATATTTCCAGCAGGGCTTCCTTCTCGCTGACTGATTGCACCTTGACAAAGGGGTTCTCCAGCCGGATCGGGCCGGTCGCCACCAGCCGCGCGCCGCGCCAGATGCCGCGCGGGCTGAGATCGGTCAGGTAGTGCCACTTCATAAAGATGAAGCCTTTGAAAACCTTGCCCGGTTCGTCGGTTCCTCCCGTGTGGATATTGACCACGACCTCGTTTGGCTGCCCATAGCGGACCAGAGGAGTTACGTCAAGTACCGGGCCGCCATACATGCCTTCGTGGTCGCCGAGGAACTTGCCGTTGACCCAGATGCTGGAATAGTAATCCAGGCCATCGAATCCGATGAACACGCGCCGCCCGGACCATTCTTTCGGAACCACAATAGTCTTCCTGAACCACCAGTCCATTTTCTCGGTCCACAGCGACTTGGGCGCATTGTCGCTCCAATAGGGGTCCTCAATGACTTTGGCTTCCAGGAGTCCCGAGCGAATCGAACCGGGCACGGAGACATCGTGCCACGTCCAGTCACCCATCTTGGGAAGAGACCTGGGCTTGCCCGAGCCGAACGGATTGGCGGCATCGGCGTCCCGGCCCGCCATCTGCCATTTGCCGGTAAGATCGATCTGTGATGCATTGTTGTGGCGAGTCTGGAGACGATCCTCACTCGCGCCGTATTTGGCGTCGGGCATGTCGAGCATAGCTTTATCCTTCCGATGTATGATTGCTGAAGTTGTTGGCGGGAAGGTCATCCCGCAGATGGACAAGAGCGTGAAAAGCAGCACTGGCCGCGCGATGCGCCGGCCGAAGATCAACTTCATGTTAACGGGTCCTCTCAGCGTCCGGGCTGCAATATCCTTCGATATGCTGGGATATATCCCTCCTTGCCTGCGCTGTCGGCCACTGCCTGCCCCAGCGTTTGGCCGACCCGCCATGCGGATATGTACTAAATGAGAGGCAACAGTCCTCCCTGGCGCCCCGTTATGGTTCTCGCATACGGCCGAGCCGGTTCAGCCGACCCGGCAAGCGACGCGAGTAAAACCCGAACGGTGCGCCAGGGACTTTTTCTGTACCCCGTGGTGGAACGTCGTGAAGTAAACCTTTCCGTGGGATCGTGCGTTATTATGCCAGGAGCGGACACGGGTGAGGATTCGGAAATCCCCACCCAGTCCCGCGCGAGGCGCAGGGCTGCTTGACAGCCGCTGATCTCATCAGTTATACTTGACCCGGCATACGTTTGTGCTGTCGGTGAGCTGACTGAGGTTACGCGCGCGCAAGATTCCGACAGGAGGTCTGGGTATTTGGGTTCTTCACTCTTATTGACCGGCGGCGCACGATTGCACGGAACCATACGTTCCAGTGGGTCCAAGAACAGCACCCTTGCAATCATGGCGGGGGCGTTGCTCGGCAAGGGCGAGACTATTCTGCGCAATATCCCTGAGATCGGCGATGTCCACACGATGATGGACATGCTCAGAGCTTTGGGAGTGGGATGCGAGGAAGTGTCTCAAGGCGTAGTCCGTATCGACGCGACCGACATCCAAGCCACCGAGGCCCCTTATGAACTCGTGAAGAAGATGCGGGCCTCTTTCTGTGTACTCGGTCCGATGCTGGCCAGGAAGGGTTACGCCAAGGTCGCAATGCCGGGCGGCTGCGATATCGGCGCCAGACCGATCGATCTTCATGTTAAAGGCATCCAGGCCCTTGGGGCGCTGGTTAATATCGAGCATGGCTACGTTGAGGCCGAGTGCAACGGGCTGGTTGGCGCGCAGATCTACTTCAACATCCCCAGCGCCGGAGCTACTCAGCACATTATGACCACCGCGTGCCTCGCTAAAGGCGTGACCACCATTCACAACGCGGCGATGGAGCCGGAAGTGGTCGAACTCGGTAACCTGCTCACCAAGATGGGCGCCAAGGTCCAGGGCGCGGGCACTACCACGATCCGCATCGAGGGGGTCGAAGAACTCCACGGCACTGATTACGAGATAGTGCCGGACAGAATGGAAGCGGGAACTTTCGCGATCGCGGCCACCATAACAATGGGTGATGTGACGATCGAGAACGTTCGCCCGGACCACATCGAACCTTTCGTGCTCAAACTGCGCGAAGTGGGCGTGGTGGTGGATATGTATGATAACTCGATGCGGGTACGCTGCAACGCGAGGCCGATGGCCACGGACGTCATGACGATGCCGCATCCCGGATTCCCGACCGACCTGCAGCAGCCGTTCGCTTCGATGCTGGCGATAGCCGAGGGCGTGTCGGTCGTAACGGAGAACGTCTACGAGCGCCGGTTTAAGTATGTGAACGAGATCGCGCGGATGGGCGCGGACATCAAGCAGGATGGCCGCAGCGCGGTGATCACCGGCGTGCCTAAGCTGATGGGCGCTCAGGTCACCGCTCCCGACCTTAGAGGCGGAGCCGCGCTGGTGTGCGCGGGGCTTGCCGCCGAGGGTCAGACCGAGATCAGCGGCATGGAGCACGTCGAGCGCGGGTATGAGAACATGGCCGGAAAACTGAGCGGGATCGGAGCGCAAGTCAGTTCGGTCCCAAATGACATAGAGAGGGAGTCTATCCTTGTTTAACCTGGTGCCTGAACTGGGCATCGACCTCGGAACAACGAACATCCTGGTCTACCTCAAGGGCAAAGGCATAGTTCTGCGCGAGCCGTCGGTAGTCGCCGTGAACACGACGACGAAGCGGCTCGTTGCTGTCGGTGAGGGCGCCAGGCTGATGATCGGTCGCACGCCCGGCAACATCGTGGCCATCCGTCCAATGTGCGAGGGCGTGATCGCCGACTACTCCACCACCCAGAAAATGCTCGAGTATCTGATCGCCAAGGTCTGCGGAAAGAGGCGGATGCTCAAGCCCACGGTGATTGTCGCCGTCCCCTCGCAGGTTACGCCGGTCGAGAAGCGCGCGGTCGTGCAGGCAGCAAAGAGCGCGGGAGCGAAGCAGGCATATCCCATCGAGGAGCCGCTTGCGGCCGCAATAGGCGCCGGACTACCGATAGCGCAGCCCGGCGGGAATATGATCATCGACATCGGCGGGGGAACCACCGACATTGCCGTGATCTCGCTCAATGGGATCGTGAACTCCAAGTCGATCCGCGTTGGCGGGAACAAGATCGACGAGGTCATCCAGCGGCACATCAAGACCAAGTATAGCCTTATGATCGGCGACCGCACGGCTGAAGAGATCAAGATGAAGATCGGCAGCGCGTATCCGTTGCAGCAGGAGTTGGTGCTGGAGGTGCGCGGGCGCGATCTGGTCGCGGGGCTGCCGAAGACTATCGAGGTCACGTCGGACGAGATCCGCGAGGCGCTGATGGAGCCGATTATGGCTATTGTCGACCGGGTGAAATCCGTCCTGGAGCAGACCCCGCCGGAGCTCAGTTCGGACATCATCGAGCGCGGGATAATGCTCACCGGAGGCGTTTCTCTGATCCGGGGACTGGACACTTTGCTGTCCAAGCAGACTGGAATCCCCGTGCACGTGGCCGAGGACCCGCTGAGCTGCGTCGCGCTGGGATGTGGCCGGGCGCTCGATCAACTGGAACTGATCCGCGACCAGTTCATCGAAACCGGCTTTGAAGCATAGAACGAAACCAGCCAGCATCCTGAGCATTCTGAGCTTGTCGAAGAACGAAGGATGCGGCCAGATATCCACAGCGCCCGATGTTGTTCTACCGAGCATCGGGCGTTTTGCGTCTGCGCCCTTCGAATGAATTCGAGGCAACATGTCACGAAGTCCACCTACGTGGACTGGGAGTGAGGTATCGTTTATGCGTATTGCAGCGCTGATAACACTTTTCCTCGCCGCACTGCTCGCGCGACCCGCCATCTGCGCCGAGAGCTTCAAAGACGTCCCCAAGAACCACTGGGCGGCGGAGTCCGTGCAACTCGTCAAGGCTGACGGCGTGATAAAAGGCTACCCCGACGCGACTTTCAAGGGTGACAAGCCGGTCACTCGATACGAGCTTGCGGTCGCGTTGGAGAGGATGATCGCGTTCATCGAGCAGAGTCTGAAGCCGGAGGTGAAGGCGGAGAGCGGAGAGTCGGGGAAAGTGGAGAGTGGAGAGTCGAGAGCGAAGAGCCCGGACAATCCTCCGATAGCCCTGAGTAGGCCCGGTATGGGGGCCGTATCGAAGGGTGACCCAGCACAGGCTCTCAAGGCCGGAGGTTACATTTTAGCAGACTCGCCGCTGCTTACCGATCCAAAGAAGACCGTTTCGCCGACCGAGCTTGCTCAGGCGCTGGCTTCGGTCGCATCCCGGCTAATCGAAAAGACTATCCCTCCGCCGAAGGACTAACCCTCGCTCAGAGCGTCTTGGGGTAATGCCGAGCCGCAGCTTTCGCGCGTAAGGCGGCGGATCGCCCCGCACTCCAAAGGTTGCCTTAGTACTATTATACCGGTATTATATGGGTATTATGTCGGGTTATATGTGGTATAATGTATAATGAGGTGAGTAGCATGGCATCACGTATTCTGACGGTCCCACAGGCGGCTGAGAAGCTGCAGATGCACCCCGACATAGTCCGAGATTACTTGCGACTGGGCAAGCTTCCCGGCAGAAAGATGGGCAAGGCGTGGCGTGTGCTGGAATCCGATCTCGAGCAATGGATCAGCGCCGGACAGGGCGAACGCAGACAAGAGTTCGTGTCAGCGCGCGGATTGCTAAGAAGCTACCCGGGCACACTGACGAGCGAAGAGGTCAACGCCGACAAGCGACTCGAAGCGGAGCTTGAGGAAGCAAAGCTCAGGAAGCATGTTCCCCGTGCGAGGAAATCGGCATGAACCTGGTCTATGACTCCAACGCCCTCATAGCCTATCTGGAGGACGAACCGGGCGCGGCGGAAGTCGAAGTTCTACTCGCTGACAGATCGAATGTCGGGTTCATTCACGCGATCAACCTGTGCGAGATCTTCTACCACGTACGCCGCCGGCACGGCGAACAGGCGGCGCAGGACGCATACTCGAGCATTCAGAAGCTCCGGTTGGGTATCAGGGAAGACATGGACGCGGATTTCTGGCAGGCAACCGCACGCATCAAGGCGGAATACGGCCGCGTGTCTCTTGCAGACTGCCAGTGCATCACCCTTGCGAACCGCGTTGGCGCGGAGATGGTCACTTCCGACCGACACGAGATCGAAGCGCTCGTCGAGGCGGGAGTGTGCAAAGTGAGGTTCATCCGCTAACGATCGAGGGGACGTGCTAGATCTCCAGCTTCCCCTGCCCCGCCTTCTTAGGAGTCGGCGCGGGCTTCGCCGGATTGCGCAAGCTGCTCTTGTGCTTCTTGATCCCCTCGTTGGCGAGTTCGTCGGCGCGCTTGTTGAGTTCACGGACGACGTGGGAGATCGAGACCCGCTCGAAGACGCGAATGAGGACAATTGCTTCCTCGAAAAGTGGCTTGAGGTTCGCGGCTTTGACCTTGTAGACCCCTGTAAGCTGCCTGGCAAGAAGCTCGCTATCTGTGCGGATTTCCACCTGGGTGGCCCCAAGATCGGCGGCTTCTTCGAGGCCGCGAATCAGCGCGGAGTATTCCGCGACATTGTTCGTCTGCTCGCCGATATACTCGGCGATCTCGCGCAGGACGTTACCCTGGGTATCCGAGATCACGACACCGATTCCGGCGTCGCCGGGGTTGCCCTTGGAAGCGCCGTCCGAGTAGATGACGACCCTCTTCATTCGAGGTCCAACATGAGTATCCGCCCGCAGTTCTCGCAGTACTCGATGCCCTTCTCCTCGAAGATGTTGCGAATGGTAAAGGTCGTGACGGCCACATGGCAGCCATCGCACTTGTGTTCGAGTATCTTCGCGACGCCCGTAAAGCCGGACTTCTTGCGAATGGCTTCGTAGCGGGAGAGAAGGTGCTTGTCCGTGACCTCGGCGGCAGCGGCCTCGCGCTCGGGTTGGAGTCTCGCAAGCTCGGCTTCGAGTCTCCTGCGCTCAGTTGCTTCCTTGGCGATCGTCGCCCTCGCCCGCGCTTCGAGCCCATCCATGATAACCTTGGCCGCATTCGCCGTTGCACGAAGGGACTCGACCGACTCATAAAGCTCCAGTACGCGCTCATCGAGCTGCCCCTGCTGGGTCTTCAGGTGCTCGATCTCTTTTTCAAGGCTCGAAAGCTCCTTGGGGCTGCTGACGGTCCCGCCGTAGAGTCTCTTCTCGGTGGCAGTGCGCTTATCGTCGATGGACTTGAGCTTAAGCTCGCTGTCCTTGAGCTCGATCTCGCTATCCTTGAGCGTCTTATCGGCAGCATCGAATGTCTTCTTCGCCGCCGCATGCTGCCTCCTAAGCGCGAGAGCGCCGTCCAGTGCTTCAAGCCCCGCATTCGCCCGCGTGATCTCTACATCGAGCTGCTGCAGGCGATACAGCGCCTTTAGCTGTTCCTTCATTGAGGTGACCTCCGCTACGTCGCACACAGATTCTACCAGACGTCCACACCACATGCAACGTTTACTTGCGCGCCCCGAAGTGAATAATACATAAGCTTGGCTGGTCAATGTGTGGTATGATTATTGAGCTAGCCCAACGCACTGGCACAGGGGAACACGGATGATCGAGGAGAAAGTCCTCTTCAAGACGTCGAGGGGCCTCAAGCTCTCGGGCGCACTGCTCGCGCCGGATGAGAGGCTGCGCGACGTCGTGATGTTCGCTCACGGCACGGGGTCCAACAAGTCAAGCCCGCGCAACAGGGGCATCGCCGAACAGCTTCTCGACGCCGGAATCGCATCGTTCCTCTTCGACTTCACTGGCCACGGCGAAAGCGATGGCCTGCCCGAGCAGTCCACCCAGGACCAGCAATTCGACGACCTCATCAGCGCGCTAGACTTCATCACTTCCCAGTCATTCTTCCAGACCAGGTTCGTAGGCGTCAACGGCTCATCCACCGGCGGAACGGTCGCGATACGCGCGGCAGCCGAGGACGAACGAATAGCCGCGATGGTGCTTCGCGTGCCCCGCAGCTACGAGATATCGGAGTTCGTGCCTATGGTGCACGCCCCGACGCTCGTGATGCAGGGAAGCGAGGACCTAATCGTCCTGCCCGAGGCGAAGGAAATCTACGAGGCCCTCACCTGCCCCAAGGAGCTTCACATCATCCAGGGCGCGGGGCATCTGTTCGGCGAAACGCCCGAATACTTTCAGGAGATGACGGACGTTTCCTGTGCCTGGTTCGAGAAGTGGTTCAAGGAGTTGGGCGAGGAAGACTGAGTTGGGAATTATGAATTATGAATTATGAATTGAGAACGCCTGCGCCGGCGGCTGGTGAACACGCAAACAGAACCTCGTCCCGTTGAGCATCGGGCACGTTGCGCTTCCGATAGTAACTGTCCCATACGCCGTCCAAGACCCGCCCGACATCACCATCCCGCACGAGCGCAACCGCGCAACCGCCGAAGCCAGCGCCGGTGAGTCTCGCGCCAAGCGCGCCGGCGCTCTTCAACGCGGCCACCAACTCGTCGAGCTCCGGGCAGCTTATCTCATAATCCCGCGCGCAGCTCAGGTGCGATTCATCCATCAGCCTGCCGAGTTCGACCGCATCCCCCTGCTTCATCGCGCGCGCGGCAAGCATGACCCGGCGGCCCTCGGTGAGAACGTGCCGAACCCGCATCTTGGGCTTGAAACCCTCGGTGGGCTCGTCGATGAAGCTCCCATCCCTTGCTCTGAGGCACTGCTCGCGCAGGCGATTACGGCCAGGTTCGCGCAGGTCCATCCACCTGGCAAAGTCCTTGAGAGGCATCTCCACACCCGGCAGTCGAGCAAGGAGGTTGGGCCAACTTCGAACCACCTTGGCGAAATCCCTGAGTAAGACAGCGGACTTCGCCTTCGGATGCGAATATCGTACCACGTGCTTCAGAATCGCCAACCCCAGCTTGCACTCGGCCACGCGGGTGTTATAGGCCGCCCGCGCCCCGCCGGTCTTCTTGGCAAGCACGAGGCTGTTGGCAACCACTATCGAGCACCCCGGCGGCACCTTCACGGGAGTTGTCCGCAGCGGGAAGAAGTCGATTTTGAGCGCGTAGCCCTTGCGCGCGAGGATCGAAACAGCCTGATCCATCCCGCCGCCCTCGGTTCCCACGTAGCGCTCGCCCTTCGCCAGCAGATCGGCTAGGTCGGGCTTGCTGATGCCCAACTTGTTGACGTGAACCAGCGCGGTCGCCGCCGCAACCACCAACGCCGAGCTGCTCGAAAGCCCCGATCCGGGCGGAACCGACCCAGCCACGCATCCCCGAAAGCCCTTCAGAGGCAGCGACTCCGGGCTGTTCGACGCAGCCCACTCCCAGATCGCCTGCGCCGCAGCCTTGATGTAGTTGCCCCAGTGACCGGTCTTGTATGGCGCTATCCGCAAGCATAGGTCAAATCCCACTACGGGCATGGACTCGACCACATTCGTAAGCTCGATGACCGAATCCTGCCTCGCCGACAGCCCGATTACGATCTCCCGATCCAGCGCCATGGGCAGCACCGACAGGCCGTTGTAGTCCGTATGCTCACCGATGATGTTCACGCGACCCGGCGCGCGAACGAACTCGATCTCCGAAACACAGGCAAACACCGCCCGAAATCGCTTCTCCACATCGGCATAGAGATCAATCGACATCCTATCCGTCCTCCCGCGCAAGCATCTTCTCGGCGACCGCAATCGCCTCCACGGTCCCCACGTCGAGCCAGTCGCCCTCAAGATACGATGGGTATAACGCCAATCCGTCCGCGATCATCGAGTTCATCGCATCGGGAAGCTCATACTCTCCGCGAGGCGACGGAGCCAACCGCTCGAGGTAATCGAACACGAGCGAGTCGAACGCGAATATGCCCGCGCTGTTCCAGTTCGACGGCGCCTGGCCCTTGGGCGGCTTCTCGATGACCTTGGTGATCCGGCCCTCGCCGTCCACGATCACCGCCGCGCCGGTGCAGGGGTCCTCCACCCAGTTGAGCGTAATCACCCCCGCCCCACCCTTTTCGTGGAAGATGCGTATCGCCTGAGCATAGGTCCGCGTGGAGACGATTACGTCCGCGAACGTCATCATCACCGGCTCGCCGCGCGCAAGCTCCTTCGCCGAAAGCAGCGCCGCGCCGGTGCCATACTTGTCGATCTGCTCCACATACTCGATCCGGGTGCCGAGCGCGCTGCCGTCTCCGAAATAGTCCATTATCCTCTCGGCGAGGTACTTCGTCACCAGCACGAAATCGGTCACTCCCCCGGCAATCATCCGCCGGATGACGTGCTCGACCGTGGGCTTCCCGTTGACGAGGATCATCGGCTTCGGAGTATCCTTTGTAAGCGCGCCCATGCGCGTGCCCTTGCCCGCCGCGAGGATGACAGCCCTCATTTCGAGCGCCGCCCATCCGCGGTGCCGCCACTCGTAGTGTCCGATCTCCGTCTCGGACACGGCGGGGACGGAGACCCGCCGCTACGGTACTCCGAGCAAGCGTCAACGAATGCCTGGAAGAGCGCCCCGGAGATCGAGTTGATGAACTCATCGGACTTCTTCTCGGGATGCCATTGCACGCCGACCACAAACCGCGCGTCCTTCATTTCGACCGCCTCGACTATCCCGTCCGGCGCCATCGCGGTAATGCAAAACTTGTCCGAGACGAACTCGGGGGTGATCCCCTGGTGGTGGCGGCTGTTCACGGTGATGAACTTCGACCCATAGCAGCGCTCGATGATGCTGCCCGGCTCTATTGTGATCTCGTGGGACGAGCTGATGCCGTCCTTTGCGAAGTGAGTGAGCGCATTTGGCATCCAGGTCAGGATGTCACCGATCAGCAGCCGCCCGACAACGATGTTGAGCACCTGAAAGCCCCGGCAGATACCGAGATAGGGCTTGCCTGAGGACAGCGCCTCTCGGATCAGGCGAATTTCGACCTCGTCGCGCATCTTTTCGGTCTTGATCTTGTACTTCTCGATCACCTGGTCATCGGTAAGACTCTCATCGCCAGGCAAGGGGTCCATGTGCTTCGGGTGGACATCCCACCCGCCCGCTACGAACAATCCGTCACAGTCGTCGAACCTCGCGTGCCTGCCGTGTCCGAGGGGTACGGCAATCGCGCCCGCGCTCTCGACAGCGCTCGCGTAAGATGAAAACGCGCTGCCCGTCCGCGACCAATCAGCCCCAAGTCCGACGGTTATTCCAATGACTGGTCGATCCGAACGCATTCTCACTTCCCCTTCTTCAACTGCGTGTAGTCGAGACCGAACATATAGCTCTTGATAGCCTTCTCATTTGCGCCGACGACTTCGGCGGCAAGCTGGTGTTCTCCCTTGTCCAGGTCGAAGACGCCAAACGACACCGGGCCGGTGGGTATTACGCCGTCGTTGTAGAAGTCCATCGGCTTGCCGATAGGAACTCCGTCAAGCCGCATCTGTACTATGCCGTAGTCAATCGCCTTCGTGAACGCCATAACCAGCTCGTATTTCCCGCTCTTGCTCACCGGCAGCGCGAGGGTAAGCTTATCGCCGGGCTTCGCGCCGGTCCACCAGAGCTGCGAGCCGCCGCTCCATAGTTCGAAAAGCATCTGAGGCTCGACGCTGCCGCCTGTCTTGGACAGCACTTTCATGGACTCGCCCTCGAATACGCCGGACACCGTCTTGACGACCGGCATCACATACCAATTCACGCGGTCCTTGACGGGCACGCCCGTATACGGATCGTCCCCACCCGGCGCGAGATACCAATAGGCCATCGCCGCGTAGAGAGTTGGGCGGTTGTTGGCGTAGTACTTTTCGATGCAGCCCTCGAACGACTTAGCGAACGGGATATTGTCGGTGATCTGCCAGCGATTTACGGAGACGTGGCTGGCGTTGTTGATGTTGTCGTTACGGGTCTGGTTGTGATAGGCGTTCTGGAACAGGTGCGGGTTACACCACGCATACCCGAAATAGTCCTCCGAACCGGTGCCAATGGTACTTGGGAACTTCTCGCCGTCCACGAACCACTTCTCGTCGCCTTCGCCCCACCATCCCCCTCTCGGGTTCCAGACCTCCAGCGCAACCCCGCAGAACCGGCCCCGGCCCTCACTCTTCAGGATCGGCCAATCGATCCAGCGCTCCTTTTCGGTGGGCAGGAAGGCGTCTCTGTGCCACTTGGCGTGGAACCTACCGAGCTGCTCAATCGGCTTATCCAGCGGCGCATAACTTATGAAGAACTGGGTGGAAAACGGCTTCTTGCCCTCGTTGGTAAGCTCCACTACCGCGTTCTTTCCGAAGGGCATATACCAGTAGGAATAGGCGTCATCGGCGGTCACGCCCAGCGGAAGCGATCTATACTGGCTCAACCCAAGCCCGGAGCCGAAGAAGTCGCCGATGGGAGCCCACACGCTCGGCTGCTTCTCGCCGTCCCAGTAGATCTTGAGCACCACGTTGCGAAGCTCATCTTCGGAGTATGTCTTCGAGTTGATCTTGGCGCGCAGGCACGTGATCGCGTTCGGCCCTGTGAGCCTCGCCACTGTCGCGGTCTCGCCCGGCGCTACGCTAACCAGAGGCGCGATGCTGGTCTGGTCGTTGCGCTTCGCCGGATCGGTACCGAGGCTCTTGGTCAGAAACCTGCTTGCTTTGGCCAGGGCCGCGGTCTCGTCAGGCGCAAGATCGCGCTTAAATGTCGGCACAATCGTGCCCTTCGGGAAGGTCGTGTAGGTGAACTGGAAATACGCGCCCCACTTGTCATCGGCCACGATCTTGCACGATTTCTGATAGGGAATCGGCACGTAGCAGTTCCTGCCGCTGGATGCGTCGTGCACCAGCCCCGGATAGTTGAACGGAGCGTTCTTCAGATTGAAATACCCATCGAACGGCAGGTCCACGGCAGGCTCGGTCGCGCCGTCGAGGTAGATTCTCACATGCCCGTCCTGGGCAAGGGCCGACCACGTCCGCCAGATGCACCCCGGCCCCTCCATCTCCGCAAAGACGGACGAATCGCCCTCTTTGCGGATGATGCCGCCGCCATCGCCGTTGGCATCCCAACCGACGTATTTGCCGGTCGCGGCGTCGTAGCGGCTCGCCCTGTCGTAGCTCGAAGCCTGCGCGCAGGTCTCGCCCTGCGCGGGCAGCGTCGCAAGACCCTCGAGATCGGTCAACTTGCCGATCAGGTCAACATACGTCAACTGCTCCGCCGCGCACGGCAAAGCGATCATCATCGCCCCAATCGCGATCAGAACCCAAACCATCCTCATCCAAGCATCCTCCGATAGCGAAAACTCTACAAGAAGTCTAGCACCCAACGAGGGCGAAATACAAGAAGGGCGGGCCAATCTCTCGGCCCGCCCTTGCTATCAAACCATCAGACCATCAAACCATCAAGCCTTGACCTTCACCCACTGCTCGCTGCCGGCCGATTCCTCCACCGCTTCGAGCACGGCCTGGCACTTGAGGCCGTCGTAGAAGTCCGGCGTGGGGTTCTTGCCGGTGGCGATACCGTTCATCATCGTGTAGACCTGATGCACGAATGTCTGCTGCCAGCCGATGATATGCCCGGCCGGCCACCAACCCTTGAGGAACGGGTGCACCGAGTCGGTCACGAGGATCGTCTTCCAGCCCTGGAAGCCCTCTTTGTCCTTGCGGCTGAAGTACTCAAGCTCGTTGAATCTCTCCATGTTGAACCGAAGGCTGCCCTCGCTGCCGTTGATCTCGAAGTGGACGCCATTACGGTTGCCTGCGGCAAAGCGCGTGGCCTCGAACGTGCCGACGGCGCCGTTCTTGAACTTGGCCATGAAGACCGTCGCGTCATCGACAGTGACCTCGCCCATCTCCTTGGAGCCCTTTCCCTTAGAAAGCCCTGGGCCTGCATCCTTGCTGAGCAGCGGGCGCTTCTTGATGAACGTCTTCATCATGCCGTTGACGCTCTCGAGATCGCCGCACAGATACCGCGCGAGGTCGATAATGTGCGCATTCAAGTCGCCGTGAGCGCCCGAACCCGCCTTGTCCTTCTGCAATCGCCACACCAGCGGAAAGTCGGGATCGATGATCCAGTCCTGCAAATAGATCGCGCGGAAGTGATACGGCGTCCCGATCATGCCCTTCTCGACCATCTGCCGCGCGAGTTCCACCGCGGGGACCCGGCGATAGTTGAAGTCGATCATCGCAATGACGCCGGCCTTTTCGACCGCCTTTATCATCTCCTTGCACTCGGCGACATTCATCGCCATCGGCTTCTCGCAGAAGACGTGCTTGCCATTCTTGGCCGCGGCGATGACGATCTCTTTGTGGGTATCGTTTCCGGTGGCGATGTCCACCATGTCGATGTCGTCGGCCTCGACGACGCGCTTATAGCCCTCGCTGGCGCGCTCCCAGCCATATTGCTTGGCGTAGTGCTCGGCCTCTGCCTGAACCAGGCCGCATATTTCTTTCATCACCGGTTCGGCCTTAACGTCAGGGAACGCGAACGCGCAATCCCTGTAACCGACGCTGTGCGCCTTGCCCATGAACAGATAGCCGACAAGCCCTACGTTGACCTGTTTTTTTGCCATAAGAACACCCCCGTTAGAAAGTTAGAAGGTTGGAATGTTGCAAGGTTCTAACGTTCGGATGCCGAACGTCCCCAGGCGTATACTTAGACGTTTGCACCTTTTTAACCTTCCAACCTCCTGAGCTTTTCCGCATGCGCGTGGCATACGCACAGCGCGAGAGCGTCGGCTGCGTCGTCGGGCTTCGGCGGCTTATCGAGTCCCAGTATCCGCTGGATCATATACTGGACCTGCTTCTTCTCCGCGTTTCCGTAGCCGACCACGGCCTGCTTGACCTCAGGCGGAGTATACTCCACCACCGGAATGCCCCTCTGAGCCGCCACAAGCTGCAGCACCCCGCACGCCTTACCGACCGCAATCGCGGTGGTCTGGTTCTTGGCGAAGAAGAGTTGCTCCATGACGATCACGTCCGGCGAGAACTCGTCAATGACGCTGTTGAGCTCCTCGTGCAGGATCAGCAGCCGCCTTGGCGCGGGCTGCTTCGGGCTGGTTGTGATAGTGCCATAGCGCACCACCACCGGTGACGCACCTATCTTGTCCACCACGCCGTAGCCAACCGTAGCCGTGCCGGGATCGATTCCGAGTATCCGCAAGTCATCCCCTCACTTCCGCCTTCCCCTTCTCCGTGTTTTCGCGTTTTCTCCTTCTTTCGCGCTTTCGCGATTGCATTTGCCAGAGGAAGGCTGCCGCTGCAAGTCGAACTCAATGCCAAGACCAATTCAGGAGCGCATCTCATGACCGATCTCGAACGATTCCTTGCCGTAATGGAATACTCCAACTTCGACCGCGTGCCGAACCACGAGCTTGGGGTGTGGGCACAGACCATTCCGCTATGGGCCGAACAAGGCGCACCCGCACTGACTTGGGACTGGTTCGTCAAAGAGGACATTCTGGGCTTTGACCGCCGCGAGTATACGCCCGTGAACTTCGGCATGATCCCAGGCTTCGAGGTCGAGGTACTTGAGAGAACCGACCGTTACGAGGTCGTGCGCAACAGCAACGGCATCGTCACGCGCGCGTTGATCGAGGGAACCGTGGGCGGCGGTCGAATGTGCATGGACCAATACATAGGCTTCCCTGTTGCGAACCGCGAGGATTTCCGCGAACTCAAGAAGCGCTACGTAACCGCGCTGGACCAACGCCACCCTAGTGACTGGAAGGAGACGCTGCTGCCCGGCTGGCGCAATCGGGACTACGTGCTGGTGCTGGGCCGCAACTGCGCCGCCGCCGGCTTCTACTGGCGCGCCCGCGAGTGGATGGGAACGGAGAACCTTTCCTACGCCTGGTACGACCAGCCGGAACTTATGCACGAGATGATGGAGTTCTACGCGGACTTCACAATGGCCGTGGCAAAGCCGATCCTTGATGAGACCGACGTGGAGTATTTCAACCTCAACGAGGACTTCGCGATGAAAAACGGGCCGCTGCTCTCGCCCGATACTTTCCGCACGTTCATCTTCCCGCACATGAAACGCCTGGTGGAGTTCTTCAAGTCGCACGGCGCGCGCTACGTGCTGCTCGACAGCGACGGCAACCCCGAGGCCCTGATCCCACTGCTCATGGATGCCGGAATCGACTGCATCTGGCCGCTCGAACGCGCATCGGACATGGACCCCGTTCGCATCCGAAAGAAGTTCGGCAAGTCGCTAAGGCTCATGGGCGGGGTGGACAAACGGGAACTCGCCAAGGGCAAGGCCGCGATCGACGCGCACCTCAAGGCGCTTGCCCCGCTGGTCGCCGAGGGCGGCTTCATCCCCACGGTGGACCACACCGTCCCGCCGGACGTCTCCTGGGACAAGTTCCAATACTACATGGAGCTTAAACGAAAGCTGCTGGTAGGGAAGCTCTGACGTCACCCTGAACTCGATTCAGGGTCGGTTTTTCGGGACTTGAGTGGAGCTTGGCGGAACGGAAGTCCCGAAACGTAGCGGGCTGGTTACGCCGTTTGAGCCTTAGGCCGTGCGCCCGGCGGTTTCGGGATTTCCGGGTTGGGTTTAGGCTTGGCGGCACATGCCCAGCCCGGCGGCCCAACCCTCAAATCCCGAAACACCTCAATATCTTTCAACCAGCAGGGGGCTTGCGCCCCCTACAACCCCCGGCAAAGGGTAAAAGAGTAAAAGAGAAAAGGGCAAGACTAGCGAGCCAAGCGGAACCCGATGTCGCTGCCACCGGCGTAGTTGTACGGGTAGTGGTCGTAGTCGCGGAAAGCGCACCGGGAGTAGAGGTCGTAGGGGTCGTAGTACCAACCACCGCCGCGCAGAACCCGAGAGCTGCCACTCGAAGGACCCTGTGGATCGCTTGTTGGGCTGGTAGAATAGTATGTGCTGCCATACCAGTCCTTGCACCATTCCCACACGTTTCCCGCCATGTCCTGACAGCCCGAAGGACTACCGTAACTTGAGTAACTGCCCACTGGGGCGGTCTGGTAGCCCGGATACAGGCTGTCAGACCAGTTGTTG
>Ga0209226_10000417_pt1 | contig 24241 bp, 17 predicted proteins | sample BarGraNGADG00212_2_FD_184497 | JGI IMG/M metagenome (GOLD analysis project Ga0209226, IMG submission 184497) | Arctic peat soil microbial communities from Barrow, Alaska, USA - Barrow Graham LP Ref core NGADG0011-212 (SPAdes) (version 2) | ecosystem: Environmental > Terrestrial > Soil >...
AGCGATCTGGTCTACTCCACACTCCTTGGCGGCGGCGATTACGATTGCACTGCGTCTGTCGCGCTAGACTCATCCGGCTGCGCGTATATCGCAGGACTCACTGCCTCATCCGACTTCCCCACCACTCCCGGCGCGTTCCAAAGGACACTTGCCCGCGTCGCGGACGCAATGGTCACGAAGCTGAACGCGACCGGCTCCGCTCTCGTCTACTCCACATACCTGGGCGGCAGCGGTTACGATAGTGCTTCCTCCATCGCGGTAGACTCATCCGGCTGCGCTTACGTAACTGGAAGCGCCTCATCCGACTTCCCCACCACCCCCGGCGCGTTCCAGGGAACCGGCGGCGGTGCATTCGTCACGAAGCTGAACCAAAGCGGTTCTGCGCTCATCTACTCCGCGTTCCTCGGACGTTACTCTGGCGGTTGTTCCATCGCGCTAGACTCATCCGGTTGCGCCTACGTGGCGGGCGAAGCCGAATCATCGAGCTTTCCCACCACTCCTGGTGCGTTTCAGAGGATATACGACGGCTACTACCACGCGGGTGACGCGTTCGTCACGAAGCTGAACGCGAGCGGTTCCGCTCTGGTCTACTCCACGTTCCTTGGTGGCAGCGACTACGATGTGGCTTATGCAATCGCGGTAGACTCATCCGGCTGCGCGTATGTGGCGGGAGGGACATCGTCATCCGACTTCCCCACCACTCCCAGCGCGGCTCAGGGGACACTTGCGGGCAGCTGTGATGCATTCGTCACGAAGCTAAACGCGACCGGCTCCGCACTGGTCTACTCCACATTCCTCGGCGGCGGTCTTGTGGATCAGGCTTACTCGATGACTGTAAACTCATCCGGCTGCGCGTATGTGGCAGGATATACCGAATCGCTCGACTACCCCACCACTCCAGGGGCGTTTCAGAGAACGTGGGGCGGCGGCTACCGCGATGCCTTCGTCACGAAGCTAAACGCGGGCGGCTCAGCGCTCGTCTACTCCACATTCCTCGGCGATGACGTTACTGCTTACTCCATTGCGGTAGACAGTTCCGGCTGCGCTTACGTAGCTGGAAGCGCCTCGTCCAACTTCCCCACTACCCCCGGGGCGTTTCAGAGGACATACGGCGGCTTCGTGAACGCCTTCGTCACGAAGCTGAACGCGAGTGCTTCCGCGCTCGTCTACTCCACGTACCTCAGCGGGAGCAACAACTACAGTTATGCTCTGGCCATCGCGATAGACACCTCGGGCTGCGCTTACGTGGCTGGAGAAGCCCCCTCATCCAACTTCCCGACCACGCCGGGCGCGTTCCAGAGGACATACGGCGGCGGCAACTACGACGCATTCGTCACGAAGCTGAGGATGTCACCCGGCGGCTTGACCTTGGCGCTATCTCCCAATCCGGTTACCGCTGGACAATCAGTTACGGCAACGGCGTACGCGCCCGGCGCGGCATCGGTGACGCTCAGCTTCTCCGTCTTTGGCGTGATCGTACCAAGCATACCGATGACGGCAGTCGGCGGCGATACTTGGACGATGACGCTCCCGTCGAGTCTCCTCGCAGCCTATCGAGGCTCCTCCATGACGGTCACGGCCACGGCGCGTCTGACCGCCGGAGGAACGGCTGTCCAGTCGGAAACGCTGTGGATCGGCAGCGGCCCCACGCCTCCTCCGACTCCCGGCTCTTCGCTGGACCTCTGGGACGACGACCTTGGGGCCTATGGCCTGGCAAGCGGCAGCCACAACGTGCTGAACCCCGGTGGAAATCCGTTGAACGCCGAGCTGACTGTCCAGCAGGATCTGGACCTCTGGTTTGGGATCGAAATGTGCTGTTCAGGAGACGCGAGCTGGAGCTTGCCGACGGGCTTTGGCATTCCAGAGATAATGGGACGAGCGCTTTTGGTTCCGCCGAACGGCTCGGTTGTAGAGATCGGGCATTTTAAGAACCAGGGCGATTCGGTCACCATGAGGGTGAACCTTTGTAACCCCTATGCTGCGATGTGCAACACTTGCACTGTGCTACTGGACGGAGCCTTGGCCGCTATTCCCGGCGGGGGACTCGTCAGCCCATCGACGATGCTTGGCGCGGCACAAGACTTCATGGCTGTCAAGGCTGTTAGCGATGCGGCGACTGCATTGTTCGGAACAAAGCACACCTCATTACGGCAGTGGGTACAGTCTGCCGGGACAGCCGCTTACTCGCTGAAAACGCTTGTGACCGACCAGACGATGCGCAATGAGTTTGCCGGAGCTTTCTCAAAGATGGGTCTGAAGTACACCTCGGATGACTTGGGGCTTGCGATGGACGCGCTTAGCTCCTATGACCTCATAAAGATGATAGGCAGCACGGTTGTACTCCTGTGGCAGACATCCAGCTCACCGACCGGCATGATCGACTGCACCTTCGAAGCGGTCCGCGGGTCTTCAGTCGGCGGATGGGGACCGCAGATGGGTGTCGGGGTATCGGTCGGGCCAAAGGCCAGCGCGACGGCGCCTCCGGCGCAGACCGTTGTGACCTGGCAGGCAACGCCGAGTGCGACCGATTGGCTCGTCACCTACAACATCACCAACCATGGTACCAACCCTGTCTGGAGCTTTACGATGTTCTACGAACCGTCAGTCGGAGCGCCCACGGCGGTTCTCGACCCGCCGGGATGGTCGCACGACTTAGACGCCACAGCCGGAACGGTGACGTGGTATACGCAAGGCCCCGGCGGATGGGTAAACGGAGACTTCGGCACGGCGGCCATTGCGCCCGGCAATTCGCTTTGCGGCTTCGGGATAAGGCACACCGCCCCGCCGGATTACTCCATGTGCTCTTGCATCGACACCGCCTACGGCTCGTGTTTTGCCGAGGTCGCCATTCCTGCGCTTGCTCAGGGCATCTCGGGTGCGAAGATGCGCATGGCGAATGATCAGGTGGCGCTATCGGACAAGATCGTGACCGCCGTATTCTCCGACGGCTCTTACTACGTGGAAGACCCGCTCAGGAGTTGCGGTATCAGGGTAACCGGCGGCACAGCCCCAAGTGTTGGCGACAAAGTCCGAATCGTCGGCACTCTGGCAATCGCCAATGGCGAGGCTCAAGTGAACGCAACAACATGCCTCAAGGTCGATACCGGAACGGTTCGCCCGCTCGGCATTCCGGCCAAAGCCCTTGGCGGCGGAAGCTCGGTCGGCCTGCAGCCCGGCATCACCGGCGCGTCCGGCCTGAACAACATCGGGCTGTTGGTTCGGACCTGGGGCAAGGTAACACTCGCCGGTCGGGGGTGGTTCTACCTCGATGACGGCAGCTCAGTCAGCGACGGTAGTGGGGTGATCGGGATCTATGTGGACGCGCCGTCGATGAGCGTGCCTGCCAGGGGATCTTGCGTCGCCGTGACGGGCATATCGAGCTGCGACCTCTACCTCGGCAATGTCGTCAACACCCTGCGTCCGCGAAGCCAGGCCGACATAACCATCGTGCTCGCGGCGGTAGGCGGGATGTCCGTTAGCGAGGTCGCTGGCCCGCGACAGCCGCGAACGCAACACCTCACGGGTGAGTAGTGGCCGGGCCTCTGTCCCGGCCTGTCCGAGACGGAGATCGGACACTACGAAAAACGCTCTCACCATTCCTCATGCTACCCGCCTTGCCTGCGGGGAGGTGATTAGTCTATAATCTATACGCCCCCGCGCACTGCCTCGCCACACTAGCGTTGGGGCGGCGAAGTGGGGGTATAGGGGATGAAAAGCGGGGACGGCGTTCTCAGTTTGAAGCTTGATTCACGCGAAGCTTTGTCGGTTCAAAAAGCGCTGGCTGCTCCGATGCGGGCCAGAATGCTGGCCCTGCTCGCCAGGCAGCCGATGAACATCAACGAGATCGCGTCGGCGCTGCACATATCACAGCCGACGGTGTCGGTGCACATGCGCGTTCTTGAGGACGCGGGGCTTGTCGAGACCGAGCTCGTGGCCACGGATCGCGGCTCGGAGAAGAGATGCCGGATCGGCTTTCGCAAGATCGTGTTCGAGGCGGACATCGCGCGGGAGTCGGGCGGGGAGATGACTCTGGAAATCCCGATGCCGATAGGACTCTTCACGGCGGTTTCGGTCAGACCTCCGTGCGGAATGGCGGACGAGCGTGAGTTCATCGGATACATGGACAACGCCCAGTCGTTCATGCTCGCCGAGCGCGCTCGCGCACAACTGCTGTGGTTCAGCGCGGGCTGGGTCGAGTATACGTTTCCCTCGAACCTGCCGCCAAACGCCGAAGTGACCGCCGCCGAGTTCGTTTGTGAGCTGTGCTCCGAGACCACGGAATACGACAACGAGTGGCCCTCGGACATCACGGTCTGGATCAACGGCGTGGAGGTAGGGACGTGGACGTCGCCGGGAGATTTTGGGGGTTCCAGGGGAAGGCTCAACCCCGGATGGTGGCCGGACAAGAACACTCAGTTCGGCGTGCTCAAGTCTTGGATAATCGATGAATCCGGCAGCAAAGTCGATGGCGTTCCCGTCAGCGGCACGCGCCTTAGTGACCTCAGTGTAAGCTGCCGGTCCCCGATAGTCGTGCGAATAGGCAACAAGCCCGACGCGCCCCGCGTGGGCGGAGTCAACCTCTTCGGGCGGCACTTCGGCAACTACCCGCAGGACCTCATCCTGCGCATCCGGTACAAACTGCGCGCCCGAAATGTGGGTGGGGGTTGAGACAGGCTGGGTGGGGGTTAATACAGGCTGGGTGGGGATTAATACAGGCTGGGTGGGGATTTCCGAATCCCCACCCGCAGCGCCGCGGGGTAATGACGTATGCAACTGTTTTTTTCGGGTACTCTTTAGCAAAGAGGCTTTTTCGGACTACAAAGGGAATGTATAGGTGAGGAAACATCCTCGCCGGAAAGGAGGCAGTTGACATGATTGTGCAATTGCTTAGCAACAAGACAATGATTATAAGGGTGCATCGCTCGCCTCATTCCGGCGGTTTGGGAATCTAGGTTCCCTGCTCTGGTCGAAGAATATACCCGCTAGCCCTGCGATCTGGGTGGCGATTTCCGAATCGCCACCCAGATCGAGGCATCGGCTTTCTCTGGAGACTATTCGGGTCGTGGGCGATTGTGCCCGCGACCCGATTTGCGTTTTCGGAGGAAGAACACTTGAACTGCTCGCTCGAACGGGCGCGCGAAGGAGACCCGAGTGCCGTAAGGCTTCTGGTTGACGAAATGCGCCCGCGAATATGGAAAATGGCCGCGTATTACGCCCGCAGGTGCGGGGAGGACGCGGACGACCTCGCCCAGGAGGCCTGGCTTGGCCTGCTGGAGGCGCTGCCTGAGCTCGACCTCGCTATCGGCCAACCCGAGCATTACCTCATCGCGCGCGCCCGCTGGAAGATGCTGGACCTGGTTAAGCGCGAGCGCGTTCGGCGGTGCGTCTCGCTTGACGATACTCTCGCGGAGGCCACGCGCCCGCCGTCCCCCGACGTCGCCTTTGCCGCCGCGTGCGTGTCGGAGTTCGCCATTGGGTTGAAACCAACCCAGCGCAGAGTGCTCGGATGCCTGCTTTCGGGCTTCACCTGGCGCGAGGCCGGCGAGCGGCTAGGCTGCGCCTCGGCAAACGTCGCGTATCACGTCAGAACCATTCGGCGGAGATACGAGGAATGGATTTAGCACGCAGCATGGCCCCGTCTATAAAGCAGATGGAGGCGCGGAAGAGACTATGCCTCCAGAAGGAGGTGGGTGATATGAAGATCGACACACCCGCCCCTGGAGCAGGGCTCCGGTAACAGCCGGTAAATGCTCCAGCGGGCCGTTCCGATCTCGGTCGGGGCGGCCCGCCCATGATTCCCCGGAGGACTGATGCTTGATTCATGAACTTGATATATTCTGCCGGGACGGATGGATCACCGAAGTGCTCCACACGGTCAAGAGTGGCAAAGAGGCGACTGTATACTGCTGCCAGGCCGATCCTCGGACTGGCCTCGATCTGATAGCAGCCAAAGTATACCGTCCCCTGGCGCATCGGAGCTTCAGAAACGATGCAATCTACCAGGAAGGGCGCGTGATTCTCGATAAGCGACTGCGCCGCGCTGTCGCGAAGAAGACCAAAGCGGGGCGCGGCTGCCAGTCGGCGCTGTGGGTGGACTCAGAGTTCGCCACTCTTGGCACGTTGTCCGCAGCCGGGGCTGACGTCCCCAAACCCTATGCGCAGTCTGGTGACGCCATCCTGATGGAGTATATCGGTGATAGGGAGATGGCTGCTCCGCCACTCCGGCACGTCCGGCTCGAATATGATGAGGCGCGAGAGCTATTCGAGTGTCTGATGCGCAATATCGAGTTGTGGTTATCGTGCAATTGCGTACATGGTGACCTGTCGGCGTTCAACATACTCTACTGGCGGGGATCGGCGAAAGTGATCGATTTCCCGCAGGCAATCGATGCGCGCATGAACAGAAACGCGTTCGAGCTTCTGCTTCGGGACATTACCAACGTATGCACTCACTTGCAGCAGTATGGAATCGCGGAGGATTCGTATAGGTTGGCGCGGAGCTTGTGGAGCAGGTTCATCCGAGGGGAGCTATAGGAGTGAAGAGATGCCCGTACATATAGGATTCTGTGCCGCCCAATACATACACGGAGAAGAGGTCGTGCGAAGCCGCTGCTCCCCGCACATGCGGGAGTACACCTTCATCTGGCCGGAACTCACACTTACTGAGGAGAACTGCCTTGAGCAGCAGGCCATTGTTGCGACTGTCGATGGCGCCGTCGCCGGCAGAGCACTGCTGAGGGCAGGGTACTACCCGTTCGCGCAGTTCATGGGACTCGAAGTGCTGCCAGCTTTCAGAGGAAGAGGACTTGGCTCGCAGATCGTCGATTACGCAATTGAGCAGGCTGCGGCGAGAGGTTACCTCGCCTTGCACTTGCTGGTGGAATACGGCAACGTGTTCGCGCAACGGATGTATGCCCGGCGCGGCTTCGTGCCGGCGGACCATGGCCGATATCTGCTCAGGATGGTCCGATTCCTCAACTACCCCGCGCTCTCGCAGTTTACGTGGGAGCACCCACTTGCGACGCTCTCAAGCCGGCACGGCGAGCGTACGCGGGAACTCGTATGGACGGACCCGTTGGGTAAAGGTGAAATCAGTATCGGGTTCGCGGGCGAGTCGCGACTAGGCGATGGCGAAGGGTTCGGCCCAGGAATCCACCATTGCGATATTCAGTCCGGAGACTTTGGCATCCGAACCACGAGTGCCGCGCCTGACCTGGTTATGAAGGGAGTTCCATTCACCGCGCGGACCAGCGTTGTGAACACCGGTTCGACGGAGCTAAGTGGCGCATGTCGGCTGCTCCTCAACAGCGGCTTCGTGTCTGCCGATGGCTCGCCGGGAGTCGCAGAGTTTCACATTGCAGCGGGTGAGGAGTGGAGTGTTGAGCTTCCAATTGTCATCCTGGATAGCTTCAGCACCACGGCTCTGGAGGTCTGCGATCACCACTCGCTTCCGGTCGGTGTAGAGTTCTTTGTGAATAATTACGTGTTCTGGCTCGCGAAACAGGTGAAGTTGGAATAAGAGAACGGAGCCCTTCTACTCCACCTCAATCTCCGCCACCGACGGCACGATGCGCGTCGGTCGATAGGGGAATCGGCTGACTTGCTCCTCGCGCGTGACGCCGGTGAGCACGAGGATCGTCTCAAGGCCGCTCTCGACTCCCGCGATCACGTCCGTGTCCATGCGGTCGCCGACCATGACTGTTTCCTCCGAGTGCGCTCCCAAAAACCTCAGCGCGCTTCTCATCATCAGCGGGTTGGGCTTGCCGATGAAATAGGGCTTTACTCCAGTCGCGGTCTCGATCAGCGCGGCCATTGCGCCGCAGGCGGGCTGGATGCCTTTCTCGCTTGGGCCGGAGGGATCGGGATTGGTCGCGATGAACCTCGCTCCCGCCGCCACCAGCCGCACGGCTTTGGAGATGCGCTCGAAGTTGTAGTTCGTTGTTTCTCCGAGCACCACGTAGTCGGGCTCGCGCTCGGTCAGAACGTAGCCCACGTCATGCAGCGCTTCCGTCAGGCCCGATTCGCCGATAGCGAATGCCGACCCGTCCGGCATTTGGCTGTGTAAAAACTGCGCGGTCGCCATAGCCGAGGTGAACAACCGCTCGGCGGGAACCTCAAGGCCCGCGCCGGCAAGACGGTGCTGGAGGTCGCGCGGGGTAAACATCGGGTTGTTCGTGAGTATTGCGAACTTCGCCGACGCCTCGATCAGCCGCTCAATAAACTGCTGCGCGCCGGCAATGGGCTGGTTTCCCCGCACCAGCACCCCGTCCATGTCGAGTAGATAGCTCTTTGTTGCGCCCATAACTGGTACAGGTTAGACGCGCGACGCTCGGATACCTGCGAAGGGTAGGGGCGAAGCATTTGCACACAGGCTGTTGGACGTCATCAGACCAAAATGCAAATGCTTCGCCCCTACAGCCTTGACCGGGCGTCTAAGCCGATGTAGAATCTGGCTGTTCAAACTGTGGTTATTGGAGGATGGGTGTATGTGGACGATGTCGAAGGCGTGCGGGTTTATCTGCCATCGCGACCTGTTTCGCGGGAATGCGCGCGGGCGCGGAGCCGATCAAACTGACCGACAACGGCAAGTCGGAGTATGTGATCTTCATCGCCGCGAACGCGAACGTCACCGAGCGATTCGCGGCCGAGGAGCTTCAGAAGTATCTCGGCAAGATCACCGGCACGAAGCTGCCGATCCTGCCCAGATTCTCGGCTGGCGTGACCGAGCACAGTATGCCGCCGTTCATCGCCGTAGGGGAGTGCGCCGGCATTGACGTGCCCTCGCGCTATGAGGGCGATGACGGTTACCGAATCCGCGCTATCGGCTCCAACATCGCGCTTGCGGGAGCAATCCCGTGCGGGACGCTGTATGCGGTCTACGATCTCCTCGCGCGGCTGGGCTGCTGGTGGTTCTCGCCGGATGCCGAGGGTATGAAGGGTCACTCGGAGTTCGTTCCCAACAAGCCGACGCTCACAATCCCTGCAATGGACGTGCTCGAACAGCCGCTGATGAAGTATCGCAAGCGCGACCCTGGCGGGTACTATTCGCCGAGTTCCTGGGACCTCATCATCGATTTCACGGGCAAAAGCCGCGCCAACACCATTGCGCTGCACACCAACATCTACGAAGGCAGCCGCGATCAGATCAAACGGGAGTTGGAGAAGCGCGGATTGCGGCTGGAAATCGGCAAGCATGGGATCATGCCCGATCTTCTGTCGCAGGGCAAGTACTTCGCCGCGCACCCGGAGTGGTTCGGCATGATCGACGGCAAGCGGACCAATAACGGCCAAGTGGTCTTCGAGACAACGAACCGCGAGGCCGCGGCCACGTTCACAAGCAATCTTGTGGCCTACCTGAAGACCAGGCCCGAGGTGGACGCGTTCCAAATATGGCCCCCTGACGGGTGCAGGTGGTCGCAGAGCCCGGAATCGCTGGCGGCAGGCCCTCCAAGCGAGCGGATGGCTCTGCTCGTGCAGCAGGCCACAAAGGCCGTGAAAGCCGCGGGCCTGAAGACCAGGATCATGACTATTGCCTACCAGCAGATCATCGAACCGCCCAAGAACATGGCATTCGATAAAGATAACATTGTTGACTTCTGCCCGATCACGCGGGACTACTCGATGCCGCTCGACGATCCGCGCGGCGCGGAGAACGTCAGGCTCAACGCCGCGCTGCTGGGCTGGACCAACAGCTTCCCCGGCGAGGTCGTGCATTACAACTACTACTCCAAGGGAAGCTGGTCCTCGCTGCCGGTCGCGGAGCCGGAGCAGATAGCATCTGATATGAAGTATTGGAGAAAAGTGGGGGAGGCCGGGACGGATATCTACTGCTCGCCCAGAGATTGGCTAGCCAGGGAAGTGCATCATCTCGCGTTCGCCAGGGCTTCGTGGGACGCAAACTTCGACGCGGCTAAGTGGTACGACGATTACTTGAAGATGCGATTTGGGGCGGCGGCGGACGCGATGAAGCGTTATTACAAGGCCGCGACGCAGGTCAGCCTCAAGGGGTTGATCCCGCAGAGCGCGAAGGGCAAGCCGTCGGACTACGCGGCGTTGCTCGCGGAGGCGAGGCAGGCGATGGGCGAGGCTGTGGCGACGGCTGACACCCCCGAGGCGAAGTGGGCCACAAAGACGCTGTCCTGGCAGCCGGACTACCTCGCGTTGGCGCTGGAGTTGAAGCAGGCAAGGCTTGATAAGAAGCCTCAGGCGGAGATCGATGCCGCGCGCAACAAGCTCGTGGAGTTGTTCAAGTCCCACGCCGGTGACGGCAGCTCATCGGGCGGGGCGATCAAGCTGTAGGGGCTTCGTCAGAACCGAACAACCGACGCGGATATCTCGGCAGTGGCGTTCTTTGGGTCAGCGCGCAGCCACGCGTCGCCTGACACTGAAAAGCGCCACCCGTCTCCCACAACCCCGGCTTCGAGGCGGTTCGTGGGGGTATAGCCGCGCAGATATGGAATCCACTTTCCCCTCTGTGGCCACGCAAGCCCAGCGCCAACGATAGAGGGTTCGCCTGACCTGACAGCCACGCTGAACAGCACCGATGGTCGGGTAGAACGCATGATATCCAGGCTCAAAGAGGGGTTAACTGCGGCTGACCTGTTGGTTCGGCTTGAAATCCCCGATATGTCGCCTCCCACATCCCTTATGAACCCTTCGGAATCAGTGAAGACTCCGGGAGATGTGATGTAGCCGTCGTCTACGGCCAGCCCTTGCCACTGTAATCGCCCCATAAGGCCTTCCGCCACAGCTTGGCCGCTCCATTTCCCGAACTTGAACCGGGTGCGCGCGTCGCAGCTCCAACCTCTGCCTACGACAGTCCCGCCGGGTGCGTGCGAGGATATGACTCGCACCACTCCGGCGAAGTCTTCCCCGTCAACGCTGCCGATCACTGTTCGGTCTATGTATTCCCCCGCCGTGATTCGTCGCACGGTCAGCTCGATGGTCGCCTCGCCGCTTCCGATACGCAGCGGGAATGAGCGCCCCACACCATACCAACGTGCTTCCAGCCGGACATTGCTGGCGGTGGGATCGTATGATGTCAGGTGCTGATCGCCCGAGTGTAAGTCGATCCACAATTGCGCGGCATCCGCGTTTCCGTCATACGCCTCGGTCCAGCCTGACCCTCCGCCGATCCACCAGTTACCGATTCTGAGCCGTGTCCAATCGGAGACGCTCATCTTGGCGAAGGCCGCGCCTCCCTGAAACCTATGGGGAGACTGGTTACCACTGCCGACCTCCCACAGCGAGCCTACGTTGTTCCCTGCCAAAGCCGCGCCACCTGCTTCCACGCTGACAAGACCGGGTGATGCCTTACCGTATTCGTATACGGGCACGGCACAACTCTCGGATGCTCGAGGCAGGTTAACCGAGACCGCGCCGGCAGGCATACACATGTACGCTAGGGTCACGATGCAGATGAGGAACAGTGATGCGGTGGCGCGCAGGACGATGTTTTGTCGCGGCATGTGGAACTCCAGGGAGATAAAGCTGGGGAACGGCCGAAGCCGTTCCCCAGAGGCCATCACGATCAGAGAGGGAACTCCTTAAACGTACTGTCCTTGAAGACGATCCTTATCATGTGGTCCACTTCGGATATGTCCGCCACTTTCTCAACGCCTACCGTGATGCTGCCCGATCTTACGTCCGAGCTGTCCTGGTTCAACAAGATCACAGCCCCAGTGGAACTGGTCAGCGTGAGCGAAGCCACGCTGATGCCCGTCCCCGTATTCAGGGTCGACGTTCCGTGCCCGGTCAGTGTGTTGACCCCCGCCGCAAGCGACAGGTCCGCGGAAATATTGTTTGCAGTTTTCGCGCAAGTGATGTCAACGCTGTATGTGGGGTGCGCATCCTTCTTTAGCTCGCCTTTAAGGTGGGCGCTTGCAGTTGGGACGTCATGGCGGTGGCCGTCGGTCACCCAGGTAGCGCTGAAACTGGCATCGCCACTGAAGTCAAGACCGGTGTTGGTATTGACATAGCTGCCGCTGAACTGGATGTCATTGGGCTCCATGCTAACGTAACCGTCATCTGTCAAGAACTGAGTGGTCGAACTGGCATTGCAGGAGATGGTGATCTTCTTGCCGCCACTGAGAAGGAGTTCAGTCTTGGAGTTGGTCAGAGTCATACGTGTGGGGAAGTCGCGTATTTTCTGCCATGCCGCCGCGCCGCTGGGCTTTGAGGTGGCGAATTGCACACTGTAAGTGCCCGTGTTGGTTACTAGTGGCGTGGTCAGGGTTCCGGTGGCCGTGGCGCTTGTGATATCATCCGAACCGGCCTGTCTGACCTCACTAATGCTCCCCACAAACGTGATCGGCGTGGCGAAGTTCTTGTCTTTCATGGAAAGCGTGCCACCCATCGTGGGATTGAGTCCATGATTCGCCAGGAAAGCGTTATCGGATACGGTCAGCTTGTAATCCTGCGCGGTATCGCCGGAGAACGTCTGCGTGATCTCCCAGTTGGAGCCAACGTGCTTCGCGACTACGGTGTAGATTCCCGACGGGTCCGCCGAGGTCATGTCATAGGTCATGGTTATCTGACCCGCTGTGCCGGCCCCCGTGTCGGTAAGCTCGAGCCTGCCATCGGAGTTCACGCCCGTTACTTCATAGGCGTGTCCAACTGTCAGTTGCGATATATCCAAGCCGCCATGGTCGCCTCCCAGCGTAGTTCCGCCGGAACCCACGGCCGGCAGCAGAAGCTTGCCCGCGCCTTCCATAACAGTCTGATAATTCATGAGGACATCGTCGGTGAGTACATCACGGAAGTCAAGGTTCTCGGGTGAGACCATCGCCCTCAACGGCATTCCAGCTTCCTGAATCTGGTTGACCATGTTCTTGGCTACGGCAAGATTGCTGTCGATTGCTTGCACGGCGTCGATCACGGCACTGATTCCAGCGGCGCCGGAGTTCAGACTGTCGGACTGACCGAACTTCGTTCCGGCGATGATGTCTCCCGATGTGATCGAGTAGTCGGCATCCGGATTGTTCTCGACAAAGGTCTGTGCCGCGGCCAGGACAGCCGCCAGATCATCAGCGCTAAACACCTTGTTGTTGGCATAGTTTCCATCATTGGCAGAGAACGCTTCGGCCGCGATGGATGTCGCGGGATCGGCAACGTACTCAGTGGTGCTGTCGGATACGCTGGCGATCAGAGTTGAAAGACGATAGTCCTTCGGGGGTGTACCCGCTTTGCCGATAACGACGATGACGACGGACATCCCGGCCGGAATCCCGGTGAGTGAGCACCGGCCGCCGGCAAAAGCGCCGATCGTGACTCCTGGTACCGGCTGACCAGTCTGAAAGTTGAGAACCGTGACAGCCGCCCCGTCATTAAGGGGTGCCGTCAGAGCCTGGCCCGATCTGGTCGCCGAAGTGTCCGCCCCAATCGTAAGTGACACACCGGGCGGGCTTGCGGCGTGGCCGCCTCCTCCGCCGCAGCCGGCCAGAATCAGTGCGAGAAGCATGATCCCGGCCAGGTAGAGATACCGCAGATTCCTCATGTAACCTTTCCTCCCAATCGTCCATATTCGCCGGTTGACTGCTTGCGCCAACTCAACTATAGAACGCCTTACACAGTCTGGCCACGATCTCCTCCTGCCTTCCGCGATAAATTAATAAAGGGCAGCGATCTTCCCGTCGCTGCTCTGAAAGGAACACGAATCATCAGGCCGTTACACTATACTGGCTTGAGGCTATCGAGGATTTCGGTCACGCTCATCTCAGCCGCGGCCATCACCTCGTCCGATGCGCCGTAGTAGATCGTGACGGTGTCGCCGCGAACTATCGCGCCACAGGTGAAAACAACATTGGACTTGAAGCCGGAGACCTCGTAGGGAGTTTCGGGTTGCAGAATAGGCTCGGGGCTTTTCGCGAGCGCCTTTTCGGGATACTGCGCGTCCAGCAGCACCCCGCCGAGGCAGTATCTGTCATCTGGCGTGGCGGCGTGGTAGATTTCCAGCCACCCGCGATCGGTCATAAACGGCACCGCGCCGCCGCCGATCCGCCCGCCTTCCCATGTCCCCGACGAGCACCCCATCAGGAACTTGTGCTGGCCCCAGTGGATGAGGTCGTGGGAGTAGGCGATCCACATATTCGGCGCGCCCATCATCTTGGGCTGCGGGCGGTGGAGCGCGACATACTTCCCGCGTACCTTCTCCGGGAAGATCATCGCGTCCATGTTCTCTGGCGGGAATATGATGCCGTGTTTGGTCCAGTTGACGAAGTCGGTGGTGCTCGCGAGGCACTGCGTAATGGCGTGCGGCGCGACCCCTTTGTAAACCACCCAATAGGTGTCGCCTAGCCGCGTAATGCGCGGGTCCTCGAGGCCGAACGCTTCGTACGGCTGATCGGGCCATAGCGAGGGCGTGTCCTGGACGGTGAACCTTCGCCCGTCCTTGCTTCGCGCGAGTCTCAGGTGGGAGATGGAGGTCAGATAGAGGCCGCCGGGATACCCGATCACGCGCGGGTCTCTGAAGTCGTAGCGTGGATCGTCCTTGCTGAACTCCAGCACCTTGAGCTTGCCGTCGCCACTTGCGAAATCCATAATCGGCACGAGCACAATCTTCGGGTCGGTCGAAATGGGCCGCTCGGCGACGCGCATGAGCATCAGTATCTCATCGCCATACTCGATCACTCCCGCGTTGAACGCGGACATAACCTCCCAGCCCTCAATCGACGGCTTCACATCGGCCTGGGTGACGATGGGGTTTTCGGGGAAACGGGTCACTTTCACTTGCCTACCTCATCTCCTGCCCGCCGGTGACGTTCAAGGCCTGTCCGGTCATATAGCTCGCGTCATCGGAGGCAAGAAACGCGACGACGTTGGTACAGTCATCGTAGGTGCAACCGCGATTGAGCGGGACCTGGTCCATATACTTCTGGCGCACCTGCTCGACGGTGATCCCCTGCGTTCGCGCGTATTGCTCGAAGAGGCTGTCCTGCCAGAGAGTGCCGTCAAGAAGATTCCCCGGACAGACCGCGTTCACGCGGACGTTGTATGGAGCCATCTCCAGCGCGAGGCTCTGGGTCAGCCCGATGCCGCCGAACTTGCTCGCGGCGTAGGCCGAATTGCGGAAGCTGCCCTTCTTACCGGACTTGGAGTTGACCTGGATGATGACGCCGCTCTTCTGCCGCTGCATGATCTGGCACGCGTGCTTCGCGCAGATCATGTAGCCGATCAAGTTGACCTCGATCACCTGCCGCCACTCGCTCACGGGGAACTCGGTAAGCTCGTATGCCTTGAGAATTCCCGCGTTTGCCACGAGGATGTCCAACCTGCCGAAGTCGCGCTCGATGTTCTCCATGGCGGTGTGGACCTCGAAGTCATCGGTCACATCCATACGCAGGCCGAGCGTCTTGACGCCGTATTGCTTGCCGATCTCTCCGGCGGTGGCTTTCGCCCCCTCCTCGTTGATGTCGGCGACGATGACGATTGCGCCTTCGCTTGCGAACCGCTCGCCTATCGCCTTGCCCAACCCCTGCGCCGCGCCGGTTACCAGGGCTACTCTATCCGTAAAACGCATGATCTCCTCCGGAATGATTCTCCATTCCCTTTCGCGCTTTCGCCCTTTCGCGATTAGATCTCCAGCTTCGTTCTCAGCAGCTCTTCTTCGGCTTCCTTCGTCCAGAACTTGCCATCCTTGAGTTTGGCAAAGACGTTCGGCATTACTTTATCCAAATCCGTGAGCGCGGTAAGCGGCATCTCGATCTGAGGGAATATGACGATCTTGCCGGGGAACCGCGCCTCTTTGGCCGCGCGCACGCCCTCGGCCATCGCGTCGATCCCGCCGACCGCCGCCATCGAATCACGTGCCGGCAACTCGCCGGATTCAGTGAGGCCGAGTGTATCCACCATGTCCTGAGGTCTCGACCCGCTCGATCCGACGAACCGGCTGCCTTTCATGTAGGTGACGCTCAAGTCCAACGTCGCGATCGAGCCTCTGGGAGCACCCGAGAATATGTTGATCAGACCATTTTCCGCGAGATGCGGAATAGCGCTTTCGATCAAAGCGGGGACCAAAGCGGCGACGGAGACGAGCACGACTATATCATCGAATCCCTTGCCGCCGGTGAACTCCGCGATAGCCTTATCTATCGCCTCCTGCCCACTCTCGACCGGATTTAGGTACATCACTTCGATTCCGTTTTCTCGCACAGAATCGGCGATGCTGGCTTCAAGGCATTCCATGCGGTAGTTATCCGCATCCGTGCATAATATCTTCTTCGGGCCGTTCGGCATCTTCGCCGCGCGCTGAACGTGCATCGCACCCATAGCCCCCGCGCCGATAAACCACGCTGTCCCTCCGGCCTTGAGTTCGCTGACCCTGCTCGATGCGTAGGCGTCGGCGACGTTCCTGGACTTCGTGCCCACGTAGTCGATGTAGTCGTAGTGAACCCGACCGATGTCGATCTTCACCGGCCGCGAGATCGGCTTCTCGGCGACAATCGCCATCACGGCGTTCCTCGCGAGATTCGCGCCGAGCGCCTCGGCAAGCTCGGGATCGGGAGTGCCGAGCACGATCACGTCGTCAAAGCCCTGCGCGCCGGTGCGCTCCTGGCTCAACGGGAGAACGGCGTCTGCCGTCAGCTTGCCCGCCTCGATGATCTCGGCACAGCATCCGCCGCAACTGCAAATGCTCGATTTCAGCGCGTCACTGAGCCCCGCGAGAATGAGCTTCGCGGGCGCGCCCGCCGAGCACACAGCGCCGGAAATCGAGTAGTCGCCGTCATCGGCGCCCACGATCAACGTCACGCCGCCCGGCTTGAGAGCTTTGCGCGGCTGGATTCGATACGATGCCACCACGCACGTCCACGGCTCCACCAGAGCTGCCTCAGCGTAGCCGGTATCAGGCTGAACCGCGATGAGATACGATCCCTCGTCGCCGTTGAGAACCGGTTCCCCAACTATCCCGAACTGCTGCATCCCGCCCGCGAGCACGTAGCCGTAGGCGAGATTGACGCCCTTGAAGTAGACATCGGCCTGGACTATATACCGGCTGCCGGGCTTGTAGGTGTCTTTCCACTTCGCGCCGGCCTCGATCACCGTCAGCGAAACCTCGTGACCGGGCGTCACAGGGTCTTTCACGAGATCCCGGCCGGTGATGCGCGCATGAGTGGAGCCCTGCGTGATGAGTTTCACGTCGGAGAGACAGATGCCAATTGCATCGACCCTCACAAGCACTTCGTCATCCTTGGGCCTTAGCAGAGGCAGGCGATCAGGGCCATCTTTGCCGAAGTTCTCGACCCCCGCCTCCTTCATCCGCCACGCCAGATTGGCCTCCGGCAGATCAAATTCCACGTTTTTGTACTTGCTCAACGCATCACTCATCACTGATGGCCTTTCCGAACTTTCAACTTTCGACTTTGGACTTTCGACTTATTTGAACTGCTGTTTCCTATAGCCCTCGTCCGGCCGCGTGTAGATTCGATTCACGTTCTCATTGGTCATGTAGCGCACGCCGCCGAAGTTGTGCGCCCCCGCGAGCACCCGGCAGGTCTTGCAGTACATTGCGGTGATGGCTTCGACCTCATGCGCGTTGTTGCCGAGCGCGATCAAGCCGTGGTTTTGGATGACTATGACCTTCGGTGTGCAGCCATGCTCCTCGATGTAGCGATGCGCGCGGTCGCGGATGATCCGCCCGAGTTCCTGGCCCGGATCGACGTATTCGATGTAGATCGGCTCGACGCCGCAGTAGACGATCTCGTCGGGGAATACGCGGCTCTTGATCAGCTTCTCGGCGTTCACGCTGCACAGAAGCGAGTTCACCGCGATCGGATGCGTGTGGCCCACGAAGTTCACGCCAGGCAGAGTCAGCAGGAAAGCATGGAACGTGGTCTCGATCGACGGCTTGTTCTTGTTGGCGGGGTCAGCGCAGGCCGCGAATAGCGCGTCCTTGATTTCCTCGTCGCTGAGATCCCCCGCGTCGAGGATCGCGAGCGCGTCCTTGATCTTGACCTTCACGAAAGTGTTCTCGTCGGCCCGCGCGAGATACTTCCCGCTGGTCTTTACGAAGAAGAAATTTTCGTCGATTTTGGCGGAGGTGTTGCCCTCGCCCAGTATCACATAGTCGTTCTCGGGCTTGCCGAGGGAAAGCGACATATTCACGAGCTCACTTAGAGCTGTCCGTTCGTCCATTATCTGTTGTCCTCCAGGCGCGTAAAAAAGGCCGGCTCAGCCGGGCCATGGGTATTTTACAGCAAACCCCGCCCTCAGTCCAGTGCTAGCGAACGGATGGAGTAGCATGCACGAGCTGTAGGGGCGAAGCATTTGCACGCAGGCTGCTGGAAGTCATCAGACTGATATGCAAATGCTTCGCCCCTACGTGTGTAACCGTCACATCGCTTGACCGTGACAAGCCGGCAGGATAGAATGTGCGTGTATTGGGGCGTCCGCTAGACGAGAGGGATGCCCCGGAGGATCGGAGAGATTGATGCAATTGCGAAGTAGGATTGGATGGGCGAGTTTCGTCGCAATGCTTGCGGCAGGGTGGGTTTGTTCTGGAATGGCCGACGCGGCTATACGCAGTGTGACTGTGAGCAACGTCGATGCGCGTCGCAATGCGGCTGACGGCTCCATATTGGACGTTCACGACGGGTGCCTTGAGCGGTTCGGCGATTCTTTCTACCTTTACGGGACTGCATACGGCAACACTGACGGGTTCGGCAAGACGAACCGCTACGTGTGCTATACTTCCCGGGATCTGGTCCATTGGTCGCTTGTGGGCGATCTGCTGCGCGATCCTCCACCTGGCGTTTACTACCGCCCCTACGTCAAGTACAACACGAAAACACGGCAGTACGTGCTTTGGTACAATTGGTATGCGGAGCTGTGGAATGGCCAGTATGGTGTCGCCACTTCCGATACGCCCACTGGGCCGTTCACCATTCGTAACGACAACGTCAAGGTGCGCAACCCAAAGCCCGGCGACCTCGGGCTTTTCGTTGATGACGATGGCGCGGGCTATCTGATATATACGTCTATTGGGTTGGATCACGGCATTTCCGTGGAAAGGCTGGCCGATGACCACCTGAGTTCCACAATGCAGGGCAGTGATGTCATCGCTGCGGGATGCGAAGCGTGTTCGATGATCAAGAGAAATGGCGTATACTACGCGTTTTTCGACAACTGCTGCTGCTTTTGCCCCGAGGGGTCGGGCGTGCGAGTCTACACGGCTCAATCCCCCCTCGGCCCCTTCACCGGCAGGGGCAATATCAACCGGCGTGACGATGGGAGCATTATCATTCCAGCTCAGCAAACTCATATTGCGCGGATTTCCACATCAAAGGGAGTCGAGTTCATCTGGATGGGCGACCGGTGGGGATCGCGGCCGGACGGCATAAAGGGTCACGACTTCCAATACTGGAGCAGCCCGCTTCAGTTTGCCGAAGACGGATCGGTAAAGCCGCTCAAATGGGAGGACAAGTGGTTGACTGAACTCGATATTCCCGACGCCGTACCGAGCGCTGTCGAGGCGAAACCCAGCGTGGATGCAGACCAGCCCGGCGCGATCCGGTTCTGGGGGACCGACGTGGCCGAGCTTTACACCAAGGAGATCGCGGAATCATACAGGGGCGTGCTCTCCAAGAACTACGTCTCCCAACCGGGCGGAGAGTTCCCCATCGGCTTCGTTCACGCGTCCCCGATTCCGCAGGGCTGGTCCGGCACGTTCTGGACTCGTGACGGCGGGACGTTCCTTCGCGAAATGGCGCAGTGGGGTTACTACGATCACGCCCGCCTGACCGCCCAGTATCTAATGGACTATATCGCGCCAAACGAGGAGGGGTTCTACTCCTACCCCGAGTACTTCAGCGGCGCAAAGCAAGGCAGCGGGACCGAGCTTGACGGCACCAGTTCCATTATCATCGGCATGGTCATCCTCTGGCAGCGCCTGCCCGATAGCGATCCGCTCAGGGCGCGCATCTATCAGTTCCTCCACCGGGACACCTCGCCCGTGCGCTACGTTCAGAAGCAGGTGCATGGCGGCCCGCTTGTTGCCGGGAGCGGGGAGTTCGGCGGCGGGTGCGGGATCCCCGGCATGTTCTACAACGTCACGGCCAACAACCTTGCCGATTACGCGCTGCTGGCGGCGGGCGATATGGAAGCCGAAGCGGGTGACACGGGCGCTGCCGGACAGCTCCGACGCGATGCCTGGACTTTGCGCCGTGGAATCGAGAAGTACCTGGTGTCCGAGGATGGTTCCTGGACATGGTGCATAGACCCGAGCACGTTGAAGCCCGATCCCGCGGTCATCAACAATGTCATAAACAGGGGGTTCGGCGGGCTGAACGGCCCGGCCTGTATGTATTCCGACGCGCTGGGCTTCGATCCGGTGGGGTCGGGTTGGTGGGGCGTGAAACCGTCCATGAAGACATTCGATAAGCTGTTCTCCTTTCCCCTGCGCAAACAGCAGTTCGAGAAATGGGGGATGTGGACTCAGTTCGATGAGTTCCGGGCAGGTTATTCCTCTGCCCCGTCGTACGGCGACGGTTACGCGATCCAGACCATGCTGCTCTACGACAAACTGGACATGGCGGACAAGGGCATCGGCTGGGTTGCCACATCGACCTACACCCCAATCCCCGAGTATAAAGTCGATCGCGAATCTCGCTACTACTTCTACGAGCAGAGCTACACCCCCGATGCCGTGGGCAAGACCGCAATCGGGCAGGGCTGCGGCGCGCTCAACCTTGTCAACGTCACCGAGCAGCTAAAGGTGGCCAGGTTGATCCTGGGCGTGGACGATACATCGGCGGACGTGGTCAAGATCATCCCCCGGCTGCCGGTGTCTTGGAAAGGCGTTGAGGCTGGCAACTGGCCGATCAGAACCAGTGTTGGCATAGTTCGGGCCGATATCCGTTTCGAGAAGAAGCAGAACGGTAATGTCTTTCGCATCAAGCTCGCGTCCGGGCAACCGATATCGAAACTCGCCGTGCGGATGCCGGCAGGGAAGGGGTTCTCCTGGCGAACAGAGACCAACGTGTCCCAGATCGAGCTTCGCTCGGAGTAGGTGCGATTTCGAATAGCGCCCCCTCAGCTTGGAGAGGTCTTTTGCTCCTCCGTGTCTAACAACACGGCATACGATCAGAGAAGAGAGGGGTTCCGACATGAGCAATGCGAAAGGTTTCGCGGTGATCGGCTCCGGTCTGTGGGGCGGATTGCACGCGCGCGTGTATTCCGAATCCGAGCGCGCTCGGCTTGTGGCTGTGTGCGACCTGGATCAGGTCCGCGCCTCCGAGCTAGGGGCAAAGTATGGGGCCGAATCTTATACAGACATTGACAACATGCTCGCGCGCGAGGATATAGACGCGGTCTCGATTGTCACGCCCGATTTTGCCCATGTAGACATCGCGCTCGCCGCGATCCGCGCGGGCAAGCACGTCCTTGTCGAAAAGCCGCTTGCTACCACCAGCGCCGACTGCCATCGCATCATCGACGCCGCCAAAAGCAGCGGCGTGAAGCTGATGGTGGACTTCCACAACCGCTGGAGCCCGCCGTTTTCCTCGGCTAAGACCTCCATCGAGGCTGGTGAACTCGGCTCCGTCCGGCTGATCTACTATCGACTCAACGATACCATCTTCGTTCCCACCGAGATGCTTTCGTGGGCGGCCAGATCGACCGTGCAGTGGTTTATCGGAAGCCACTCGCTGGACACGGTGACCTGGTTGATCGCGGACAAGGTCGAAAGTGTCTACGCCGTGTCGCGAAGCGTCGTGCTCAAGGGCATGGGCGTCGATACGCCCGACTTCTATGAGGTCATATTGGAGTTCGCCAACGGCGCCGTGGCCGTGGTCGAGAACTGCTGGATCTTGCCCAACAGCCTGCCGAACATCATCGACCTCAAGTGTGAGATCGTGGGCAGCGAAGGCGCGCTCTACGTGGACGGCAGCTCGCACAGAGTGCTGGAGCGACATGTCGGCGGCAAAGGGTGCTACCCGGACGTGCTCGTTATGCCGGAAATACGGGGCAAGCAGATGGGCTTCGCCGCCGAGAGCATACGGCACTTCATCGACTGCGTAGCCGACGACAAGCAGCCATCCGTGACCGGCGAGGACGGCCTAAGGGTGACGGAGCTGATCGAGGCTGTGGAACGGTCGGCTGCGAGTGGGGCGAAGGTGAGCCTGTAATAATAAATGGCCGGAAGGCCTGATCCTGTCGCCCGAAGGAATGCCCGAAAGCTACATAGAAGGGTTAACCGACGAGCTGCCGATGAAGAGAATCGGCAGCCCTGCGCGAGGCTGGCATTGGACAAGATAACCATTCGAGATATTGCGCTTCGCTGCGTAATCGGCGTCTACCCGGAGGAGCGGCGCGAGAAGCAGGACGTGATCATAACGGTCACGCTTCATGCCGATCTTGCGCGCGCGGGTCGGACCGACGACGTCCACGACACCGTGGACTACAAGGCCGTCGAAAAGGCGATTGTAGCCCTGGTGGAGGGCAGCGAATTTGCGCTGGTGGAGGCTCTCGCGCAGGCGCTTGCGGACGTGTGCCTGAGCTTCGAGCGCGTCGAGCGGGTGGACGTAGGTGTCGAGAAACCCGGCGCGCTGAACTTCGCGCGGACCGTGGCCGTGGAAATATCGCGTTGCGCGCAGGACGGGTAGGGGCGAAGCATTCGCACGAAACGCTGTCGAGACTATTCAGCCCGCTTGCGAATGCTTCGCCCCTACAGCTCTGAACTCCTTGCCTGTTCCCCCAATATCCAGTACTATAAGAGCAGAGGCAAGCCGTGATCGCGATCATCGACTACAAAGCTGGGAACCTGACCAGCGTCAAGCTCGGTCTGGAGTTTATCGGGGTACCTTGCGAGATCACCGACCAGCCCGAGCGCATACTCGCGGCCCAGCGCGTGATCTTTCCCGGAGTCGGCGCGGCGGGCGCGGCGATGGCCAGCCTTCGCGAGCTTGGACTGGTGGAGACTATCAAGACCGTTGTCGCGAGTGGCACGCCGTTTCTTGGAATCTGCCTCGGAACCCAGGTCATATTCGAGTCCTCCGAGGAAGACGGCGGAACGCCGTGCATCGGCATCGTGCCGGGGTCGGTCAAGAGGTTCACCCCGTCGGACCCTATGTGCAAAATCCCCCAGATGGGCTGGAACGCGGTCGAGATAGCGAGGCCGCATCCGCTCTTTGAAGGCATTGAGGACCTCAGCGAGTTCTACTTCGTGCACAGCTACTACCCCGCTCCATCGGACGACGAATATACGACCGGATGGACGGATTATGCCGGCGCGAGGTTCGCCTCGGCGGTGGGCAAGAACAATCTCTTCGCCGTTCAATTCCACCCGGAGCGCTCCGGCAGAATCGGGCTGCGCATGCTCGCCAACTTCAGCAGGTGGACGCCGTCATGCTGACCAAGAGAATCATCCCATGCCTCGATGTGCGCAATAAGAAGGTCACCAAGGGGGTCAAGTTCCAGGGCAACATCGACCTCGGCGACCCCATAGAAATGGCCGTGGCCTACAGCGACGGCGGCTGCGATGAGCTGGTGTTCTACGACATCACGGCCTCAGCCGAGCGCAGGCCGATCGACATCGAGATGGTGCGCGAGGTCGGTCGGGTTATTCACATACCCTTCTCGGTGGGCGGCGGGATCGAGACTTTGGATGACATGTACCGCGTGCTTGCGGCGGGCGCGGAGAAGGTCTCTGTAAACTCGCTCGCGGTCGCAAACCCGGCGATTATCGCCGAGGGCGCGAGGCAGTTCGGCTCGCAGTGCATCGTGCTCGGCATGGACCCCGTTAAGACCGAAGACCCCCGCTTTGCCTCGGGCTATCAGGTCACTACGCGCGGTTTCCGCGAGTTCACCGGTCTCGACGCGCTCGAATGGGCGAAACGCGCCGAGGAGCTTGGGGTGGGGGAGATAGTCGTGAACTCGGTCGATGCCGACGGCACCCGCGACGGCTTCGAGCTTTACCTCACCCGCATGATCTCCACTTCCGTAGCCATACCCGTGGTCGCCTCCGGCGGCGCGGGCACCCCTCAACACCTCATAGATGTCTTCAAACAGGGCGCTGCCGACGCCGCCATCATCGCGTCCATGATCCACACCGGCGAATACTCCATCAAGCAGATCAAAGACGAGCTTGTTGAGGCCGGGGTGGCCATACGGCGGAAGTGGTGAGCTAGCAGCCATCGGATAAAGTCGCATTTTTTGACGATGGATGAGGAGTAAGTGGTGTTGGCGTCGAATTCAGCATTAGTGATTGCTTGCTGGAGGCGATGCTTTGAGCCAGGGACGCAAAGAAGAC